>Ga0160464_100517_pt1 | contig 26877 bp, 28 predicted proteins | sample HID1971I_E11MG_FD_108275 | JGI IMG/M metagenome (GOLD analysis project Ga0160464, IMG submission 108275) | Enriched millipede-associated microbial communities from UW Madison campus, WI, USA - HID1971I_E11 MG | ecosystem: Host-associated > Arthropoda: Insects > Digestive system > Unclassified ... | reverse complement strand
ATAAGCGGCATATCGTTCTGCATCCGTATAGGTTCCTGAGTCATCATAAACAATATTGCTTAGCCCGTTTCGGGCCATACCTTCAAATGGGTTTGGAAGTTTTTCCGGGGGGAGTTTAGAAAGCCCAATTGCGTAATCCAGTGACCGTTGACCTAACGCCAAACGGACAGGGTCGTCTGTTTTGGGAAGTAGATCCTCATTATTAAAATTCCCCCCAGCAATCCGCTGCCCGAAACTGTACATATCGCTCTGACCTTTTGCATATTGTCCTTTTAAATCCCTATTGGACATAGAGGCTTGTTTATCATCAGCGCTACTTAATGCGTACAGTGCCCGTGCAGAATCGGAGATTGTGACGGTCTCCGTCGTCTTGAGGGCCGCATCCCCTGAAGGTAAATTTGCAGGGTTGGACGAAGCAAGCTTCTCTTGTGTCGAAACCTTTGCCTGTGTGCTCGCTTGATACGATTTAATCGAAATATCCATGGTGATACTCCATACGCCGACGATAGATCGAGAGCTATCTCCAACTAGGGTGCCTATACAAATGTCGGATTATTTTATTTCAAATTCGACAGTGTAGTTATAGGGAGGCGCCGATTGAATTGCTGTGATATTGGCATTGCAAGTAGCCTTATCGGAACCAGTGCTAGTGCCCATTTTAGTCCAGCTAGGGGTTTTAGTCGTTGGATTGACTTGGTGGCTTGCTGCAAAACGACATTTCTTACTACCTGACGTATAGACGAACCGCATTCCTGAAACCGTATCCGCGACACTGGTCAGGGCAAATGTTGTCGTTGCAGACGGCAGAATCGTACTGGGGGAGGGGGCTACACTCCCTGAAAAGTACTCAAAAGTGTAGGCGGCTGGACCGGTCGTAGAGTTCTTCACCTTCACGGTGACGATTATGCCTGCCTGGGCAGATGCAATCATAGAGACGAATAAAGTTGCTGCCCCGAACAGTTTAGCGAATCTCATAAATATCCCTTTAATTTGATAATCACTATGACTCTTGTCCTTGCGCGTCGTCTTGTATAGAAAAGACAGCAAGACTCAACCTCTATAGCGGCAGGTAACCAGAATTCTTTAAGCCAAGGGTTGCTGTTTTTGACACATCGGATGAATAACGATTTCACAACCTGCAGGAACTAACACATATCCAGCCTGCAACCCTTCAATTTCAATAACTTGCGCAGTGGTCCTGGTTGCCGCTACCGGCTATCACCACAGTGGCGAGGAACTGCGCAGCGAGAGTCTTTACCACTGCCGCTAACCCTGCCACCAAACCTTCCGCTTCACCCCAAAGGCGGTTCAGCACTATGAACAGCTTCTGTTGAGCGGTGGCCAGTGCCTGGTCGCGTTGCAGCGCTTGAACCCGGCTGGCCAAGCTGAAAACGAGCCTGTTGAAAAGGCAGAGCTTTGCGTACGTCGAGGCGCATCATATCCAGCTAGCAAGCTGGGCCAATCGCCGGAACATTCTGACGAACATAATAATTATCGAATTCACTGCTTTCGATGAACTGGAAGCCATGGCGGGTATAAAAGCGATTGGAAGCGCTTTCTTTGAGAGCGCCCACTCTAATAGGAAGCGCAGCTGCATCCGCCTCTTTGAAAATCTGCGTGAGAACAGCAGACCCTACCCCTGATCCTTGCGCGCTCGGCCTTACATACAAGTGGTCGAGCAAGAGTTCATTGTGGTGATGTTTGACCACTACGAAACCCACCCTCTCTCCAGCTGCCTCGATGTAGCGTGTGTTGCGAGCTTCAAAGCCGCTAAGAAACCGCTCCCGCGCACGGACCGGATCAAACCGCCCAACACGCTCCAGACTCTCGCGCATGGCCTCAATTCGAATGGCTACAAGATTATCCAAGTCGCTCTGTTGAGCGGGGATCAAAATGATGGGGGAATTTTGATTGGGTGCGACGGGCATATGGTGTGCTCCAACTACCATCCTGGGGGCCCAGTATAGAGAGCCTGATACTGATGAAGCGACCCGCATGGTATGTTCACGGCATAAATGGAGTAACGGCCCCCCAGGAAGGAAATTGCAATGCCAGTAGACACCCACCCAATCCGCATTCTCTCGCAACGCCTTAGCATTGAGCCCTTTTGTGAGCAGGACGCCGCTGAGTCCTTCCCTTGCCTCACACCGTCTCTGACTCGCTACATGTCCTGGGAACCGCCTGCCTCTCTAGAGGAATACGCGCAAGTCTGGGGGCAGTGGCTGCCTGCGATAGCGGATGGCAGCGACATCGTGTTCACGGTCAGGGAACTGGTGAATGCTCGTTTTACCGGCTTGGTCGGGCTGCACCATACCGGCAGTGAAACACCGGAGTTGGGTGTCTGGATCCGTGAAGATAGACACGGGCTCGGCTTTGGTGGTGAAGCGGTGCGGGCGGTTGTTCAGTGGGCTAGCCAGTGGGTGGCGGCAAAGCACTTTATCTACCCTGTTGCGACTCAGAATCATGCGAGTCGACGTATTGCCGAAGCTTTGGGGGGAGTCGTCATCGAGAGGCGGATGGCGGAAAAATATGATTCGGTTGTGTACCGGATACCGGTGGTTTAACTCTGGGTATCAGGTTGGCCGGATGCCTGCTCTTGGCCGAGGGATGTCTCTCGTGACAGGCTGGTATCGGCCAATAGCGGCCGTCAGGTGTTTACGCAACCATGGCGGTTTCTGCCATTGACGTCATTGGTGAAAGACAGAAAAAGGCCGCGATTGTGAGAAGTTATCAAAATAATTAGGGCTTTCCGTTTAATACACAATTTTTCCATTTGCTTTACTGAATTTTTTTGTTTTCTTCACAGTCCAATAACTTTATTCCAGTCAGCTATATACATGTAAATACGTTGGAACTCACTCGGTAGGAGCATGCGATTATGGGCAATAAAGTTTCTTGATTTTTCCAGTTCATCCATTCGCTGCTTTAGCCAATGCTGGGAAGGCATTAGGGCTTCAAAATATATCCATTTCTCTAGGATGATTGAGGAAAGCTGCCCAAAATCAACGAAGCCTAGGATGTCCGACTTCTCTCCTTCTAACCACGAATCAGTGAGTGCGGTATTTTGCCTAGATGTAGCATGTTGGCGGACTTTAGAGGGCAGTTTATCTGCCCAGTCAGGCCCTTCTTTTTCTTCTAGGGTCTCACTAATCAATGAGCGAACTTCGTTCTCAAAGCAGTGTAAAATTGCATATAGCCTAGCCATTTCTAACGCATTATTTCTTCTGGAAATACCGAATACAGACAGCCCCTCTGATAACAGCCTTTCTTCTGCATCTCCTTGATCGGCACCAACCTGTATGCCAGCCGATTGAAATTGGCCAGCCTCAGATTCAAACATAATCCCCCGAAACATAAAATCACGCAGATCTTTTTTGAGGTCAGTCAAGCAGATGCTCCTTTAGGGATTTAAAAATTGCGTTGAAAACCTCGATGTCTTTTGTCGCTGGCAGGTGGATCTGGATATTATAATGAAGTGAAGGTCGTGCGGACTTGTGTTGTTGTTCATTTAGCTGAGTCGGTTGTGGATCCGCAGGCAGTGCCCGAGCGGTCTCCGGTGAACTGCTGCTCTGATTTGTAGAGCTGGATAAGTCAGCGAGACCTAATAAAGAATAAAAAGTGTTCGCCATCATTTTTGCAGTATTTGGTGAGGCGTTGTGCGAGCTTTTGAATTTCCCCTCAATTAGGGCCCTATCACTTTGCGCTGGATTAGCTTTGATATTGAATAAATCACCATAAGCATCTCTTAATGCTTCCGCCATTACACTTGTCGATTGTGCGTTATTGCGGTAGTCGTGATATCTGGTTGTGGGAGAGCCATCGGGCGCTAGAAACCCTAAAGACTTCAATAGAGGAATAACCGCGCGGAAATTTGATGAAGTATATCCCCAGTCTTTCAAGTGTTGAGTAGTAAACTTGTCTGGAGCACCAGCTTCCCGTATGCGGCTGAAAAGATCTGGTAATTGCCCGTACACTTGAACGTAAGAGTTAGTTAACGCCACGTCAGACTCCCTTCAAGAAATTATTATGGTTTTCTTGCCCGATGCTACTATTTGGCCACCGGTGTGTCTATCACCCGTAATGCTAAACCGTCTCAGCATAAGACGTGGGTCCTGTACCTCGGCGTCAACGTCTGCTTTTGGCCAATTTCTGCCTGTGGCCGATGTCAGCAGTGGGTCGACTGCTGCTCTTCTTGACAGACAGCAATCGGCGCAAAAGCGGACATCAGTGAACGGAGCGAAGCCAAGCTGCAGGCGGGATAGACTGAGGCAGAGGCCCAATTCAGCAAAACCCGCCCCGCACCAAAGCACTAGGGATGCTCCTCCTTATGAAGCCTTGTTTGATGGGTGCTGCTAAAAATCCCTTTGCCGGGAATTTTCGGTAAAAGGTTTAGCGTTCCGTCGCCCATATAGTCATACAACTTTTTTAGGAACAAAAAGTCGGCTCTTTTTGTAAAGTTGTTCAAGCTCTCTAACGGTATAAAACCGTAAAGCGCTGCTTCGATATTGTTTTTAGCGCCTCTGGCTGTTACGCCGATTACTTCCATTGAGTCGTTAAACATAGGGCCTCCACTGTTTCCCTCCATTAGCGTGAAATCTACCAGCCAAAGGTCTAGGTCAACCTGTCGACGCCGTTGGGTAGTATTACCTTTCGCGATGTAGTGTGCTGTACCGTCTCGATGTTTAGGAAAGCCGATAGACAGAACCGGATCGGTGGGGCGAATAATAGTCTTGTCGCATTTTTGCAGGGCAGGTATGTTTTTAAAATCCTCATTGGGATGAAAAATAGCCAAGTCTGCTTTCTTGTCCGAAAGGATAAGCTCTGCGGAATATTCTTTCGGGTCACCGGCACGGTGGAATGAAATGGAGTGGCGGGCGATGGTTTTGGATATCCCGGTCACAACGTGTTCGTTGGTCACTATGCCGACCCCCTCCAGAAGGAAGGCTGTTCCTTGGCTTTCGTCAATGATATTGTTTACGACAAAAATTGAGTTTCCTAAAATTTCTTCTGGTGATTTTTTGAACTCAGTATTTTCTTTACCTATTGCTACTGTAAACTCGTACGCCAATCGACGATATATCTTGTCACCTCGTCCCCGAACCATCTGGATGTAGTTCAGTCGTCCTTTGACCACCTTGATATAAAAATCGCCAACATTGTCCTTTGTCCGCAGAATTTGTCGAGGCTGCAGTGACTGATTCTCGCCCTTGAGGATCTCCAGATATCTGGCTTCTGCCAGCTCAGGCCCGTAGCGCTTGAGGGCGTTGATCATTGAGCTCGTTAAACGGATGAACTCTCTTGTGACGTTCGGCCTATCGTTAACGACAAGCCCGGTTACCATTTGTCGCTGCGTTCGGTGCTGAAGACGCGTTTTTTCAGGATTTATGATGAAGCCATTGGATTTAATGATTTCTTCCAGCTCGCGCCCAGGTATTGCTCTGCCGTCCTCGGAAATCTCGACAATATCCTTAGGCAGATGTTTTGCGGTGCTGGTAAACGAAAATGTGATGTCGTCAGCATACCTGGTGAAGTGACATTTGCCTGACTTTGCTAACGCCTGCAGTTGTGAGTCAAGCTTGCGGCATATCATGTTAGATATCAGCGGTGACGTAGGTGCGCCCTGAGCTAATTTCCCATCGCTGCAACAGATTTGTGCCATGACCGTCGCAACATTATGGGGTGCATTAAATGGATGAGCCATGAATAGGTTTCTGATTCGTCCGAAGTGAATGCTTTCAAAAAAATCTTTCAGATCAATATTGAATACATATCTCTTTCTGGCGTGGATCTGAGCATTAGTCTTAACGTTCCTGCCCTTGACGAAGCCATGACTGGAGGATTTTGGAGAATAAAATTTTTCCAGATGAGGCAATAGTGCATGCTGAATTGTTTTCATCACCCGTTTTGGGGCTTTGATGGTGCGATGGGTTTTGTTTTTCTTTAAAATGGAAAAGCTTACGTAATGGCTGCCTTTCTTTTTGTAAAGAAAGCTCAGTAGTTTGTTTTGATCAACCTTAAGTAACTGGCAAAATCCATCAAGGCTACTAAAGCCGGGACCAAACAAATTCTTGAAAATTTTGTCGATATCCATTCGTAGTACCGGGTCTCGGGGCTATTTTCTCTTCTACCAGCGCCATCGATAACGTCAACGTATAGCGCGAACAGGCAAAGCTACCCTTGCAGTGGCCACCGCATATAGTCAGTGGAAAGTTAAATCGTGCCCCGAGCCCGATGGTAAATTGATATCACGGCACGCATTGCTGGTCAACGTGTACTGGAGAATCATCAGGCCGGTGTCAGACAATCATGTTCAAAAGCGACATTTTTTGGCCGATTGTTGTCTTTCGCCACCGGCAGAAATGGGTCGATAGCAGCGCTTGATTACAGGTTACTACGGACCCAAAGCGGACCAAGGATTATTGCAGGTGGGGTAGTTTCCTGACGCTTTTGTGCGCCGTATAGTGGCAATAATTTTTCGGTCAAAGGAATGGCTATGATCCCGTTAAACGGCCTGCCCATCGGTGCAATTGGCGACTCCGACATCGTAAATACCACTTCGCATTGCACGAAAAGGGGAGCGCCATGCGTGCAGGAATGATCCTTGCCGGGATTGGCACCACTCTGGCGTTGTTGTCTGCATCGCCAGCCCAGCCTGCGCCTCCGCCGCCACTCACCGTCAACCAACATGGCATCTCGGTTCTGGTACAAGACTCGGGAACAGATATGGAAAAGGGGACGGATTTATTTCTAGGAAAATAAATCTGTCCCCTTTTTCGCAGTTTACGCCGAAGCGGCGATTCATCGGGCTAATGAGTTGAAGAGCTGATCATCACCCAGGGCAGGACGCTTCGCGGTCAAGGAGTCTGGCGGTGAGGAGTAAGCCCAGTTCGCTTAGTTGGTGGATCGCTAGGGCGATGTCGCGATGTTTGCCGTTGAGGTCTTCGGACAGGTCGAGCAGCAGGGTGCTGACGCTGGTGAAGGTTTCGTAGCTGTTGGTGATGAGGGTTTCGTTGCTGGCGTTGGGGGCTACGGTATAGAGCGTGGTTGAATCGTTAACCATGGTTAAGTTCCTTGCTTGGGCCACTTCCCATCGCTACTAAACAATAGGGCGGTAGCTGTACGCAGGTTAGTAGACCGGTGGAACCTAACAAAACCGGCGCGTCCGAGGACGCCCTGCGCACAGCCACCATCAAGCACAGACGAGGACGTCTGATGGAGGAAGCTTGTGCACTTGTTAGGTCTAAAGGTGGGCTACTAAACCCGATCACTGAACAATTCAGCGACCGAGCCACCTTAGAGACGGCCACCCCAGCGCACAAGCCGGCGGATTCTGACGCACGCGTAGGCAATGGAGCAAGGTGCCGCAGGGGAATCGGATTTTGCCTTCAGGCGCTGCGTTATCGTTTGAGTTTTTCGCGAGCAAGCTCGCTCCTACAGGAGTGGGTCAAGAGTGGGTTGTTATCAAGGCGCGGGTAGCTGGACAATAGGTCCGACCGAGCCAACAACGAAGCACCAGGCGTGCGAACGTTTGGTTCGCTCAGCTGGGCTCTACAAACTGCAAAATTACTGATCGGAAAAAAAGACCAATGCTAGGGAAAGTCAGCAGTAAATATCTCGTCTGGGGCGCGGTCGCACTCTGCGCAACCCTTCTGTCCGGATGCGCTACGTCACGCTACGACGGCAAGCACGCGCCGGACCCGAGTAAGGCGATCATCGTGGGTTCGATTGGTGAGAGCTTTCCGATGATGCAGGCCCATGGGCTGGTGGTTGAAATCGACCAACAGGGCGCACCCGGCACCGCAATACGGCTGACGACCTTGGGCAATGAAGATGATCAGCCATCACCCTCTGTGCTGGGCCATTACTTCATGTATGAAGTGCCGCCGGGTGAGTATGAGTACACGCAGTGGCATTACGTGTATTACGCGGGTAAGTCGATGGCGCGCCCTGTGCCTGCGGTTTTCTCGGTGAAGGCCGGGGAAACCCTCTATATCGGCGATCTGCGCGCCGATGCACTGCGCTTTTGCCTGTCCAACGTCAACAATGCCGAGGACACGGTGCAGGCGCTCAAGCGCAAGTACCCGATGCTCAAGGACCGCAACATCGTGAATCTGACGCCGAAGAGCGGTTTTGCGCCTTGGCCGAGTTCTGATGCCACTGACTTCGGTAAAGGGCTGTGCACGATCTGAATCCGGTAACGGTGACAGTCATCGAACCCGACGCCCATTGATCCACGTTCAAGGAATTCATGCATGAAGCGCTCTACGCTACTCTGGGTCGGCCTGTTCGCAGCCCTGGCCTCACTGACCGGCTGCATCAGCGGTCCGGACCTCAAAGGCCAACCATTCTTCACATCACCGGCAGAGCCCCGTGCGGATGAGGCCACGGTGTACTTCTATCGCACGGCGGCCAGCATCGGTGACGGGGTGGCCCCGACCATTCAGGTCGATGGCCGCGCTGTCGGCAGCTTGCCTTCCGGTAGTTTTTTCAAGACCGGCATGCCCGCCGGCAAGCACAGCATCGCCTCCACCTCGCCACCGATCATCAGCGGTATGGTGAACAAGCGTTTCGATATCAACGTCGAGAATGGAAAGGTGTATTACATCGCCGACCAACTCAGCATCTCTGCCTACAAGGACGGGCAGACCTTGGGTGAAGTCGACGAGGGTAGTTTCGGTGGAACAATGTTTTACTCGCGCTACGCGCTTGTGCCTGCCGAGGAAGCGCTGCGTTCTATCAAGTGGTGCCAGGAGTTGCCGGCAACCGCACGGTAACCGGGCGTCCCACTTCGTCAAAAGCCAACTTGCCGACAGAGAGCAGCCCCACAATACCGCAGCACTGTGGGGTTGCTATGCCAGCGCTTACACCGTCCCGAAACGCACCTCCACCGACAGGCTGCCCCTGTTATCGCTCAGGCCAGCCCCGTAACGTCCGGTCAGGTCGTCATTGATGCACAACTGCAACTCCCCCTGCTGGCCACGCGGCAATTGCGCCTGGTTGCCGACCAAAAACGGCGCGCCGCTGTTGCCGATACGCCCGATCAACGCGCCTTCCGCTTGACCGGGCAAGGTATAGCCGGGCTTGGCGGTCAACCTTGAGTTGCCCGCCGCGCCGACCATGCCGGTGCCCGGGTTGGCCGTCCACTGCCCACCGGTGCACACCGCCAGTTGCCAGTTATGCCCGTTGACCTGCACGCCGGTGCCCTGCCAGGCCTGGTTGGCTTGCACCTGCACGGTACGCTTGAGCAGGTCGCTGGCGACCACGTCGGCGGCCTGGAAGGTCAGCGCGGTGATGGTCAAGGTCGGGTTGGCAGTGCCTGTGGTGGGGAACACGCCGTCGCCGACCAGGAACAGGTTGGGGTGGTCCCAACTGCGCTGGTCCTTGTTCACCACTGACTTGGTGCGGTCCGAGCCCATGCGGTAGGTGCCCATCAGGTGGCCAGCGCCGAAGAACGCGTAGTTCTGGCCGTCGTACTTGAACACCGTTTGCGAGCCGGGCTTGAGCTCAGGGTTCAGGTCGGTCAGCTCGGTGGCGCCCATCAGCTTGGTGATGATATGCGTGGCGGCCAGGCGCGCCTGCTTGAAGCCCTCCTTGGTGTAGTCGGACAGTTCGTAGGTGATCTGTGGCCTGGTCAGGCCCAAACCGTCGGTGAACCCCTCGGCCCTCTCTACCCGGCACAGCGCTTTGTCGGGGTCTTTCTCGACCTGCTCGATCAAGAAGCCCAGGCGGAACTGGCGGGTCAGCACACTGTTGAGCTGCTGCACCAGCGCCACGCCGGACAACGCCTGGTTATTGGGGTTGGCGCCGCCATGGTTGGTGCCGTCGATGAAATCGCAGACCGAGGTGTAGGGGTCGTTTACCGACCAGTTCCAACCCTCGTTGCCGATCTCGATACGCCAGGCGGCACGCTGGCTGCGGAACGGGCCATCGCGCATGTCCTCGATCCCCGAGCTGGACAACGGCCCGCGGAACGGGAACAGCGGCTTGCCTTCGGGCATCAGGCCCCAGGCCAGGTACACCGAGTGATCGGCCAACGCCTGGCCGACCTGGCCGCTGCTGTTGGCGACCCCTTTAGGGCTGTGCGGGCCGATGGAGTTGAGCAGCAGCTTCGGCGTTTCGATCGCGTGGGCGGCGATCACGTAGCGCTTGCCCTGGGCCGTGCCGTTCTGGTGCGTGCCGTTGTTCTGGTACTGGATGAAATCGATACCCGTGACCCCGTTGGCATCGACCTGCACCTGGCTCGCCACGGCCTGGTAGAGGATACGTACGTTGCCGGTATCCAGTGCCTTGGCCATGGTCACGGTGGCATCGTACTTGGCCTGGATCGGGCAGATCGGCGTGCAGCTGGTGTTGCCGGCGCACACCCGGCGGCCGTTGTCGTTCTGCGAGTTGCGCCCGGCCGGAGTCTGCCGCACGTTGAGGGTGATGCCCAGGTACTGCGTGCCATTGATGGCTTTGCCCAGGCCCTGGTCGACCAACGACGGCGGGATGCCGTGCATGCTGTATTGATAGCCCTGAGGGAAGGTCACGCCCAGGTAGGTCTGCGACGCGACATCGGCGGAGACGCCAATCTCTTGCTCGGCGCGGCAGTAGGCGGTTTGCAGGTCGTCGTAGCTGATCGGCCAGTCGACCCCGACGTTGTACGCAGTGCGCATGCGAAAGTCGTTGGGCAACAGGCGCAGGGCCGTGCCCATCCAGTGCCACATGGTGCCGCCGCCTACCCGCTCGTAGGTGCTGGCGAACAGGTGCGGCCCCTTTTGTACCAGGTAGCTCTTCTGCACCTTGTCCGGGTCGTCGCTGCCGGCAGTGATCAAGTCCTGGATAGTCGCTCGCGGGGCGAACTGTTTGGCCGGGGTCTGCTCGGTCTGCTCCGGTGGGTAGGGCGACTCGGGCGACTTGAACACGGCAGTGTAGAAACGCTCCAGGTACTCGCTGCGGTTAGGCGGTATCGCCGGGCCCGACTCGAGCACCAGCACTTTCAAGCCGGCCAGGCCCAACTGATAGGCCATGACGCTGCCGGCCATGCCGGCGCCCACGACGATCACATCGGCGGTTTCGATGTTCTGGGTGTGTAGAGTGCTCATGGCTGCTGCCCTTCCTTGGCGTCGACACCGGTGAATTGCTTGAGGGTCGGTGGCTGCTCGGCCCAGTAACCGAAGTGGTACTGGCTGTAGCCCATGGGGTGGGATTGGGCGATCTTCCACGCCCAGCTTTCCTTGTAGGCCTGGTCGGAGACCACGCGGGTGTCACCCTTGTGGGCGGTGCCTTGGTTATAAGGCTGGTACCAGCTGCCAAGCAGCCACAGCTTCATGATCGAGCGGGCACCCTGGGCGATCTGCGCGTCCGAACTGCCGAGCACGGCGCTGGCGATTTGCGCAGGCGGTTGGCCCTTGATGCTGGCGTACAGCCCCAGCAGGTTGCTGAACGCAGCAGCGCCCATGCCTTGCTGGGCCGTGGCGAAGAACAGCGGCGGCAGTTTGATCGGGTCGGGGGAAGGCGCCAGCAGTTTGGCTGACAGGCCAGTGAGCACAGCGGACAGGTCGATGAAGTCTTGCAGGTTCGGGTCGCTCATGGCATCACTCCTTGGCGCCAGTGGATTGGGCACGTTCAAGCAGGAAGGTGAAATCGGCGAAGCTGGTGCGCGGGGACTGGGTCACCCGGGTGGTCGCGTTGTTGTGGCATTCCATACAGCTGGACGAGGCCTGTGGCGTGGTGCCCTGGTTGTAGGTTTCCAGGGTGGCGTTGGCCAGGAAGGACGGGGCAGGTGTGCCCAGCGGGTTGGTTGGCGACGGCAGTTGGCAGTCATCGGCGGGGGCGGTCGGCCACTGGGTGCTGATCAGCTGGTAGTTGGCCCAGACCGTGCCCTTCAGCGCGCCTTGCCACTGCGCGTTGAGCTGGTGGGTCGCGACGGTGAGCGGTATTTCCCGCACGATCTGCGACGGCGTGGCTTTCTTCGACGGGTCCCACGGCCGCGGTGGCGGCTCGTTTATCGGGCGGTCGCTGGCCTGGGCGTCGTAGAACAGGTAGGGGCCCTTGCGCTCGTTCATCGGCGTGGTCTTTTCCGGCACGTTGCGCACGTGCTCAAAGGTCGACCATACCCACTGCGGCGCATCTTTGGTCTTGTGCACGATATGTAGGCCGACCAGCCCGACCTTCTGCGCGCTGCACGACTCGGGGATTACCGCGCCGGTATTCGGGTCGGTGTTGCCGGGGGTGTAGACCAAGGCGTCGACGGCGTGGAAGTCCTGCGGGTTGTCGTTGCCGCCGAGTACCTTCCAGGCCGACTTGACCATGATCGCGCCGACCTGCTGGGTCTCCTTCGTGCCGCAGGAGAAGGCAATGCGGTTGTCGGCTTTGGTGAAGAAAGCCTGCTGGCCTTCCTGGCTGTAGAGACCATTGTTGACGATGTCGTTGAACATCGGCTGGTTGACCATGATCGCGTTGCGCGTGTAGGTGCCGTCCTGGTCCACCAGCGGGCCGGTCTTGAACGGCTGGATGAACTCGTCGAGCACACCGGCGACCTTGCCCATCTGTTGCAGTACGGGCAGGTCACCCTTGCCTTGGCAGGCGGCTGGCGGCGGCGTGTGCTGGTCCCAGGCGAGCGGCTTCTGGCCTTGGGGCAGGAAAATCGCGTAGCTCTCCTTCCACGACTCCCAAACCGTCTGCCCCGGCGCGCCGATTTTCACCGAGGTGTCGGCGCTGCCGTCGGCCTTTGCGGGCCAGTTCAGGGCGACGAAGGTCTGCCACGAAAGCACGTCGAAATCGTGTTGCAGGTTGTCCAGGGTGAAGGGAGGGTTGGCAGTGACGTCGAAGGGGATCGCAGGGGACAGCACTGGCGGGCCGGCCGCATCGGCCATGGCGAGCGCGCTGGTGAAGCTTGCACCCAGGCACGCCGCCCGTTTCAAGGTTATTTTCATTATCGTCTCCTCAGCAGGTAAAGCGTCGGGACGATGAGGCGTACTGGCCCTTCATGGACCGAATGTTCAGCGTTATCCCTGACGCTAGGCTGAAGGCTAGCCGTTGCGTCAGTACCCTCAGATATATCCGACTAAAGGTAGGGATAAGCAGTATCGCCGCGCGGCGTGGCTTGGAAATCGGATTTTGCCTTCAGGCGCTGCGCGATTGTTTGGGGTTTTCGCGAGCAAGCTCGCTCCTACAGGAGTGACATGTTGGGGTGGTATGGTTGCGCCAGACGATGGAGGACTGAACATGACATTGACTGTCGACACCTTGATTGAATTGGCCATGGCTAACCCGCTCAATGCCCAAATCACGGCGCGCCTGCCGGACCTTGGGGTGCAGCAGTGCATGCTCACCGCGGGTTGCCTGTTCCAGGCGGTGTGGAATCATCAGGCGAATCTGCCGGCTGATCAGGGCGTGAAGGACTACGATGTTTTTTACTTCGACACAGACCTGTCCTACGAGGCGGAAGACGCGGTGATTCGTGCGGCGCAGGGGCTGTTTCAGGACCTGGGGGTGAATGTGGAGGTCAGGAATCAGGCGCGGGTGCACCTTTGGTACCCTGATCGATTCGGCCGGCCCTATCTGCAATTGCACTCGGCCAGGCAGGGGGTTGATCGTTACCTGGTGGCGGGCACTTGCATCGCGTTGGATATCACCACCGGCGAGGTGTATGCACCCTATGGGCTAGAAGATGTGGAGCAGGGTGTGCTGCGCATCAACCCACTGCATCCCGAACCGCAGCTGTTTTTGCACAAGGCCAGAAGTTATCAGGCGCGCTGGCCTTGGCTCAGGATCGTCGAGCCAGGCTTAGCCAAGTAAGCCGCCCACTACACCGCAACTTATCACCACCAGCCAGGGCGGCAGCTTCCAGACCATCAGCGCGACCAATGCGAGTACGGCCAGGGCAAAGTCATACCCGCTGAAAATCGCGCTGGTCCACACCGGCCGGTACAGCGCCGCCAGCAACAGCCCAACCACCGCCGCATTCACCCCGGCCAGTGCCGCCTGGGTGCGCGGGCTTGTGCGCAGGCTGGCCCAGAAGGGCAAGGCGCCGCAGATCAGCAGGAACGACGGGGCGAAGATTGCCAGCAGGGCGATCATGCCGCCGAGCCAACCGCTGGGGGCGTGGGTCATCGAGGCGCCGAGGAAGGCGGCGAAGGTGAACAGCGGGCCGGGCACGGCTTGGGTGGCGCCGTAGCCGGTGAGGAATACGTCATTGCTCACCCACTGCGGCGGCACCACTTCAGCTTGCAGCAGCGGCAGCACCACGTGGCCGCCGCCGAACACCAGGGCGCCGGTGCGGTAGAAGGCGTCCACCAGGGCGAGGACTGGATTGGGCAGCCCGTCGGCCAGGATTGGCAAGCCCACCAATAGCACCACGAACAGCGCCAGCCATATGGCCCCGGCGCGGCGGCTGATGGCGATGGGCAGGCTGTCGGGCTCGGTATGGGTTTGGGGCTTGAACAGCAGCAGGCCGGCCACGCCCCCGGCGGTGATTACCCCGACCTGGCTCCAGGCGGACGGCGCCAGCAGCACGATGCATGCGGCGATGAGCATCAGCGTGACCTTCACTGCACCTCGGCATAGGTTGCGCGCCATGCCCCACACGGCCTGGGCGACGACGGCCACGGCGACGACTTTGAGGCCATGCAAGGCGCCACCGGGGATGGCGGTGCCGTAGTGCGAGAGGCCGACGGCAAAGAGAATCAAGGCGATGGCCGACGGCAAGGTAAACCCGGCCCAGGCCGCTGCGGCGCCGCCGTAGCCTGCGCGGGACAAGCCCAGGGCAATGCCGACCTGGCTGCTGGCCGGGCCGGGGAGGAATTGGCACAAGGCGACCAGTTCGGCATAGCTGCGCTCGCTCAACCATTGCCGCCGAGTGACGAACGCTTCGCGGAAATAGCCCAGGTGCGCAATCGGCCCGCCGAAGGAGGTCAGGCCCAGGCGCAGGAAGATCAGGAACACCGACCAGGGGCTGTCAGGGCGATCGGTAGGTGAGTTGGCCAAGGTCGGGTGCTCTGCTGGTGGGGTAGGCGTAGCCGTTATTTTGCAGACCCTACCCAATTTTCATGACGCGCAGAAGAGAGGGTATTTTTTGGCGAATGCATTGAATTTATGCGCAGGTGTTTGAGTCATTCAAGCATAGCGTTGCTTTCTACCCACTCGACCTCAAGGACTGACCATGACCTTTTTTATCTTCCTCCTGGCCTGCGCCGCCGCCGCCAGTACCGGCGTGATCTTCAAGCCCGGCGCCTGGTACGAATCCCTGGTCAAGCCCAGCTTCACGCCGCCCAACTGGCTGTTCCCGGTGGCATGGACAATCATCTATCTGCTGCTGGCCTGGGCTGGTTACCGCTTGAGCCTGATCCCCGGCAGCCAAATGGTGCTGGCGCTGTGGGCGGCGCAGATTGCCCTGAATACCTTGTGGACACCGGTGTTCTTCGGCGCCCACCGACTGCTGGCCGGGATGGTGATTATCGTGCTGCTGTGGCTCACCGTGGCGGCGATGGTGGTGCTGGCCGTGCGCCTGGACCTGATCACCGGTTTGATCCTGTTCCCTTACCTCGCCTGGTTGTGCGTAGCCGCGGCGTTGAACTTCTCGATCCTGCGGAACAATCGCTGATGGCTTACCAACATTGGCCCGCCAGCGAGCCTGAACGGGCCCAGATGCGCCGCTTCAATCAGAAGCTTGGGTGGATGCCGCGCTTTAAAATCCGCAACCGCGTCACGCCGCGTCTGATCCAGGCGTTGTTGCGCGTCAGTCAAACGCTGAAGAAGGCGCCCGTGGCAGAACGCAAAAAGGTGGGCTCGGTGCCGGTGCGCATCCTGCGGCCCAGCGGCAAGCCCAAAGGCGTAGTGCTGGATATCCACGGTGGCGGCTGGGTGATCGGCAATGCGCAAATGGATGACGACCTCAACCTCGGCATGGTCAACGCCTGCGGCGTAGCGGTGGTGTCGGTGGATTATCGGCTGGCGGTGGACACGCCGATAGAAGGGCTGCTGGAAGACTGTCTCACCGCTGCACGCTGGCTCCTGGGGGATTGCCCGGAGTTTGCCAACCTGCCGGTGTTCGTCGTCGGCGAGTCGGCCGGCGGGCACTTGGCGGCGGCCACGTTGCTGGCGCTCAAGCAGTGGCCGGAGTTGCTCGAACGGGTAAGCGGCGCGGTGTTGTATTACGGCGTCTACGACTTGACCGGCACGCCGAGCGTGCGCACGGCAGGGCCGGACACCTTGTTGCTGGACGGACCGGGCATGGTCGAGGCGCTGCGCCTGCTGACGCCGGGCATCACCGATGAGGCGCGTCGGCAGCCGCCGTTGTCGCCGTTGTACGGGGACTTCGCGGGGTTGCCACCAGCGCTGATGTTCGTGGGTGAGTTGGACCCGCTCAAAGACGACACGCTACTGATCGCCGAGCGCTGGGGCGGGGCAGAAGCGCATCTGCTGCCGGAGGCGGCCCATGGTTTCATTCATTTTCCAGTGGCGATGGCAGACAACGTGTTGGCCTACAGTCGCAAATGGATAACGCAGCATCTGCATCAAGTGGGAACTAAAAAACTGATCGCTGAGTCAGGTTAATCAGTTGCGCCTTCTTCCCTTACAAGGATTCCCGCATGCGTGCCTACACCCTGAACTACCTTTTCAATGATGAGCCTCGCACTCACAGCTTCGACCTCAAGCAGCTTGAATTGCCCAAGCATGAGGCGGCGATGCATTTGCTGGCATTGCATTTCGGCGATGCGGAAAACGGCCTGATCATGCCGGCGGCAGATGCAACGCCGGAAGAGGTCCTGGAGCAGGCGCAGGTGGTGGGGATCACCCGGATCGAGGTGGTATGAAGCCACAAATCCAGGTCGTCACCCCGGCGGCTCTGCCCGAAGTACTCAGCTTCGCGTTGCAGGCGCGTGATGAGCTGTTCCCAAAGCTCAGCGCAACCGGGATACCGGATGACCTGGCGCAGTTCGAAGCCATTTACCTGCAGGGCGACGGGCAGTTTCTGATTGCTCGTTCCGAAGGCCGGATTGTTGCGGCGGTGGGTTACCTGCCGTATGACGGCCGCTTTGCACAGTTGAACTACCAGGGCTGCAAGACAGTGGAGGTGGTGCGCCTGTACGTACATCCGGCATTTCGTCGCTGCGGTCTGGCGGGTGAGCTATACCGTTCCCTGGAGGCGCTGGCGCGGGCGGACGGGGTGGAGGTGGTTTACCTGCATACCCACCCGTTTCTGCCCGGGGCGATTGATTTCTGGATCCGGCAGGGCTTCGAGGTGGTGGATGTGGAAGCTGACCCGGTATGGCAGACCACCCATATGCACCGGTCTCTGTAGATCAAATGTGGGAGGTGTGTCAGCTAGGGCGCAGGCGCAGTATTTGCGCGCCGTCGAACGGGTCCGTGAGGTAATGCCCCTGTACCCCGAATGTCTCTTGCAAGCGCTCTGGCGTCAGCACTTCCAACGGCGTGCCCAGCGCTACCAATCGTCCGCGATCCAGCACGGCCAGGCGATCACAGGTCAGCGCCTGGTTCAGGTCATGCAGGGCGATCAAAGTAGTCACCGGCAAGCCTTGCACGCCTTTCAAGATCGCCAGTTGATGCTGGATGTCCAGGTGATTGGTCGGCTCGTCGAGCAATAAAATCTGCGGCCGTTGCGCCAGGGCTCGGGCGATGTGTACGCGCTGGCGTTCGCCGCCGGAGAGGCTGCGCCAGGCGCGGTGGCTCAGGTGAGTAGCGTCCACGTCGTGCAAGGCCTGGCGGACAATGGCGTCGTCTTCGCGAGACCACGGGCTCAGCGCCGACAGCCATGGCGTGCGGCCCAGGGCCACGGCGTCGAATACGCGGATAGCGTCGTCGGTGTCGGCCTGCTGTTCCACTACCGCCAGCTGTTGCGCGATGGCGCGGCGCGACAACTCACCCAGGCGCTTGGCGCCCAGGCGTACTTCACCACTGGCCGGGATGCGCAAGCCGGCGAGCAATTTGAGCAGGGTGGATTTGCCCGAGCCGTTCGGCCCGACGATGCCGAGGGTTTCCCCTTGCTGCACGTCCAGGTGAATATCGCGCAGCAACTCAGCGTCACGCACCTTGAAACCCAGGCCGGTGCAACTGAGCACACTCATCGCGCGTTCCTGCTGCCAATCAGGATCAGCGCAAACACCGGTGCGCCCACCAACGCCGTGACCACACCGACGGGAATCACCTGGCCCTTGATCAAGGTGCGCGACAGCACATCGGCCGCAATCAAGAACAACGCGCCGCCAAGAGCGCTCGCCGGCAGCAACCGCGAATGCCCAGTGCCCAACAGCAGGCGCACCGCATGGGGTATCACCAGGCCGACAAAACCGATGGAGCCAACGATGGACACCATCACCGCCGTCACCAGCGCAGCGCAGGCCACCAGCACAAATTGCACGCGGCGCACCGGGATGCCAAGGGACGCCGCCGAGTCGCTGCCGAAGGTAAAGGCATCCAATGCGCGACGATGCCACAGGCACACCGCCAGCCCAACGATCGCCACCGGCACCGCCAGCCACACCGACGGCCAGCGCACGCCGCTGAGGTTGCCCAGCAGCCAGAACATAATGCCGCGGGCTTGCTCGGAGCTGGCCGACTTGGTGATCAGGAACGCGGTCAAGGCATTGAAAAGTTGCGAGCCGGCGATGCCCGCGAGGATGATCTGCCCGGTGCCGCTGGACGAGCCACTGGCCCGCGCCAGCAGGATCACCAGCGCAAACGCCGCCATGGCCCCCACAAACGCCCCCGCCGACAGCGACACCAGCCCGCCGCCCACGCCAATCAAGGCGACGAGGACCGCGCCGGTCGACGCGCCGGCACTGATGCCGAGCAAGTAAGGATCAGCCAGCGGGTTACGCAGCAACGATTGCAGGATCACGCCACAGGTCGCCAACCCTGCACCGCAGGCAGCGGCCACCAGGGCGCGGGTCAGGCGATAGTTCCACACCACGCCTTCATCGATGGGGTCGAGCACGAAGCCTGCGGCCCACAGCTTGTTGGCGAGCACCTGGAGCACCACCTGTGGCGAGATGGCGGTTTCGCCGATGGCCACGCCGGCGAGCAGGGCGAGTAATAGCAGTGTGAGAGCAAGCAGGGTCCGTATCATTTCGGCAGGTCATAGCCGTCGATGGCGGCGGCCAGTTGTTCCAGGCCATCGAAGGTACGCAGGCTGGCCTGCAGCGCCAGGGCATCGAGGATGATGATGCGGTTGTTTTTCACCGCGTCCATGTTGCGGGTCACCGGGTCGCTGCGCAGGAAAGCGAGTTTCTTCTTGTGGTCGTCGGCGGGGTAGCGGCGGCGGTCCATGCGTGCGATCACCAGAAACGTCGGGTTGGCCTTGGCGATGGTTTCCCAGCCGACGGCGGGCCATTCTTCATCGGACTGCACCACATTGCGCAGGCCGAGGGTTTGCAGCATGAACTGCGGAATACCCTTGTGCCCGGCCACGTAGGGATCGCTGGCCATTTCGGCGCTGGAGAACCACACCAGCGCGCTGGCTTGCTTCAAGCCTTTGCCTTGCGCGGTAGCGATGGACTTGGCCAGGCGCACCTGTAGTTCGTCGTTGAGCTGCTGGCCGCGATCCTGGACGTCGAAAATCTGCGCCAGTTGGCGGATGCTTTTATAAATCGTGTCGATGCGGAACGGCTCCAGACGCGTGCCGTCGGCACCCACCAGGTTGTCCTTGCCTTCGCAGTCCGAGGGCAGCAAGTAGGTGGGGATCTGCAGCTCATGGAATTGCTCGCGGGTGCCGACCACGCCTTGGGGCCCCACCACCCATTCCAGCTCGGCGGCCACCAGTTGCGGGCGCTTGGCGATCACCGCTTCGAAGCTCGGCTCGTTGTTGGCCAGGCGCTCGACGGTGGCGTCCTGTGCCTTGTACTGCGCCAACACGTTGTTGAACCACAGCGAAGTGCCAACCACTTTATCGCCCACGCCCAAGGCGTAGAGCATCTCGGTGGCGGCCTGGCCGATGGTTACGCTGCGTGCAGGCGCGTGCTGGAAGGTCAGGGTACTGCCGCAGTTTTCCAGGGTCAGCGGGTAATGGGTGGGCGTGGCCTGGGCCATTGCACAGGCACCCAAGCCTGCGATCAGGGCGGTAACGCGTGGCAGCATGGGGTGATCTCCGAGTGCAGCAGGGGCGGTACGGCTCGGAAATACAGCCTCGAACGCTGCCGATCAGGCAGGCAAGGATGTCCTTCCCGGACACCCCGCCGGTTAGTGGTTTTGCTGGGCCGGCAGGTCTCCTGACTGATGCGTCGTTGCCTCGCTCCCGCCTTCCCGGACAGGGTCCAGTGGCAGTGGGGAGCAGGCTCGGCACCTACAGTTGCGGGGGCAGTTTCGATTGACGTCGCGGGCGGCGTTTCGAATTCCCTATTAGTCCCATACGGGAACCGGCGGCGGTATGGTAAGCGATCACCCCCTGTAGGAGCGAGCTTGCTCGCGAAGGTCGTCAACGATAACGCGGGAAACCTGATACGCCGCAGCGCTCTCAGGTGCTTCGCGAGCAAGCTCGCTCCTACAATGGGCCGCTCTCAGAGTCGTATGTCTTGGGGGCCGCGGATCAGCGCTTCGATCCGCGTACCTGTCGCACGTTCTTCATTGCTGAACCCGTCATAGTCGGCCAGATTGGCGAAGCGGATGCCGGTCAATTGTTCGATCGCAATCACACTGCGCTGGTAGGTACGAAGCGGGCCGAACACCAGGTCGAGCTGCCCCAGCTCACGGCTTTGGTCGATCATGTAGGCGCTGGCGGAGGGTTTGCCGTCGTCGCTGAGGTAAGCCACGACTTTCCAGAACGCCTTGGGGATTTTCACCCCACGATAAAGTCGGTCGTCATCGGCGAATACCGGGCCGGTAAACACCGTGGCCCGGGCTTTCCAGCGCTGGGTGTTGTCAAGAATGTAGTCTTCGAGTTCCAGCCAGGTCTTCTGGTTGAAGCCGCTCATTTGCGGCGAGCAGTTGGTGAAATGGAAGGTGTCGAAGTTGGCGGTGTTGGCCTCGTCGCCCCAGTTGGGGTCCTGGCGCCGCACCAGGTGGCCGCGGTCCAGGCCATTGCTGGCGTAGAGGTCTTCACCTACCTGCGCATCCAGGGGCAGGCGACCATCGTAGGCCCAAGTGTCGTTGCTGCGCGTGATGTCCACATGCTTTGAGCCGTCGATATTCACCCCCACGTAGAGCGCCAGTCGTCGGGAACGCGACATAGTGATGGAGAAATGCGTGTAGTCCAGGCGCTTGGGTTGCACGTCGCTCGACAGTGGCTCGCCGACCGTAGGCCATGGCACCACGAAGTCGCTGAGGAAGTCATGGGCATAGCCTGCGCGGTTTTTGAGGTCCTTGGCGGCGGTGACGCGCGGTGTCGCGGTTCTGGCTTCCAGCAGGGTGGGGCTGAGCGCGACCAATGGGCGCAGGTCGGAAAGCCTGGGGCGGTGGGAAAGGTCGATTTTGGCTGTGCGGGCGGGCATGGGCATGTTCCTTATGGGCCTCGGATAAACACCACTGCAACACAAACTCATGACAATTTGGCCCAGGTGGCGAACACAGGTCTATCCTGAAACCGCTACCGGACGTTCATCACACGCCAAAAAGGAGCCAGCTTATGTGTGTTCGCCAGCCGCGCAACCCGATTTTCTGTCTGATCCCACCCTATATGCTCGACCAGATCGCCCGCCACGGGGATAAAGCCCAACGGGAAGTCGCATTACGCACTCGCGCCAAGGACAGCACGTTCCGCTCGTTGCGCATGGTCGCCGTACCTGCCAAGGGCCCAGCCCGCATGGCGTTGGCCATGGGCGCCGAGAAACAGCGCTCGATCTACAGCGCTGAAAACACCGACAGCCTGCCTGGCAAGCTGATCCGCGGCGAAGGGCAACCTGCCAGCGGCGATGCCGCAGTGGACGAAGCCTATGACGGCTTGGGCGCGACCTTCGATTTTTTCGACCAGGTATTCGACCGCAATTCCATCGACGATGCCGGCATGGCCCTGGACGCCACGGTGCACTTCGGCCAGGACTATAACAACGCGTTCTGGAATTCGACCCAGATGGTGTTTGGCGACGGTGACCAGCAGTTATTCAATCGCTTTACCGTGGCGCTCGACGTGATTGGCCATGAGTTGGCCCATGGCGTTACCGAGGATGAGGCCAAGCTGATGTACTTCAACCAGTCCGGCGCGTTGAACGAGTCGCTGTCCGACGTGTTCGGCTCACTGATCAAGCAGTATGCGTTGAAGCAAACCGCCGAGGAGGCTGATTGGCTGATTGGCAAAGGGCTGTTTACCAAAAAGATCAAGGGCACGGCCCTGCGCTCGATGAAGGCGCCAGGCACTGCGTTTGATGACAAGCTGCTGGGCAAGGACCCGCAGCCGGGTCACATGGATGATTTTGTACAGACATACGAGGACAATGGCGGGGTGCATATCAATTCCGGCATTCCCAACCACGCGTTCTATCAGGTGGCGACCAAGATTGGCGGGTTCGCCTGGGAGCGTGCAGGGCGCATCTGGTATGACGCACTGCGGGATGCGCGGCTGCGACCGAACTCGGGGTTCCTGCGTTTTGCGCGTATTACCTATGATGTAGCCGGGCGTCTTTACGGCGCGAACAAGGATGAACAGAAAGCGGTCAAGGAGGGGTGGAAAGCCGTGGGCATCAACGTTTGACCAGCCGCTTGGGCGGCGAGGAACAGCTATGCGAATCTCAATCAAGGAAAGCGGCGGGGCGGCGTATTTTCCGGGGCTGGCCAAGCCGCGTACGGTAGAGCTGGAGAAGCTACCCGAGCCGGACCAGCAGGAATTGCGGCAACTGATCGAAGCTTCGGATTTTTTTCAGTTGCCACAAAGCACCGTTCCCGAAGCCGGAAACCCCGGCCGAGTGCACTACACCCTGACAGTGGCGGAGGGCGAGCGTGAGCACACGGTCTGTGTGCTCGCGCCGGTGAAGTCGCAGGCGTTGGAAGGGTTGGTGCAGTGCGTGCGCCGTCATATCCGCAGTTGATGCACGACTGGGGTTGCTGCGCAGCCAGCGCAGTCGCCCCTGTCTGGCTATTTGCGGTCCAGCCATACTGTCTGCGCATTGCAGAACTCGCGTACGCCGAAGTGCGACAGCTCGCGGCCGAACCCGCTTTTCTTCACACCGCCAAACGCCACCCGAGGGTCTGACACGCTGAACGCGTTGACGAATATCCCGCCGGTGTCCAGTTGCTCGGCAATATCGCGGGCCTTGGCTGAGTCGGTGGTGAAGATGCTGGCGGTGAGGCCAAACTCGCTGTCATTGGCCAGGGCCACAGCATGCTCGGCATCGCGGGCGGTAATGATCGACGCCACGGGTCCGAACAATTCCTGCTTGAACGAGGTCATCTGATCGGTGACGCCGGCCAGCACGGTCGGTTCATAGTAATTGCCCGCGCCTGGGACTTTGTTGCCGCCCAGCAGCAGGGTCGCGCCTTCTTCCAGGGTCGCCTGGACCTGGCCGTGCAGTTCGTCGCGCAGGTCGAAGCGGGCCATGGGGCCGATATAGGTAGTGTTCAATGTCGGGTCGCCCATCACCAGGGCGCGGCTGGCCTCAAGGAATTTGGCGGTGAAGGCTTCTACCACCCCAGCTTCAATGATCAGGCGCTTGGCGGCGGCGCAGACTTGGCCGCTGTTCTGGAAACGGCCGATCACGGCGGCTTGCACAGCAGCGTCGAGGTCAGCGTCGTTGAGCACGATAAACGGGTCGGAGCCGCCCAGTTCCAGCACGCATTTCTTCAGCGCGGCGCCGGCCTGGGAGCCAATGGCGATACCGGCGCGCACGCTGCCAGTGAGGGTCACGGCGGCGATACGTGGGTCAGCGATGGCGCTGGACACGCCGTCCTGGGTCACGTTGATCACTTCGAATACGCCTTCAGCGAAACCGGCTGTGCGCAACGCTTGCTGGATCAGGTAGGCGCTGCCCATCACGTTCGGCGCGTGTTTGAGCACGTAGGTGTTGCCGGCGAGCAAGGTCGGCACGGCGCCGCGCAGCACCTGCCAGACCGGGAAGTTCCACGGCATCACCGCGAGGATCGGGCCCTGCGGGCGGTATTCGATCCGGGCGCTGCCGTTGTCTACCAGGGTCGGCTCAGGGGCGAGCATGGCCGGACCATGAGCGGCGTACCACTCGCTGAGTTGGGCGCATTTTTCGATCTCGGCGCGGGCCTGGGCGATGGGCTTGCCCATTTCCAGGGTGATCATTTGCGCCATGGCTTCGGCTTGCCCGCGCAAGGCGGCGGCCAGGGCCAGCAGCAATTCTGCGCGTTGGCTGACCGGCTGGCGGCGCCAAGTGCGGAACGCGCTGGCCGAAAGGGTGAGGGCGGCGTCCAACTGTGCCGCGGTTTCATAGGCATAGCTGGCGACTGTTTCGCCATTGGCGGGGTTGATCGACAAGGCGTGGGTCTGGTGGGTCATTGCGTTCATGGCACCGTCCGGCTGAATAAGTGGAATGGGGCCAGCGTACGGGGCTGTATCTTTTCTGGAAACTGAATAATATTAAGCAATACATTCACGATTGGAGAATGAAGTGGATCTGGTGCAGCTGGAAATTTTCAAGGCCGTTGCCGAGCAAGGCAGCATCAGCGCTGCCGCGCAGCTGATTCATCGGGTGCCGTCAAACCTCACCACGCGCATCAAGCAATTGGAACAGGACCTGGGCGTGGAGTTGTTTATCCGCGAGAAAAGCCGTTTGCGCCTGTCCCCGGCCGGTTGGAATTTCCTCGGTTATACGCGGCGTATTCTCGACCTGGTGCAAGAGGCCCGCGCTACGGTGGCGGGGGAGGAGCCCCAAGGTGCGTTTGCCCTGGGCTCCCTGGAGAGCACGGCAGCGGTGCGCATCCCCGCCTTGTTGGCGGCGTATAACCAGCAGTACACCAAGGTCGAGCTGGACCTGAGCACGGGACCGTCGGGCACCATGATTGAAGGCGTGTTGTCCGGGCGGCTGACTGCGGCTTTCGTTGACGGACCGGTGCTGCATTCCACCCTGGAAGGCGTGGCGGTGTTCGAAGAGGAGATGGTGGTGGTTGCGCCGCTGCATCACGCGCCGATCACCCGCGGGCAGGATGTGAATGGCGAAAACATCTATACGTTTCGCTCCAACTGTTCGTACCGGCACCACTTCGAGCGCTGGTTCTCACAGGATGGCGCGATGCCGGGCAAGATCTTCGAGATCGAGTCCTACCACGGCATGCTTGCCTGCGTCAGCGCCGGGGCCGGGCTGGCGCTGATGCCGCGCAGCATGCTTGAGAGTATGCCGGGGTGTGCGGCGGTGAGTGTGTGGCCGTTGACGGACAGCTTCCGCTTACTGAATACCTGGCTGATCTGGCGCCGGGGCACTGTGTCACAGAGCCTGAACAGTTTCGTAAAACTGCTGGAAGAACGCGGCCTGGCAGCCGCCTGAGTTCAATGTGGGAGGGGGCTTGCTCCCGATAGCGATGTTTCAGCTAACTAATACTTGGCTGAAAGACTGCAATCGGGAGCAAGTCGAATCGTCGCACCGCCCCTCCCACATTTTGTTCTTCATCAGCCGCCGAATTGGAAGGTGCCCATGGCCAGTTTGGCCATGATCGCCGTCGCACCCAGTTGCACCAGCCACAACGCCAAACCACCGAGGAACACCCCCAGCGCCACTTGCAGCACCAGGCTCTTCTGGCGTTTGGCTTGCGGTGCACGTGGGGCGTAATCGTGCAATTCGTCGCGGTCGGCACGCAGGTCCAGGTCGTCGTTTCTCATAGGGCTCTCACAGCAAAGGGGCGGTCAAGGTTCAGTCTAGGGGCTGGACACAAAAAAGGGGAAGCCATGGCTTCCCCCTTCTGTGCAACGCCAGCAGGTTTACAGCACCTGAACGATTGCTTGTGTGACCGCACCAATGTTCGACTGGTTCAGCGCCGCCACACAGATACGCCCGGTGTCCAGGGCGTAGATGCCAAACTCGGTGCGCAGGCGGGTGACTTGCTCAACGGTCAGGCCAGAGTAGGAGAACATCCCGCGCTGGCGACCGACGAAGCTGAAATCATGGCCTGGAGCCGCCTTGGCCAGCTCAGCCACCATCTGTTCGCGCATGCCGCGGATGCGCAAGCGCATTTCAGCCAGTTCGGCTTCCCACTGGGCACGCAGTTCAGGGTTGTTCAGCACAGCTGCAACGATGGCCGCGCCGTGGGTCGGCGGGTTGGAGTAGTTGGTGCGGATCACGCGCTTGACCTGGGACAGGATGCGCGCGCTTTCTTCCTTGGACTCGCTGACGATCGACAGCGCGCCTACGCGTTCACCGTACAGGGAGAACGACTTGGAGAACGAGCTGGACACAAAGAAAGTCAGGCCCGATTCAGCGAACAGACGTACGGCAGCGGCGTCTTCGTGGATGCCATCACCAAAGCCCTGATAGGCCATGTCGAGGAACGGCACCAGGTTCTTGGCCTTGACCACCTCCAGCACGTTTTGCCAGTCGGCCGGGCTCAGGTCGACGCCGGTCGGGTTATGGCAGCAGGCGTGCAGCACCACGATGGATTGCGGGGGCAAAGCGTTGAGGTCTTCGAGCAGGCCGGCGCGGTTGACGTCGTGGGTTGCAGCGTCGTAGTAGCGGTAGGTCTGCACCGGGAAACCGGCTTTTTCGAACAGCGCCTGGTGGTTTTCCCAGCTCGGATCGCTGATGGCGACCACTGCATTGGGCAGCAATTGCTTGAGGAAGTCAGCGCCGATTTTCAGCGCGCCAGTGCCACCTACCGCTTGGGCGGTGATCACGCGGCCAGCGCTCAGCAGGGGGGATTCAGCACCAAACAACAGCTTTTGCACGGCCTGGTCGTAGGCCACGATGCCGTCGATCGGCAAGTAGCCTCGGGCGGCGTGTTGCGCCACGCGAATGGCTTCCGCTTCGGCAACGGCACGCAAGAGTGGAATTTTCCCCT
>Ga0160464_100516_pt1 | contig 26893 bp, 21 predicted proteins | sample HID1971I_E11MG_FD_108275 | JGI IMG/M metagenome (GOLD analysis project Ga0160464, IMG submission 108275) | Enriched millipede-associated microbial communities from UW Madison campus, WI, USA - HID1971I_E11 MG | ecosystem: Host-associated > Arthropoda: Insects > Digestive system > Unclassified ... | reverse complement strand
TTCGATATCGCCGAGCGCCTCGAAACGGTGATGTGGGACGCGAAGAAGATGTTCCCGAATCTCGACTGGTTCAGCGCGGTTTCGTATCACATGATGGGCGTGCCCACGGCCATGTTCACGCCGCTGTTCGTGATCTCGCGCACGTCGGGATGGGCGGCGCACATCATCGAGCAACGCATCGACAACAAGATCATCCGGCCGAGCGCAAATTACACCGGTCCGGAAAACCTCGAGTTCGTCCCGCTGGCAAAACGCGCCTGAGGCACATCGAACCCCCTTGACGTTGATACGCGAGATACGTGAGGGCTTCGGGCTCCGCTGCCACACCCGGCAGCGGGCCCCTTTTTTTGCCGCAATCGATGCGAAAGCCGTTGATGACCGATACGCGAGTTGAGCGTAACCTCTCCTCGAACCGTAAGGCCAGCGGCGCTTAGAATAGACCGAATTATTAAACGAAGGGGTCTCCCCACAGTACCCTTCGAGCGTGGCATCTGAAAGACCATGCAATGACCGAGACACCGCGATGAATACTGCAAACCGCAAACCCCTGCCCGGCTCCTCGCTCGATTACTTCGACGCGCGCGCAGCCGTCGAAGCCATCGCGCCGGGCGCCTATGACAAGCTGCCCTACACCTCGCGCGTGCTCGCGGAGAATCTCGTGCGCCGCTGCGATCCGGCGATGCTCGAACAATCGCTGATGCAGCTCGTCGAAAGGAAGCGGGAGCGCGATTTCCCGTGGTTCCCGGCGCGCGTCGTGTGTCACGACATTCTCGGACAGACCGCGCTCGTCGATCTCGCGGGCCTGCGCGACGCGATCGCGGACCAGGGCGGCGATCCGGCGAAAGTGAATCCCGTGGTGCCGGTGCAGCTCATCGTCGATCATTCGCTCGCGGTGGAATGCGGCGGCTTCGATCCGGATGCGTTCGCGAAGAACCGCGCCATCGAAGACCGGCGCAACGAGGATCGCTTCGACTTCATCAACTGGACCAAGAAGGCGTTCAAGAATGTCGATGTGATTCCGCCGGGCAACGGGATCATGCATCAGATCAATCTGGAGCGCATGTCGCCGGTCATTCATGCGATCGACGGCATCGCGTATCCGGATACGCTCGTTGGCACCGACAGCCATACGCCGCACGTCGATGCGCTCGGCGTGATCGCCATCGGCGTGGGCGGCCTCGAAGCCGAAAACGTGATGCTGGGCCGCGCGTCGTGGATGCGCCTGCCGGATATCGTCGGCGTCGAGCTTTCCGGCAAGCGTCAGCCGGGCATCACGGCAACCGATATCGTGCTCGCGCTCACCGAATTCCTGCGCAAGGAAAAGGTGGTCGGCGCGTATCTCGAGTTCTATGGCGAAGGCGCATCGAGCCTCACGCTCGGCGACCGCGCGACCATCTCGAACATGGCGCCCGAATACGGCGCGACCGCCGCGATGTTCTACATCGACGAGCAGACGATCGAGTATCTGCGTCTCACCGGCCGCGAGGACAAGCAAGTGAGCCTCGTCGAGCAATACGCGAAAACCGCGGGACTGTGGGCCGATTCGCTGACACACGCCGAATATGAACGCGTGCTGCGCTTCGATCTGTCGGCGGTCGTGCGCAACATGGCCGGGCCGTCGAATCCGCACAAGCGCTTGCCGGTTTCGGAACTGGCGGCGCGCGGCATCGCGGGCAAATGGGAAGACACGCCGGGGCAGATGCCGGACGGCGCGGTGATCATCGCTGCGATCACGAGCTGCACAAACACCAGCAATCCGCGCAACGTGATCGCGGCCGCGCTCCTCGCGCGCAATGCGAATGCGCAAGGCCTCACGCGCAAGCCGTGGGTGAAATCGTCGCTCGCGCCGGGCTCGAAAGCGGTCGAGCTGTATTTGCAGGAAGCCGGTCTGCTGCCGGATCTGGAACAACTCGGCTTCGGCATCGTCGCGTTCGCCTGCACGACGTGCAACGGCATGTCCGGCGCGCTCGATCCCGTGATCCAGCAGGAAATCATCGATCGCGATCTGTACGCGACCGCCGTGCTCTCCGGCAATCGCAACTTCGACGGCCGCATTCATCCGTACGCGAAGCAAGCGTTTCTCGCGTCGCCGCCGCTCGTGGTCGCGTACGCGATCGCGGGCACGATCCGCTTCGACATCGAACGCGATGCGCTCGGCATCGGCGCGAACGGTCAGCCGGTGTATCTGAAAGACATCTGGCCGAGCGACGAGGAAATCGACGCCATCGTCAAACAAAGCGTGAAGCCGGAACAGTTCCGAAAGGTCTACGAGCCGATGTTCGCGCTGACCCCGGCGAGCGGCGAAGCCATCAGCCCGCTCTACGACTGGCGCGCGCAAAGCACGTACATTCGCCGCCCGCCATATTGGGAAGGCGCGCTCGCGGGTGAACGCACGCTCACGGGAATGCGCCCGCTCGCCGTGCTCGGCGACAACATCACGACGGACCATCTCTCGCCGTCCAACGCGATCCTCGCGAACAGCGCGGCTGGCGAATACCTCACGAAAATGGGCTTGCCGGAGGAAGACTTCAACTCGTACGCGACGCATCGCGGCGACCATCTGACGGCGCAGCGCGCGACCTTCGCGAACCCGACGCTCATCAACGAAATGGCGATCGTCGAAGGTCAGCAGAAGAAGGGCTCGCTCGCTCGCATCGAACCGGAAGGCAAGGTTACGCGCATGTGGGAAGCGATCGAAACGTACATGGAGCGCAAGCAGCCGCTCATCATCGTCGCGGGCGCGGATTACGGGCAAGGCTCGTCGCGCGACTGGGCCGCGAAAGGCGTGCGGCTCGCGGGCGTCGAAGCGATCGTTGCGGAAGGCTTCGAGCGCATTCATCGCACGAACCTGATCGGCATGGGCGTGCTGCCGCTCGAATTCAAGCCGGGCGCGAATCGCCAGACGTTCGCTATCGACGGCACCGAGACGTACGACGTGATCGGCGAGCGCAAGCCGCGCGCGGATCTCACGCTCGTGATCCATCGCGCGAACGGCGAGCGTGTTGAGGTGCCGGTGACGTGCCGCCTCGACACGGCCGAAGAAGTCTCGATCTACGAAGCCGGCGGCGTGCTGCAACGCTTCGCTCAGGACTTCCTGGAGTCGTCGAAGGCGGCGGCCTGACATCGGACGCCATCTCTCTCACAAGGAATCACATGGCACACGCACCACAGATCAAGATCGCCGCGACCTACATGCGCGGCGGCACCAGCAAGGGCGTTTTCTTTCGCCTGAACGATTTGCCCGAAGCGGCGCGCGTGCCCGGCCCCGCGCGCGATGCGCTTTTCCTGCGCGTGATCGGCAGTCCGGACCCGTATGGCAAGCAGATCGACGGCATGGGCGGCGCGACGTCGAGCACGAGCAAGACGGTCATCGTGTCGAAGAGCGCGCGGCCCGGTCATGACGTCGATTATCTCTTCGGTCAGGTCGCCATCGACAAGCCGTTCGTCGACTGGAGCGGCAATTGCGGCAATCTTTCCGCGGCGGTCGGACCGTTCGCGATCGCGGGCGGCCTCGTCGATCCGGAGCGCGTGCCGGACAATGGCGTCGCGATCGTGCGCATCTGGCAGGCGAATATCGGCAAGACGATCATCGCGCATGTGCCGATGACGAGCGGCGCCGTGCAGGAAACCGGCGACTTCGAACTGGACGGCGTGACCTTCCCCGCCGCCGAAGTGCAGCTCGAATTTCTCGATCCGGCAGCGGAGGAAGAAGGTGCGGGAGGCGCGATGTTCCCGACGGGCAATCTCGTCGACGATCTCGAAGTCCCCGGCATCGGCACCTTCAAGGCGACGATGATCAACGCGGGCATTCCGACTATCTTCGTGAACGCGGACGCCATCGGCTACAAGGGCACCGAGCTTCAGGACGCGATCAACGGCGACGACGCGGCGTTGAAGCGCTTCGAAACCATTCGCGCATACGGCGCGCTGCGCATGGGGCTCATCAAGAGCCTCGATGAAATCGCCACGCGTCAGCACACGCCGAAGATCGCGTTCGTCGCGCGTCCGGCGGAATATGTCGCATCGAGCGGCAAGCGGATCGGCGCGGACGATGTCGATGTCCTCGTGCGCGCGATGTCGATGGGCAAACTGCATCACGCGATGATGGGCACGGCCGCCGTCGCGATCGGCACGGCGGCGGCGATTCCGGGCACGCTCGTCAATCTCGCGGCGGGCGGCGGCGAGCGTCAGTCGGTGCGCTTCGGGCACCCGTCGGGCACGTTGCGCGTCGGCGCGGAAGCGGTCGAAGCGAACGGCGAGTGGCAGGTGAAGAAAGCCATCATGAGCCGCAGCGCGCGCGTGCTGATGGAAGGCCGCGTGTGGGTTCCGAACGTGTTGCCGGATTAAGCCGGCGTTTGTTCCCGGTCGTGGCCGCCTCCGAATCGCACGCTCGTCTGTGACGCAGGCGTCATTGAGTCGAGCCGAGTCGCGTAGAATGAAAACGCCGATCTCGGTCTTCGACTCCGCGCGACAGGACATCCCATGCTGCAGCCATTTGCGTCATCAGAGCCGTTCACGATTGGCGTCGAACTCGAAGTTCAGGTCGTCAATACCCACGACTACAACCTGACGAAGGCGACCACGGAGCTGCTGAATCGCGTAAAGGAAGAGAGCTTCGCAGGGGCGATCAACCCGGAGACGACCGAAGGGATGATCGAGCTGTCGACCGGCATCTGCAAGGACTTCGATCAGGCGCGCAGCGAATTGCAGGTGCTGCGCGATACGCTGGTCCGGGCGGCGGACTTTCTGAACGTCGGCGTATGCGGCGGAGGCACGAATTTCTTCCAGAACTGGTACGACCAACGCTCCGACGGGCGCGAGCGCTCGGAATACCTCATGGGCTTGTACGGGGCGCTGTACCAGCAGTTCACGATCTTCGGCCAGCACGTGCATGTAGGCTGTCCCGATCCCGATTCGGCGCTCGTTCTATTGCACTCGCTTTCGCGTTACGTCCCGCACTTCATCGCGCTTGCGGCTTCTTCGCCATTCGTGCAGGGCAGCGATACGCAGTTTCAATGCGCGCGGCTCAATTCGGTCGCGCCATTTCCTCTGGCAGGGCAAGCGCCTTTCATGACGAGCTGGTCCGAATTCGAAGAGTACTTCGATCGCATGACGAACACCGGCCTCGTCAAAAGCCTGAAAGACTTCTACTGGGACATTCGTCCAAGCCCCGGTTACGGCACGATCGAAGTACGCGTGATGGACACGCCGCTGCGTGTCGAATGGGCCGCGGCGATTGCCGCTTATATTCAGGCGCTCGCGCGCTATCTTCTGATCGACAAGCCTGTGCGCCTCAGCGAGCGGGACTATGAAGTGTATCGAACCAACCGCTTCATGGCCTGCCGCTTCGGACTCGACGGCACCTGCGTGAATCCGCATACCGGGCAGCGCGATACGATCCGGGGCGAGATTCTTGCGACGCTCGACGCGGTCGCGAGCCATGCGAAAGTGTTGGGCGCCGAGGAAGGTCTCGACATCGTCAGGCGCACTGTGACTTCCGGTTTGAGCGATGCCATGTGGTTGCGCCGAATCTACGGTGCGCACGATTCACTGCATGAAGTCGTGCGTCAGCAGTGCCGCGTATGGCGTGGCGCGCAGGCGCTCGAATAGGCTTCCCGCACGCCACGTTTCGCATCCGCAATCACATCAGATTGCCCCACTCGTAGTCCACCCTGTCCGGCCGCAGCCGAAACATTCCCGCGCCGGGCGTGAACGTCAGTTCACCGAAATAGATTGCGTCATTCGAATCGTAGAGATCGACACGCACGAATTCGAAATCGCTGGCCAGCGTGCGCGCAACCGATAGCAGCGCGTCCAGTTTCTCCGGCCGCGGATCCGGCGTTACACTGCGCTTGTAGTGGCCCATCGAGATGTCGAGACGGTTCCAGTCAGCGTCGTAAATATCGCCGCGCGGAGATTCGCCGAAGCGGTCCGAGATCACGAGGATGAAGATTTTCGGGTCGCCCGACTGCTTGTTGAAGACATGAAACTTCAGATCGGGTGGAACCTTTCCATCCGGTTCGACAAGCAGCGCCTCGAAGAAAATGCGCCGCTCGATGGTGCGGTAATGCCGCTCACGCGCGATCGCATAGAAGTCGGTCGACAGCCAGCTTTGCGCCAGCGCATCGAGTTTTTCGAACGTCGTGGTGCTCTTGTCCTTGACGAGATGCACGAAGCCGCTGCCGTGATTCGCCTTCATGACGAACGCCGGCGGCAGAGCATCGAAAACATCTCTGGTGAAATCCGACGGCTCGGCGACGAGCGGTACGAGATACTCGCTGCCGATCTTATCGGCAACATATTCTCGAACCTTCAGCTTGTCGGTAAGGTCGCCAAAGCGCGGATCGGGTTCGAGGCAGCGTCGAAGAATCTTTTCATTGAATGTCGTCGGATGGCGCATCTTCGGAAAGCGCCCGATCCTGCGACGATGATAAATGCTCAAATACAGGTTGTCGGGCAACCAGTCCCGTACGCTGTGGATCAGCGCCTTTGAGAGAGTCATGCACTCGCCTCCAAATTTCCTTACACGTCAGACGAAATCGCTCCCGCCCATGCTTCGGCTGCGCCTTGAGCGTACCGCGTTTATCGAGGCGTTGTTTGCTGAAGGACGACACTTCGATCACAACCTTGATTTTCTGCTGAAGCGCCGACCCGCCGTATGTACGCGACCGCACACACTTGCAAACGGCGTTATCTGAACTCGTATCCAACGGTAGTTTTGCTTGCGACTACGACACATCGACGCTACATTGCCTCTGCCGGCGAAACAGATGGCCGGACCGGTTTCTCTCTTTCGATGAATCGCTGAGCTTCATCGGCGTGCGCCGACCGATACGCATCCGGTCATTCAACCGCACGCCGCAGCGACAGGCGTCAACACTTGCGTCAATCGCATCGGTACCGTCTCGACGGGCAAGCGTCTTCTTGCGCCGGAGCGGATCGCGATGCTTCCGATGCCGGATGCACGCCACGCATGCATCGCGCATGCGCCCGCAGTGCAGCCCGCAGCACCTTCAGAAATCCATCCAAGGGGCGGAGTCGACACATGCTCAAAGAGAAACATATGCATACGCGCTGGATCGCCGGCGCACTCTCGGGCGCAGCGCTTGCATTGCTTGCCGCTTGCGGCGGTGGTGGCGGCGGCGACAGTACTTCGAGCAACGGCTCGAGTTCGCCCGCAAACTCGGGCGATACCGGCGCGAGCGCACCGGCGCCGGCATCGACGCCGACAACGCCCACCACACCGACGCTCGCCGCGGCTACCGCCGTCCTCGACGGAGCGACGCTCGGCACCGCGCAATGGAACGACGGCTCGACATCCTCCGGTGGCACCGGCCAGGCGGTCAGCAATCTCACCTGCACGGTGGCAGGTAACAAGTACAGCTACGCGCATCTGTCGATCTATCAGGACGGCAAGCAGCTCGCGCTGCCGGCGAACATCGGCAGCGTGGCGCCGACCATGGCGCTGCAGCGGGGCTGCGTCTATCCGGTCCACACGGTCGATGCGTCGGGCAAGATTCGCATGGACGTGACGTCGAACGGCACGTACACGCTGGGTCAATTCTTCGCCGTATGGGGTCAGCCGCTTAGCACCACCAACGTCGCAGGGATTACCGGTACCGTGACCGCCTGGGTCAACACGGGCGGCACGCTCACGAAATACACCGGCGATCTCGCGAGCCTCGCGCTGCCGCAGCACGGCGAAGTGACGCTCGTCATCGGAACGCCGCCGGCCCAGATCGCTACATATACATGGACCGATCCGCCGCCGTTCACATCGACCGTCACCACGCTCTCTTTCGGCGGCGTCGTGGGTAGCGCGTTCTGGGCGGACGGCATGACTGCGACAGGCGCCACGGGCGCGCCGGTGGATGGCGTGATCTGCGCGGCGGGCATGGCCGAAACCTTCCACGTGCACTCACATGTCGCCATCTTCAAGGACGGCCAGTGGCTCGCGTTCCCGAAGAACGTCGGCATCTTGTCGCAGTGCAACTACGAGATGCATACGCATGACAATACCGGCATCATCCATATCGAAACACCGAACGTGAAGACATTCACGCTCGGCCAGGTTTTCGATATCTGGGGACAGCCGCTATCGAGTACGAACGTCGCGGGTATCACGGGCAATATCGTGGTGTATATCAACGATAACGGCGATGTCCGTCGATACATGGGCGACCCGCGCAACATCGTGCTGACTTCGCTGCGGGACATCACGTTCCAGATCGGCACGCCGTTGCCGTCGCTTCCGACGTACTCCTGGTACGAACCGCAGTAACTTCGCGGACGAACGCCGCGGCGCGAGCCGCGGCGTTTTTCATTTTGCGCGAACATCTATCGTGCTTCAGGCATCCTCGCCATTCGTTTCTCCCGAGACTGCGCACGCTCACGGCGGGACCCGCGATGTCTGTGCGGTACTGCATTGAACGATGGTGCGCAAACTGTTATGTTTTCTGCAGCGCAGTCTCTGCGAGCGGATTCACGATGAGCACGCTTTCTCTATCCGCAGCGGAAATGCGCTCGCGCGAGTACCTGTCATGGCAGAGATGAGCACGGTACGACATTGCGTCGCCGGGCGCTGCGCGCTCAATGCATCGAACACGACGTCGAGTGATCGTACGTCGAGTATGATGATTTAACTTTATGCCTCGATTCACAGGGTTTTCTGTCGTGTCATCGACTGTTGCACCCTGATAGCACTTCGCACCGCCGTGTTTCTGAATAGGCCTTTCCAAGGAGACTTCGACGTCGTGAAGATACTGATCGCGAACACCCTCTACTTTCCGGATGAACCCGGAGGCGCCGAGATATCGACGCGGCTTCTCGCCGAGGGCCTGGTCAGAGCGGGCATCGAAGTCTGCGTGGTCTGCGCGACAGGCACGGGCGCCGACCGTGTCGACGATGTGAACGGCGTGAAGGTGTATCGGCTACGTTCGGTCAATCTTTACTGGCCGCATGTGCGAGAGAAGCACGGCCGCGTCGCGAAGCTCATCTGGCATGCCATCGATGTGTATAACGTCATCATGTCGCGCAAGCTGTCCAGCATCATCGCGCGCGAAAAGCCGGACGTCATCAGCACCAGCAACCTGTCTTGCCTCTCCGTCGATATCTGGCGGCTCGCACGCAATGCCGGCGTGCCGATCGTGCATACGGCGCGCGACTATTATCTGATGTGTCCGACGGCCATCATGTTCTCTCATGACAAGCCGTGCCAGCGGCAGTGCGGCGTCTGCGCGGTGTATGCGCAGCCCAAGCGCGTCGCGTCGGCGCGCGTCGCGGCCGCCGTGGGCGTCAGCCGCTTCGTGCTGCAAAAGCACCTGGAAAGCGGCTACTTTTCGCGCGCGGCACGCACGGCGGTCATCTACAACGCCTGCGAGTCGAACGAAGATTCGAGCTTGCCGCAACGCACGCGCCGTTATCGCGGCGGTCCGGTGCGGCTCGGCCTGCTCGGGCGGGTGTCGAAAGAGAAAGGGCTGGAAGTGCTGCTCGAACAACTGCTCGGCGACGATACGCTGCAATGGACGCTCGCCGTCGGCGGCCACGCGGATGCGGACTACCTCAGTGCGATCAAGGCGAAGTACGACGACCCGCGCATCGAGTATCTCGGCCGTGTGAACCCCGATGAATTCTTCAATGGCATCGATATTCTCGTGGTGCCATCGATCTGGAACGAACCGTTCGGGCGCGTGACGGTCGAAGCGTATTCGCACGGCGTGCCCGTCGTCGGTGCAAACACCGGCGGCATTCCCGAGGTCATCGAGCCGCGCACGAATCTGGTGTTCGACATGGCGCGTCCATCGACGATCATCGGCAAGTTGCATGAAGCGATTGCGCTGCTCGAAGACCCGGACGTACACGAGCGTCTGCGCGAATACGCCGGGCGCTTCAACGTGGATGCGATGGTCGATGCTTATCGGGCGCTATATGAAAGCGTGCTCACCGAGCAGGCCATTCCGCGCGTCGTATGCCCGTGAACCTCGCCTACTTTTGTCGAGGCCCATATCGTTTTTACATCTAGCCGGATCGAGTATTGATTCATCAGGGATCTGGAAAGTAAGCAGAAGCACGCAAATTGAAAAACTGCGATGCCTCAAGCTTCGATGGGGTAAACTGGTCCGCACAGCTCGTAGTAAGTTTGATCAGTTCGCCCGGTCACATTCATATTGTTTTCGTTTGCCGACCGGATCGAGATGACGCGGCGCCAACTGTTAGCCGTCAGGCCATACGCAGGAATACAGGAGCCGCGACTCATGAAGGGACACACGACCCGTCGAATCATCGGGAAGCGCTCATCAGGCTGTGGCTTGCGCGAAGACCTTCAGACCGTCAAGCCGTCGGCTCGCATCGATCCGCATCTTCTTCATACGCCGTGAAAGTACTGATCGCGAACACGTTATATTTTCCAGACGAGGTCGGCGGCGCCGAAGTTGCGACGCGACTCCTTGCCGAAGGACTGGTCAAGGCCGGTGTAGAGGTGTGCGTAGTCTGCGCCACCGGCGTCGGCGAGGACCGCAGCGAGGAAGTCAACGGCGCGAAGGTCTATCGTCTTCGATCGAGTAACCTCTACTGGCCGCATGCTCCCGGCGAGCATTCCCGCGTCGCCAAACTGATATGGCACGCGATCGACGTGCGCAACACGGCCATGTCGCGAAAGCTCGCCGACATCATCAGGCGCGAGAAGCCGGACATCGTGAATACGGCCAATCTCTCCTGTCTTTCCGTCGATGCGTGGCGCGTCGCGAGCAACGCAGGCGTGCCGATCGTGCACACGATCCACGACTATTATCTGCTGTGCCCCACGGCGACCATGCTGACTGGCGGAAAGCCTTGCCCGAGTCAATGCGGCGTGTGCTCGCTGTACGCAAAGCCGAAGCAGCTCGCGTCCGCGCAGGTCAACGCGGCGATCGGCGTGAGCGGCTTCGTGTTGCAGAAGCATATCGAGAGCGGTTTTTTTTCGCGTGCCGCGAAGACCACCGTCATCAACAATTGCTATAAGCCGACCCTGGATTCAGCAGCGAAGCAGTATTCGAAGCGAGTCGAGAACGCGCCATTGAAACTCGGCATGCTCGGACGCGTGCTGCCCGAAAAAGGCCTCGAACTCCTGCTCGAACAACTGCTCGCCGACCAGACGCTCAACTGGACGCTCGCCGTCGGCGGAACCGGCGATCCGGACTACGTCGAAAGCATCAAGACGAAATATGCGGACCCGCGTGTCACTTTCCTCGGCCGGGTGGACCCTTCCGATTTCCTGAGCGGTATCGATATTCTCGTGGTGCCGTCCGTGTGGAACGAACCGTTCGGACTCGTGGTTCTCGAAGCGTACTCACACGGCGTGCCCGTCGTGGGGTCGAACCTGGGTGGCATCCCCGAGATCATCGAGCCGCACTCGAATCTCCTGTTCGACGTTGCCCGCCCCGAGACGATGATCGGCAAGCTTCACGAAGCGAGCGCCTTGCTCGACGATCCATCGGCGCATGACCGGCTGCGCCAGCATGCCAGGAAGTTCAGCCACGACGCGATGATCAACGCGTACGTCGAATTGTACGAAGGGATGGTTTGCGTCGAAGAGCGAAAGCCGTCGATGGCGACGGGACGTGAAGCGAACTGAAGCCGGGTGGGTTAGAAGTCAGCGAATCGGCCTTGCGAGGTCATCATGCGCAACTCCATGAACGCTGCTGTGAAGTGCGTGCTTGCAACGCTGCTGGCCGCGTTGGCCGTGGTGTTCGTGAATGCGCGCCTTCCGAATGAAGCGCACAGTGCAGTTCCGGCAAAGGTCAGCCGCACGACGATAGCCGAAGGCGACGTCATCACGCTGGTCGTACACTCGGCTCCGGACTGCAAATATTGCGTGCGCTGGATGGGGCCTCTCGCGGGACAGGGACACTTCAAATCCTGGGCGCGCACGCATCCCGGCGCGCAGCTTTTCATCGTCGAGCGCGCATCGATCGCCAGCAACGAGACGCCGGACGATTATCCTCAGCCTCTTCGCTGGCTGTCGGAGCAGAATCGAAAAGAGCAGCGCCTGCATCCGGGCACGCCGATGTTCGAGGTCTTCGTCGCGCAAAATCTAATCGTTCGGTCCTATGGTCTGGATTCGTGGGACGACGAGGTGTTTCCCGCGATCAAGGACCTCGATGCGCGGCGGTCTCATCTCGGCGCGAGTCGCTGATCCTTTTCGAATGCGCGTCGAGCAATTGCAGATGACGTGCTTCGGTCTCGTCATCGGCGGGAAACATGCATTCCAGACGCAGTTCCTGTGTCGCGACGTTCTGCGGTGCGCCCACGGTCGTGACCATCGAGAAATAGCGAAGCACCGCGCCCTCGCTGACGAAGCCGATCGGAATGACCGGCATCGTGGGCGCGGCGGATCGCCCATGATGGGTGTTCCAGTCGCGCGGCACATCCGGATAGGCGAGTAGTTCGTCGAGCAGACGCCGGGTGCCGTCATCGACCATATGGCCGACCGATTCCCGATACACCCGTTGCAGCAGGCTTCGCGAGACGGTTTCCCAATCGGCCACGAAGGGGCGCATCCCCTGCGGATCGAAGATCAGATGCAGCATGTTGCGCGGGCCTTCACGCGACGCCATGTCGATGAAACAGCCGAAGAAAATCGGCGCGGCGTCGTTCGTCATGAGGACGTTCCAGTGACGATCCATCACGATCGCCGGAAACGGTTCATGCTGGCGAACGACGCGTTCTAGCGCGCGCACGACGCCGTGCATCTCCTGCGCGTTCCACGGCGCCTCCGAATACATCGGCGCATAGCCCGCCGCGAGCAACAGCGCGTTGCGCTCGCGCAGCGGCACATCGAGCGTCTGCGCCAGCGTCAGCAACGTATCCCGCCCCGGCACGCTGCGTCCGCTTTCGATGAAGCTGATCTGGCGTTGCGAGACGCCGGCCTCCAGCGACAGACCGAGCTGGCTCATGCCCCGCACATCGCGCCAGTAGCGCAGCAGATCACCGAGTTCGCCCGGCGGAGCATTCGGATCGGGACGCATGCGTTCATCTCCGGTATCGGGTTGTGAAGGGACACTCAGGCTATCGGCGCATGCCAGACGAACGCTTCGAACTGCGTCTCGAGCGGCGGGCGCGTCACGCTGCTGGTGTAGTTCGTGATCGTCGATGCCGCCACCACCGCAATCACTTCCAGTATCTGCGCGGTGTCGAAACCGGCTTCGAGAAAACGTCGCTGGTCCGACTCGTCCAGACGGCCGCGCTTGCCGATCAATGCACGCGCCAATGCCGACAGCGCGGCCAGTTCGGCATCGCCGGGCAAGACGCCTTGACGGATCGCTTCGACGTCTTCGCGATGCACGCCCTCCTTCAGCGCGAGCGCCGTATGGAACGCGACCGGCCATTCGCTCGCGTTCGCGACCGCGTTCGTCAACAGCACGGTCTGAATCTGCGGCTCGGTGAGACTACTCGCGTGCACGCGCTGGAACACGCCGATGAAAGCGTCGATCAGCACCGGCGATGCGGCCATCGTGCCCGCGACGTTCGGGATCAGCCCGAACGCCTGCTGCAATTGCTGGAGCACGGGCCGCGATTGCGCGGGCGCGGATTCGATCGTGTGAACGGGATAGTTGAGCATGGTATCTCCTGGCAGTAACGCGCAACCGGAACGGAGGCGCGAAAGCCGTAGAGTAGGAGCGCTCATGCATTGCGCCAATTACATCGCATGTAATCGACTTGCGGGCCGTGTCGGGAGTCGCTTCGCGACTGCGCCGCAGAACACCGAGACTTCGAGGGACGGGGTGCCGGACGGGGCTATGGGGACGCGCTCGTGATCGGCGCCGGCCGGCAGCGTGGATGCGGACGCTTTTACGCCTTGTCGTAGATCGAACTGCCCAGCGTCAGTGTCGTCCCGCCCGTCGATCCGAAACGGATTTCATAGAGATCGCGGCCGAAGTTTCCGGGCACCTTCACCGACATGCCGCCGCGATCGTCCGCGAGCGGCACGAAGAGCTGATAGCGAAGGTCTTCGTTGCCGTACAGGACGTAGCCCGCCAGTTCGGGCAACGTGGTGAGGAAGGCCGGCGGATTGCCCAGGATGACGATCGGTACGGCCGTCGGCGAATCGTTCGTCAAGGTCCACTGTGTGCCCGCGCGCTGCTGCCACGCGGCGTCGAGCGGCGCAAGCGGGGCGAGTTGCTGCCCGATCGGCAGCGTGAGATAGGCGTAGCCCGCGCCCGGCACGACGCGCTTCATCACATAGCGATAACTGAACGCGTTGCCCTCGCCATCGGTTCCCGACACGACCGTGAATCGATAGGACGCGGCATCGCTGTTGCTCCACCACCATCCGTCGCTGCGGTACTGATATGTGCCGACCTGCGTCCACGCGCGCGTGGGGCCGTTCCACTTATTCAGTTGCAGGCTGCCGTCGGGATTGGCGATCACCTGCAGCGGGGAATCGGAGTTGCCGTAGATGCCGCCGGCATTCGCGATGCCCGGCGCCGACGCGGCCGGCGGCGCCGTCGTGCTGACCTTGGCCGGCAGCGACGCGATCGTGCCGTCCTCCTTCAGCGCGGACAGGACGAGCGATTCCGCCAGCTTGCGCGCATCGTAGCCCGAGTTGCCGGTCACCATCAGCGCAAGTTGCGCCTGCGGCACGACGAAAAATTCGCTCGAATAGAACGCGGTCCCGCCGTCCTTTTCCCATCCGAGGATGCCCGCGGCCTGAAGCGCGGGCTGCTGGACCGAATCCCAGCCGAGACCCCAGCGCCATTCGGGCGAGGGGTTGATCAAGAGTCCCGTCGACTGGTCCGTGCCCATCTCCGCGATGCCCGCCGCGGACACCACGCGTTGGCCCTGAAACATGCCACCGCCGATGATCATCTGCGCGAGATTCATCATGTCGCCGGGCGTCGAGCTCAGTCCTCCAGTCGCGTACGCATTGACGAACTCCTGGTACTGCGTGCCGTTCGCGAACGGATAGGAGAACGAACCGCCGTTCGGCACGGCCGTGAGATAGCTGGAGTTCGTCATCTTCAGCGGCGCGAGGATGTTCGCTTCGACGAAGCTCGCAAAGCTCTGCCCGGTCATCGCGAGGACGATCTGTTCGACCATCGTGAAGCCGTCGTTGCAATACACGGCGAGTTCGCCCGGCAGATGCTTCAGATGCGTGTTCGCGAGTTCGGCTTGCGTGTCGGCTGCGTATCCGGGAACCGGCGCGAAGGTGAAGAGGTTGCGCGAATTGGTGCCGGGCAATCCCGACGAGTGCGACAGCAGATGACGCGTGGTGATCTTCGCGTATTCGGGGGACAGCATCGTGAACGTCGGCAGGTATCGGACGATCGGCGTATCGAGCGTGATGAGTCCGCGATCCTGAAGAATCGCAGCCGCGAGCGCCGCAAAGAGCTTGCTGACCGAGCCGATGTTGAAGCGCGTCTGGATCGTCGCCTGGGTCTGGCTCGGCACCGACGACACGCCGAACGCCTGCTGCCAGAACACGTTGCCGCCCTTGAGCATGGCGACGGAAATTGCGGCGACCGGTTGCGCCGGGTCCGCGATCATCTGCTGGATGGACTGTTGGCCCATCGCGACCGTTTGGGGATACGGCTGCGAGTCGGAGTGATCGCTGCCGCAGCCCGGAAGAATCGTCGCCAGCATGCCGGCGCCGGCCGCGCCGAGAAATTGCCGTCGGCCCGCGCTGGGCGCACGGGGGCTGAAGCTCGTACGGTTGGATCGGGACACGACGGCTCTCCTTGTTGTTTTTCGCAGGGGCGTGTTTTTGTGCGGCTCGGTCCTTTCGCGGTGGATTATAGGCATGAAAATTACGTCGCGACTCATCGCTTGATCGAAAGTCGATGCTGGCTTCACTCTCTTTTAAGAGACCGCTAACTTAGCTTCCACTTCCATTTAGCTCAACGAAACCTGTCAATTCAGCAATATGAAGATAGGTAACAGTAACCTACCTGAGAATCATTCTCATTTATATTGACGAGAATAAACGTCCAACGTACGATTCGATTCAAGCCATTCAGGACTCAAGTCGCAGCGCCGCATTAATTCAATTTTCGTGATCAATGCGATCGACAAGACAATAACAATTAGGAGTTCAATGAAAATCGACCGATCCGCATATCGGCATCGACGAACCGGGCGTGCGGCGTCCGTGCGGTCCGTCATGCCCGCGGCCAGATGCCTGACCGTAGCCACGGCGCTGATGTTGAACGCGCTCGCCGGCAGCGCGTTCGCGGCCGCCAGTCCCGATGCCGCGCCGGAAGCGCCGGAAGCCGACCTTCAGATTCAGGCGCAGCCGTCCAACTTCTGGACCGGCTTCTGGACACGCGAAACCATGCTCGGCGACATGGGCGGCTTGCGTCCGTGGCTCGGCAAATACGGCGTGACGTTCCAGTTGACTGAGACGAGCGAGTACCTCGCGAACGTGCGCGGCGGCCTCGGTCGCGGCGGCGCGTACGATGGCCTCACCACGGCGACGGTAGGCATCGATACACAGAAGGCGTTCGGCCTGCCCGGCGGCCAGTTCAACGTCAGCGCGCTGCAGATTCACGGCACCAATCTGAGCACGCGCTATCTCGGCACGTTGAACACGGCGAGCGGAATCGAAGCCGAAGCCACCACGCGGCTGTGGGAGTTGTGGTATCAGCAGTCGTTCCTGGACAAGCGTGTCGATATCAAGATCGGTCAGCAAAGTATCGATCAGGAATTCATCACGAGTCAGTATTCCGCCACCTTCATCAACACGATGTTCGGCTGGCCCGCCCTGCCCTCGTACGACATGCCTTCAGGCGGACCCGCTTATCCGCTCTCCGCGCTCGGCGTGCGCGTGCGCGGTCAGATCACGCCGCAGCTCACCGCGCTTGCGGGCGTGTTCGACGGCGATCCGCTCGGCAATAACCCGGACAATCTGCACGGCACCAACTTCAATCTGCACAACGGCACGCTGTTCATCGGCGAACTGCAATATGCGATCAACCAGCCGTCCGATGGCGAGATGGTCGGCATGAACAGCAACAAGCTGCCGGGCACTTACAAGCTGGGCGTCTGGTACAACAACAACCGCTTCGACGATCAGCGCTTCGACAACACCGGCTTGTCGCTGGCCAATCCCGCATCGACGGGCGTGCCGCAATCGCATCACGGCAATTACAGCTTCTATGCCGTCGCGGATCAGATGATCTGGCGTCCCGATCCCGACGAGCCGCGCAGCATCGGCGTGTTCACGCGGCTAATGGGCGCGCCGGGCGATCGCAATCTCGTGAGCTTCGCGGCGAACGCGGGCATCGTCATGAAAGCGCCTTTCAAAGGACGCGACGACGACAGCGTGGGTCTCGCGGTCACCTACATCAAGGTCGGCAATCACGTGCACGATCTCGATCTCGATTACCGCAACTTCCTCAACTCGCCGTATGGCGTGAGGACGCAGGAAACCACCATCGAAGCGACGTACATCTATCAGGTGACGCCGTGGTGGACCATGCAGGCCGACGCGCAATACACGTTCAACGCGGGCGCAGGCCAGAATCCGAACGATCCGACGCAGCCGCTGCGCAACACCTTCGTGATCGGCGTGCGGGCGAACCTCACGTTCTAAGCCCAAATCGACACGCGACATTCCACGACCCAAGCGAAGCATTCAGATCATGACGGCCACTCAAAACACGCGCGCAGCATTCTCTTCGACGCGACGCATGCTCCTCGCGTTCGCGACGGTCATCGCCGCCAGCCTTCTTCCATGCGCGGCGCACGCCGAGCCGCAAGGCTTCCTCGAAACGCTGCACCGTAACACGACGCTCATCAACACGGTGCCGGACAACGGCGACCAGAATCCGTATGCGATCTTCGTCGCGCCGGTGTCGGCGGGGACGATAAAGAAGGGCGATGTGCTCATCGACAACTTCAACAACGCGGCCAATCTGCAGGGCACGGGCAGCACCATCGTCAACTATCACCCCGATACGAAAGAGATGACGCTGTTCGCGCAGATTCCGCGCGATCTGAAGGACTGCCCGGGCGGCGTCGGCCTCTCGACGGCGATGACCATGCTCAAGTCGGGCTGGGTGATCGTCGGCAGCACGCCCAGCAACGACGGCACCACCGGCACCAAAGGCGCGGGCTGTCTCGTGGTGCTCGATTCGAGCGGCAAGATCGCGAAGGTGTGGTCGAGCCCGAACATCAACGATCCGTGGGGCAACATGGCCGTGGACGACAACGGCACGAGCGCGACGCTGTTCATCAGCATGGCGGGCTTCGGTGTGGGTAGCGCTGAGGGCACGCCGCCGGTGTTCAAGCAGGCCACCGTGCTGCGGCTCGATCTCGACATTCCCGAGGGACAGCCGCCGGTCGTGAAGAAGGAAACCGTGGTCGGCAGCGGCTTCGGCGCGCAGGCCGACAAGGGCGTGTTCCTCGTCGGCCCGACCGGGCTCGCGCTCTCGGCGGACAAGAAGCTGCTGTATGTGTCGGATGCGATCGGCAACCGCATCAACGAAATCGATGACCCGCTGACGCGCGACACCAGCGCGGGCGTCGGCCGGCAATTGACCGCCGACGGCCTGCTGCATCGTCCGCTCGCGATGGTCACCGCGCCCAACGGCCATCTGCTCGTGACCAACGCGCTCAATGGCCAGGTGGTCGAAATCATTCCCGAAAGCGGCAAGCAGCTTTATGCGCGCTGGATCGACACCGACAAGGCGCAAAGCCCTCCGGGCAACGGCGATCTGTTCGGCATTGCGATGACGCCGGAAGGCGACGGGTTCTATTACGTGCAGGACGATGTCAACACGCTCGTCATCGCGAAGTGACGGGCGGGCTGGCACGCGAAGGAAGGCAGCATCATGAACGACGATCAATCGACGCCACGCCGTCCGGGCCGGCGAGGTTTTCTGAAAGCCGGCGCGGCGGCGGGACTCGCGTCGGGCGCGGGCGTCGCGCGGGCCGCACTCACGCGCACGCCCGCCGACGACGCGCAACGGCAAACCGAGCCGTTCTACGGCGCGCATCAGGCGGGCATCGTGACGCCGCAGCAGAGCCACACGTACATGGCGGCGTTCGACGTGAAGACCGACAATCGCGACGAACTCGTGTCGTTGCTGCGCGCATGGACGATCGCCGCGGCGCGCATGACGCGCGGTGACACGGCCGCCGCGCTGAACACGCCCGACGACAAGTCGGCGCCCGACTCCGCCGATGTGCTGGGCCTCGGCGCATCGGCGCTGACGGTCACGTTCGGCTTCGGGCCGGGCCTCTTCAAGACGGGCGACGGAAAGGATCGCTTCGGTCTCGCATCGAAACGTCCCGGCGCGCTCGTCGATCTGCCGCGCTTCAATGGCGATCAGCTCATCCCCGAGAAGACCGGCGGCGATCTGATGATTCAGGCCTGCGCGAACGATGCGCAGGTCGCGTTTCACGCGGTGCGGCAACTCGCACGCATGGGGACGCTCGCGAACGTGACGACGATCCGCTGGGGTCAGGCAGGATTTCTGTCGGGCCCGAAGGGACAGACGCCGCGCAATCTGATGGGCTTCAAGGACGGCACCAACAATCCGGCGACGGCAGAGCCGCCGCTCATGAATCAGTTCGTCTGGGCCGACGGCGCCGACGCGCCGTGGATGAAAGGCGGCACGTACACCGTGGTGCGGCGCATCCGCATCACGCTGGAGCACTGGGACACGATGGAGCTGGGCTTTCAGGAGCAGGTCTTCGGTCGCCACAAATACAGCGGCGCGCCCATCGGCAAGAAGAACGAATTCGATGCGGTCGATCTCGACGCCGCCGACAAGGACGGCAATCCGACGATCGCGGAAAACTCGCACGTGCGGCTGTCGAACCACCAGAGCAACAGCGGCATGCAGATCTTGCGCCGCTCGTACTCGTACAACGACGGCACCACTTTCTATATCGAACGCTGGCCGCCGTGGCGGCAGGAAACCGAATACGACGCGGGACTGATCTTCATCGCGCATCAGTCGGACCCGCGCACGGGCTTCATTCCGATCAACGCGAAGCTCGCGAAGTTCGACATGATGAACCAGTTCACCACGCATGTCGGCAGCGCGATTTTCGCGGTGCCGCCGGGCGCGAAGGAAGGCTCGTATATCGGCGCGCAATTGTTCGAGGCCTGAAGACAGTCACAGGCCCGTGCATAAAAACATAACGTCAAGAGGAACAGGCTCCATGGCTCAATCTCGGTTCGGCATATGGCGGCAGTTGCCGCAAGTGGTGATGTTGACGCTGTCGATCGCGGTGAGCGCGCACGCGGCGTCGATCGTCGTGTACAACGCGCAGCACGAGCAGGTCATGAACATGCTCGCGAAAGACTTCGAGCAGCAGACGGGCATCGGCGTGAAGATTCGCAACGGCGAAGGGCCGGCGCTCGCGGCGCAGCTCGTCGCGGAAGGCGCGAATACGCCGGCGGACGTGTACTTCACCGAGAATTCGCCGGAGCTCATGTTGCTGGAAGAAAAAAGCCTCCTCGCCAAAGTCGATCCGGCGACGCTCTCGATCATTCCCGCGCGCTACAACTCGCCGACCGGACAATGGGTCGGCGTCACCGCGCGCGAGAGCGTGCTCGCCTACAACACGGGCAAGATCCAGCCGTCGCAACTGCCGCCCTCGCTCTTCGATCTCGCGAAGCCCGAATGGAAGGGCAAGGTCGGCATCGCGCCGAGCGACGCGGATTTTCTGCCGCTGGTGAGCGCGGTGCTTGCGTTGAAGGGTCAGGAACAGACGCTGCAATGGCTCAAGGGCCTGAAGACCAACGCGCAGATTTTCGACGATGACGAAGGCGTGGTCGCAGCCGTCAATCGCGGCGGCGTGACGGCCGGCATCATCAACAACTATTACTGGGCGCGCCTGCATGCCGAACTCGGCGACAAGGCCACACGCAGCGCGATCTATCACTACGGCAACGGCGATGTCGGCGGACTCGTCAACGTGTCGGGGGCGGCGATCATGAAGAGCGCCCATAACGTCGACGGCGCGCAGCAGTTCCTCAAGTATCTCGTCAGCGAACGCGCGCAGGCGCTGATGGCGAAAAGCCGCGTGAGCTACGAATATCCGCTGCTCGCCGGCGTCGCACCCGATCCGCTGCTCAAACCGTTCGACCAGTTGCAGCCGCCCACACTCACGCTCGAACAACTCGGCGACGACAGTCAGGCAGGCAAGCTTCTGCGTCAGGCCGGGCTGATCTGAAGCCGGTGAGCGAATTGATCGAGCCGGGCGAAGCGGTCGCGGCACTGGAGCCGTCCGCGGATGGCGCGCCCCTTCGGACGACGAAGCGAGCGCCGCGTGTCCTGCTCGCGTGCGCATCGCTCGCGGCGCTGCTCGTGCTGGCGCCGCTCGCGTTCACGTTCTGGCGCGCGAGCGCGAACGGGCTCGATGACGCAATCGAACTGCTGTTTCGCCCGCTCGTCGGCGAGTTGCTGCTCAACACGCTGTGGATCACGCTCGGCGCGACGTTCACATCGACGGTGATCGGCACGGCGGCGGCATGGTTCATCGAGCGCACGCATCTGCCCGGACGACGCATCTGGGCGATGCTCTCTGCCGCGCCGCTCGCGATGCCCGCTTTCGTATCGAGTTACGCGTGGGTATCGATCAGCCTCGACCTGCAAGACTTCGCGGGTGCGTTGCTCGTGATTACGTCGGCATATTTTCCGCTCGTTTACCTGCCTGTCGCCGCGGCCTTGCGCGGCATGGATCCCGCACTGGAGGAAAGCGCGCGGTCGCTCGGTTGCGGTCGATGGGCCGTGTTCGCACGCGTGGTGTTGCCGCAATTGCGGCCCGCTTTGCTCGGCGGCATGCTGCTCGTCGCGCTCGGCGTGCTGTCGGAGTTCGGCGCGTTCCAGATGCTGCGTTATCGCACGTTCACGACGGAAATCTACGCGGAGTACCGCACGAGTTTCGATGGCGGCGGCGCGTCGCTCGTCGCGTGCGTTTTGTTGCTGCTATGTCTGATCGTGCTTGCGCTCGAATTCCGGCTGCGCGGACGCGCGCGTTATGAACGCGTCGATCGCGGCGCGCGCCGCGCGGCGCTGCGTTACGAACTCGGACGATGGCGCTGTCCGGTCGTCGGGGGCTTCGCCGCGCTCGTCGTCGTCACGCTCGGCGTGCCGCTCGGCATGATCGCGTTCTGGCTCACGCAGGAAGGCGCGGCGGCCGTCACGCCCGCGGAGGTATCGCCGAAACTGTTGTTCGATGCGACGATGTCTTCCGTCGGCTTCGGCCTGCTCGCGGCGGTCGTCACTGTGCTGCTGTCGTTTCCGCTCGCGCTCTTGCTCGTGCGCTATCCCGGACGCATCGCGACGGCGATGGAACGAGTCGTCTTTCTCGCACAAGGCGTGCCGGGACTCGTGATCGCACTGGCGATCGTGTCGCTCGCGGTGCGTGCGTTGCAGCCGCTGTATCAGGGCGTGACGCTGCTGATTGCCGCCTACGCGATCCTCTTTCTGCCGCTCGCGCTCGTCAGCGTGCGCGCCGCGCTGATGCAGGCGCAACCGCGTCTCGAAGACACCGCGCGCGCGCTCGGCCTCGACGTCACGCAGACTTTCCTGCGCGTGATGCTGCCGCTCGCCGGTCCGGGTTTCGGCGCAGCGGCGGCGATGGTCTTCATCTCCGTCGTCACGGAACTGAACGCCACGCTGCTGCTCGCGCCGCTCGACACCCACACGCTCGCGACGCAAGTCTGGTCCGATACATCGACGCTCGCATTCGCCGCCGCCGCGCCCTATGCGGCCTTGCTGACGCTCATCTCGTTCTGCGCGTCGGGCCTGCTTTTCGTATTGCTCGGACGCTCCGCGCTGCTCGATCCTCGACATTCAGCCAACCTATGAGCGAACTTCGCGTGCAGGGTCTGCGCAAGGCCTTCGATGACCATCCCGTGCTGCATGGCGTCGATCTCACTGTGTCGCGGGGCACGCTATTCGCGCTGCTCGGCCCGTCCGGGAGCGGCAAGACGACGCTGCTGCGTCTCTTGTGCGGCTTCGAGCGCGCGGATGGCGGAATCATCGAAATCGACGGGCGCCGCGTGGACGGCCCCGGCTCGTTCGTGCCGACGGAGCATCGGCGCATCGGTTATGTGCCGCAGGAAGGCGCGCTGTTTCCGCATCTGTCGGTGGCGGAGAACATCGTGTTCGGGCTGCCGCGTGGCGAGCGCCGTGCGCATCATCGGGTGGCGGAGTTGCTGGCGCTGGTCGGATTGCCGCTCGACTACGCACAGCGTGCGCCGCAACAGCTTTCCGGCGGGCAGCAGCAACGCGTCGCGCTGGCGCGGGCGCTCGCGCCGTCGCCCGGACTGATCCTGCTCGACGAACCGTTTTCTTCGCTCGATGCAGCCTTGCGGATCGAGACGCGCAAAGCCGTCGCAGGTGCGCTGGCGCAAACCGGTACGACCGCCGTGCTCGTCACGCACGATCAGGCCGAGGCGCTTTCGCTGGGACAGCAGGTCGCGGTCCTCTGGAACGGCCGGCTCGTGCAGAACGCGTCCGCGGAGGAGATCTATCGACGGCCGGCGACGCGGGAACTGGCGTCATTCGTCGGCGACGCGGTGCTGCTGCGCGGCATCGCCGATGGCAATTTCGCGAGTTGCGCGCTCGGCAGGCTTCCGCTTTCGAGTCCTGTCGAAGAAGGCGCGGTCGATGTGATGATCCGGCCCGAACAGATTCGCCTCGCCGCGGAAACGTCGCCCGCGTCGCGTGAGGCGGTTGTGATCGACGTCGGCTTCAATGGCCGCGACGCGCTCGTCACGCTCAGGCTGAAACATGCGGAAGAGTGCACGGTCGTCGCCTGTGTGCCGGGGTTTCGTGCGCCGCGTATCGACGAGCAAGTCCATCTATCGGTCGAAGGCGATGCGGTGGCTTATCGCCTATCGCGCGATTCCTGACCGATTTGCCCTGCGAATGAAAATGAGTCTCGTTGTGGGCCTGTTGTCGCTCAGCGTCTATCCTGATTGGGTAGCCACGTGATCAGGCAGGAGACGGTATGCAAGGCGATCCGAAAGTGATTGACTACCTCAACGCCGAACTGAAGAACGAGCTGACGGCCGTGCACCAGTATCTTCTTCACGGGCGCCTCTACAAACACTGGGGTTTCGAAGAGCTCGGCGCGCACGAGTACAACGAGTCGATGGATGAGTTGACGCACGCGGACAAGCTGATCGAGCGCATCCTCATGCTCGACGGAATGCCCAATTTGCAGGATCTGCACCCGCTATCCATCGGCAGTCACACGCTCGAAGCACTCCAGAACGATCTCAAGCTCGAGATGGCGGCTCAGGCGCAATGCAAGGAAGGCATCGTCTATTGCGAGTCGGTGCGGGACTTCGTGTCGAGAGAAATCCTGGTCGAGCTTCTCGATGCCACCGAGGATCACATCGACTGGCTGGAGATTCAGATCGGCCTCATCGACAAGATCGGCATCCAGAATTACCAGCAATCCGCGATTCACAAGGTCGTGTGATCACGCGCCGGCGCTTTCCCTGCTGACGCGACGAACGGCCTGCGGCGGTTGCCCGGTCGTGCGCAGGAACGCCCGTCTCATTCGCTCCCGATCCGAGAAACCGACTTCGTCCGCTATCACGTCCAGCGACAGACGCCCTTTCTCCAGCAACAATCTCGCGGCTTCCACACGCAGATGTTCGACTGCCTTGGCAGGCGATTGCCCCGTCTCGGCGCTGAACGCGCGACTGAACTGGCGCGGGCTCAGGCTCGCGACGTCGGCTAGCTCCTCGACGGTCAATGGATTGCGCAGATTGGCGCTCGCGTAGTCGATGGCTTTCTGGATGCGGTCGGATTTCGGTTCGAGGTCCAGCAGAGTCGAGAACTGCGACTGCCCGCCGGCGCGCCGATGATAGACGACGAGCTTGCGCGCGACCGCACGCGAAACGTCCTGGCCGTGATCCTTTTCGATCATCGCGAGCGCCATGTCGATCGTGGCGGTCATGCCTGCCGAGGTCCAGATCGGCCCGTCGACAATGAAAATCTGGTCCTCTTCGACAGCGATCCGGGGAAAGCGGCGCTGCAGTTCGTTGGCGAAACGCCAGTGGGTCGTCGCGCGGCGGCCGTCGAGAACCCCTGCTTCCGCCAGGATGAAAGCGCCGGTGCATGGAGCCGCGATTCGTCGCGACGTGCTCAGCGAGCGCCTGACGAATGCTGTCAACGCGGCCGACTTCGTATCGATTTCGACGCCCGAGCTGAACATCACCGTGTCGAATGCGGCATCGCCGAACGCTTGCGTTTCTACGCGCACGCCCGCCGAAGACAGGACGAGCCCGCCCTGTTCGGACAGAACGGTCACGCCATAGGCAGGCTCGCCCAAAACGGCGTTGGCCAGCTCGAAGGCGGTCACCGCCGCAAATCCCAGCAGGTAGAAGTTCGGGAAGACCACAAAGCCGATCGTGTGCATCGCGTGCCGCTCGTCATGTCCTAAATCGATTGTATATATGACATTTGAGACACAGTCAACGCCGATTATGCTTTTTCCACGCGCCGTTGCCGCGGGTGAAAGCGGACCGGACGACCGAACCTCAACCGTGCTTCAGAAAGAACTCTTTTATGGATCGTCGATTATTGATATTGGCAACGGGCATGTTCGCGATGGGCACCGACAACTTTGTCGTCGCCGGCATTCTTCCGGACGTCGCGGCTTCACTGCATACGTCCATTGGCCTCGCCGGGCTGATGGTGACCTTCTACGCGTTGACCTACGCGGTGGCCGCGCCCGTGATGGCGGCCGTCACCGGCAACTGGCCGCGCAAGCTTCTGCTGATTTCGGCGCTGGGCATCTTTGTCGTCGGCAACGCGGTCAGCGCCCTGGCCGCAGATTTGCAGTGGGTTCTCTTCGCCCGCGCGCTGGCCGGATTCGGCGCCGCGCTGTTCTCGCCGACCGCATTGGGCGTTGCTTCGGCGGTTGCAGCGCCCGAAAGACGCGGTCGCGCGCTGGCGACGGTGACCGCCGGTCTGACGGCAGCAACGGCGCTCGGCTCGCCGATGGGCACGTTCATCGGCGGATTCGGAAGCTGGAGGATGACGCTGTGGTTCGTCACCGCGCTCGGGATTGTCGCGATGATCGGCGTGTGGGCGATGCTGCCATCGGTTGCGCGGCCGGCATCGGTCAGATTGCAAGAGCGACTGGCGCCTGTCCGCGATGTGCGTATCGCGCTCACCTTGCTCACGTCGTTATTCGCGTTCGGCGGTTTCCTGATGGTCTACACGTATGCGGGTGTCGTGCTGGAGCGCGTGACGCACGGCGATGAAAGCGTTCTCGCAGGCCTGTTTTTGCTGTGGGGCGTAGCGGCGACGGCCGGCAACCTGCTATCCGGCCGCCTCGTGGACCGGTTCGAGAGTCGCACGCTGATCAATGCGATGCTGTGGATCGCCGTCATCAATTTCTGCGCTTTGCCGTGGACTTCGGCACACGCTTCGGTGCTGCGATAGCGCTCGTTATATGGGGCGTATGCGGATGGGGGCTTCTTGTCCCACAACAGCATCGTCTCGTGCAGATCTCGCCGCATATCGCGCCGCTGGTGCTCGCGCTGAATAACACCGCTACGTATGTCGGACTCGCGTGTTCGGGCTTGCTGGGCGGGGCGTTGATTCCGAGAATCGGCGGACAGTATCTGAGCTTGATCGCCGCAGTGCTGATTGCAATGGCTTTTGTTTTCGCCGAGGCTGCGCACCGTTATGTGCGGCGACCGATCATTCGGCATCGCGAATCGGTCAACATGCGGACGACCATTGAATGAGATCTATGATCGGCCCATAAACGCAAAAACCCCACCTTTGCGGGGTGGGGTTTTTGTTTGCGGCATGAGGAGCCTGACGATTACCTACTTTCACACGGGTGATCCGCACTATCATCGGCGTGGAGTCGTTTCACGGTCCTGTTCGGGATGGGAAGGGGTGGTACCGACTCGCTATGGTCATCA
>Ga0160464_100515_pt1 | contig 26959 bp, 19 predicted proteins | sample HID1971I_E11MG_FD_108275 | JGI IMG/M metagenome (GOLD analysis project Ga0160464, IMG submission 108275) | Enriched millipede-associated microbial communities from UW Madison campus, WI, USA - HID1971I_E11 MG | ecosystem: Host-associated > Arthropoda: Insects > Digestive system > Unclassified ... | reverse complement strand
TGCTGTGCACCGCAGCGCAAGCCGCCCCGCAACATGCGCTGACCCTCTACAACGAGCCACCCAAGTACCCCGCCGACTTCAAGCATTTTGACTACGTGAACCCCGACGCCCCCAAGGGCGGCACCTTCCGTGAATCGGCCATGGGCGGTTTCGACAGCCTCAACCTCTACATCAGCAAGGGCGTGCCGGCGGATAACCTGCAGTTGATCTACGACACCCTGGCCGTGCAAAGCCTGGATGAGCCCATTACCGAATACGGCCTGGTGGCCGGCAAGATCGAAAAGGCCCCGGACAACAGCTGGGTGCGTTTCTACCTGCGCCCCGAAGCACGCTTCCACGATGGCCACCCGATCCGCGCCGAAGACGTGGTGTTCACCTTCCAGACCCTGATCAAGGACGGTAACCCGCTGTACCGCAACTACTACGCCGACGTCGATGAAGTGGTGGCCGAAGACCCGCTGCGGGTGCTGTTCAAGTTCAAGCGCACCAACAACCGTGAATTGCCGCTGATCCTCGGGCAGTTGCCGGTACTGCCCAAGCACTGGTGGGCGACTCGCGATTTCTCCAAGGGCAACCTGGAAATTCCCCTGGGCAGTGGCCCGTACAAGGTGGCGGAGGTCAAGCCGGGACGCATGATTCGCTACGAGCGGGTCAAGGACTACTGGGCCAAGGACCTGCCGGTGACCAAGGGCTTCTACAATTTCGATACCCGCATCACCGATTACTACCGCGACAGCACCGTGTCCCTGGAAGCCTTGAAGGCCGGGCAGTTCGACTACTGGCTGGAGTTCAGCGCGAAGAATTGGGCCAATGCCTACAACATTCCGGCAGTGACCCAGGGCCGCTTGATCAAGGAAGAAATTCCCAACGGCAACCCCACCGGCATGCAGGGCTTCGTGTTCAATACGCGCAAGCCGATGTTCCAGGACGTGCGCGTTCGCAAGGCCATCAGCCTGTTGCTGGATTTCGAATGGAGCAACAAGCAGCTGTTCAATGGCGCCTACACCCGTACCCGCAGTTACTTCGAAAACTCGGAAATGGCCGCCACCGGTTTACCCGGCCCGGATGAGTTGGCGATCCTTGAACCGTTGCGCGACAAGATCCCTGCCGAAGTCTTCACCCAGGCTTTCGAGCCGTCCAGAACCGATGGCAGCGGCATGATCCGCACCCAGCAGCGCGAGGCTTACCAACTGCTGCAAGAGGCCGGTTGGAAGATCGTCGACGACAAGATGGTCGACACCAGCGGCAAGCCGGTGACCATCGAGTTCCTGCTGGCCCAGACCGAGTTCGAACGCATCCTGCTGCCATTCAAGCGCAACCTGGCGGACCTGGGCATCGACCTGGTGATTCGTCGGGTGGATGTCTCCCAATTCGTCAACCGCCTGCGCTCGCGGGACTTCGACATGCTGGTGGGCAGCTTTCCGCAATCCACTTCGCCGGGTAACGAGCAACGCGAATTCTGGAAGTCCTCCAGCGCCGACAAGCCCGGCAGCCGCAACTACATGGGCCTCAAGGACCCCGCTGTCGACCAACTGGTGGAAGAGTTGATCGATGCCGGCTCGCGCCAAAGCCTGATAGCCCACGCCAGGGCGTTGGATCGCGTACTCCAGTTTGGTTACTACGTAATTCCCAACTGGCACATCAAGACCTTCCGCGTGGCGTACTGGGACCATTTGGGCCATCCGAAGGTCTCACCACGCTATGACGTGGGCACGGCCACCTGGTGGGCCAAACCCGACGTCAAGCCTGCGGTCTCCCTGGACCCCACGCAAAACGCCGATACGGCGAGCGGAGGCGATTGAATGCTAGCCTATATTGTTCGCCGCCTGTTGCTGATCATCCCCACACTGTTCGGGATCCTGCTGATCAACTTCGTCATCATCCAGGCCGCCCCCGGGGGCCCGGTGGAGCAGATGATCGCCAAGCTCGAAGGTTTTGACGGCGCCACCAGCCGCATCGCCGGCGGCGGTGCCGAAGTGGCGGTGGCCGGTTCCAGCTACCGTGGTGCCCAGGGCCTGGACCCGGCGCTGATCCAGGAAATCGAAAAGATGTACGGCTTCGACAAATCGGCGCCGGAACGTTTGTGGATCATGGTCAAGAACTACGCCCAGCTGGATTTCGGCGACAGCTTCTTTCGTGACGCCAAGGTCATCGACCTGATCAAGGAAAAGATGCCAGTGTCCATCTCCCTCGGGCTATGGAGCACCCTGATCATGTACCTGGTATCGATCCCCCTGGGGATCGCCAAGGCCACGCGTCACGGCAGTCACTTCGACGTATGGACCAGCTCGGCGATCATCGTCGGTTATGCGATCCCGGCGTTCCTGTTTGCGATCCTGCTGATCGTGGTGTTTGCCGGAGGCAGCTACCTGGACTGGTTCCCATTGCGCGGGCTGACCTCCAACAACTTCGACGAGTTGAGCTGGAGCGGCAAGATCCTCGATTACTTCTGGCACCTGGCCCTGCCCGTCACCGCACTGGTGATCGGCAACTTCGCAACCATGACCCTGCTGACCAAGAACAGCTTCCTCGACGAGATCAACAAACAGTACGTGGTCACTGCCAAGGCCAAGGGCCTGACCAATCACCGCGTGCTCTATGGTCACGTGTTCCGCAACGCGATGCTGCTGGTAATCGCCGGCTTCCCTTCGGCCTTCATCGGCATCTTCTTTACCGGCTCGTTGCTGGTGGAAGTGATCTTCTCACTCGACGGCCTGGGCCTGATGAGCTTTGAAGCGGCGATCAACCGCGATTATCCGGTAGTGTTCGGCACGCTGTTTATCTTCACCCTGCTGGGGCTGGTCGTGAAACTGATCGGTGACCTCACCTACACCCTGGTCGATCCGCGTATCGACTTTGCCAGCCGGGAGCATTGAGATGAATCTATCCCCCCTCAATCGTCGGCGGTTCGAGCGGTTCAAGGCCAACAAGCGTGGCTGGTGGTCGCTGTGGCTGTTCCTGGTCCTGTTCGTGCTGAGCCTGGGCGCCGAGTTGATCGCCAACGATAAGCCCCTGGCCGTGCACTTCGACGGCGGCTGGTACTTCCCGGCACTCAAGCGCTACCCGGAGACCACCTTCGGCGGCGAGTTCCCCCTGGAAGCCAACTACAAGAGCCCGTACATCCAGGAGTTGCTCAAGGCCAAGGACGCCTGGACGCTCTGGGCGCCAATCCCGTTCAGCTACCAAAGCATCAACTACGACCTGAAGGTCCCCGCCCCCGCGCCCCCCTCGAGCACCAACCTGCTGGGTACCGATGATCAGGGCCGTGATGTGCTGGCGCGAGTGATCTATGGTTTTCGCGTATCGGTGCTGTTTGCCCTGACCCTGACCGTGCTCAGTTCGATCATCGGCGTGATTGCCGGTGCCTTGCAGGGCTTCTACGGCGGCTGGGTCGACCTGGCCGGCCAGCGCTTTCTGGAGATCTGGTCCGGGCTGCCGGTGCTCTACCTGCTGATCATCCTCGCCAGCTTCGTGCAGCCCAACTTCTGGTGGCTGCTGGGGATCATGCTGCTGTTTTCGTGGATGAGCCTGGTAGACGTGGTGCGTGCCGAGTTCCTGCGTGGGCGCAACCTTGAATACGTGCGTGCGGCACGGGCGTTGGGCATGCAGAACGGCGCGATCATGTTCCGCCATATCCTGCCCAATGCGATGGTCTCGACCATGACCTTCCTGCCCTTCATCCTCACCGGCGCCATTGGCACCCTGACCGCCCTGGATTTCCTCGGCTTCGGGCTGCCGGCGGGTTCGCCGTCGTTGGGTGAACTGGTAGCCCAGGGCAAATCCAACCTGCAGGCGCCGTGGCTGGGCATGAGTGCCTTCGCGGTGCTGGCGATCATGTTGAGTTTGCTGGTGTTTATCGGCGAGTCCGCTCGCGATGCGTTCGACCCGAGGAAATGAGATGACTCAGGACAATCTGATCGAAATCCGCGACCTGAGTGTCGAGTTCGTCACGGGCGAGCATCTCCATCGCGTGGTCAATCACGTCAGCTTCGACATCAAGCGTGGCGAAACCCTGGCGTTGGTCGGTGAAAGCGGTTCCGGCAAATCGGTGACGGCCCATTCGATCCTGCGCCTGCTGCCCTACCCGTTGGCAAGGCACCCGTCCGGGACCATCGAATATGCCGGGCAAGACCTGCTGACCCTCAAGGAAAAGACCCTGCGGCATATTCGCGGTAACCGCATCGCAATGATCTTCCAGGAGCCGATGACCTCGTTGAACCCGCTGCATTGCATCGAGAAGCAGATCAACGAAGTACTCGGCCTGCACAAGGGCCTCACCGGTAAGGTCGCCACCCAGCGCACCCTGGAGTTGCTGGAACTGGTGGGCATCCCCGAGCCGCACAAGCGCCTCAAGGCCCTGCCCCACGAACTGTCCGGCGGCCAGCGCCAGCGAGTGATGATCGCCATGGCCCTGGCCAACGAGCCGGAACTGCTGATTGCCGATGAGCCGACCACGGCCCTCGACGTCACTGTGCAGTTGAAGATCCTCGAACTGCTCAAGGAGTTGCAGGCACGCTTGGGCATGGCGCTGTTGTTGATCAGCCACGACCTCAACCTGGTGCGACGCATCGCCCACCGCGTGTGTGTGATGCAACAGGGCTGCATCGTCGAGCAGGCCGATTGCGAGACGCTGTTCCAGTCACCCCAGCACCCCTACACCCAGGAGTTGCTGGCGGCGGAGCCCAGCGGTGGGCCGGCCAACAACGCGGTGGGCCCACCGTTGCTGGAAGTCGACGACCTGAAAGTCTGGTTTCCGATCAAGAAAGGCTTTTTGCGCAACACCGTCGACTACGTCAAGGCCGTGGACGGTATCAACTTCAGCCTGCCCCAGGGCCAGACCCTGGGTATTGTGGGTGAAAGCGGCTCGGGCAAGTCCACCCTGGGGCTGGCGATCCTGCGCTTGATCGGCAGCCAAGGCGGGATTCGCTTCGAAGGCCAGCAACTGGACAAGCTCACCCAGCAGCAGGTGCGCCCGTTGCGGCGGGAAATGCAGGTGGTGTTCCAGGATCCGTTCGGCAGCCTGAGCCCTCGCATGTGCGTCAGCGAGATCGTCGGCGAGGGCCTGCGCATCCACAAGATGGGCACGCCTGCCGAGCAGGAAGCCGCGATCATCGCAGCGCTCAAAGAGGTGGGGCTGGACCCCGAATCCCGCCATCGTTACCCCCATGAGTTCTCCGGCGGCCAACGCCAACGCATCGCCATCGCCCGCGCCCTGGTGCTCAAGCCGCGCCTGATTTTGCTGGACGAACCCACCTCGGCCCTGGACCGCACGGTACAACGCCAGGTGGTGGAGTTACTGCGCGGCCTGCAGGCCAAGTACAACCTGACCTACCTGTTTATCAGCCATGATCTGGCGGTGGTGAAGGCGCTGAGTCACCAGTTGATGGTGGTCAAGCAAGGCCAGGTGGTGGAGCAAGGTGATGCGCGAGATATTTTTGCTGACCCGCAGCACGCGTATACCCGGCAGTTGCTCAAGGCAGCCTTCCTGGAACCTGCCTGACGGAACGCAGGGCGAAATATGGCAGGGGCTTGCTTGCATGTGAGCGGCTTGCCCCCGGTGGTGGCCTGACAGTCGATACAGCCAGTGGCGCACTTGTGCAGTTCCTCGCGGCCCTGGCTGATACAAGCCACGCCGTTACAGGAACCCCCCGCTATTGAGGCGCCAATCGCCCATGTGAACATCCGGGTTTGTCCTCAAATCCGGAACCGCATTCATGGAAGACTTTCGCACCCTGGCCCTCACCTGGGACGCCTTGCCCAGCGATACCGCTTTGCCGGTCACGCTCAAACCGACGACCAGCTTTGTGAGCGAACGCCAGGCCTTGCTCACCGAAGGTGAGCGCAACCTGATCGAACAATTGACCGCCCTGCTGTCCATCCCCGCGAACCAGGCCCTTGCGCCTCCCACGTACCCCGTACCAATTGCCGCGGGCTCATTGCTCGGCCAATGGCGCGCAGCCTTCGACAAAGCCATCAACGGCAAGGCCTTCAGGGCCTGGGTCAACGCCCAAGGCATCGAGCCCGAGAGCCTGCGGGTCCACAGCAGCAGCCTGAGTGCCACCGTAGGCGGCCAGCCCAGAGTCTTCAAGCTGGCCGACGCGTCGGGCTGGTGGGCCCACGCCAACCCGATTATTTCTATCAGCCAACTGGTCGATCCGATGGAGCTGGGCATGCCGGCTCTCGAACCGCAACGGCAGGCGATGGCCCCGACCCTGGCGCTGAACCTGACACTGGCCTTCTATGGCTTGCCGATGCCGGCCAATCACTTACAGGCTCGGACGATTGTCGAAGAACTAGCGACCTTGGGCAGTTTCCCGGGGTTTGACGACAACGGACGCAGCAAGTCGATGATCTACGCCGAATTGACCGAGCAGGCGCGGGACCGCCAACAGCTGACCGATGCGCTGGAGCGGCTTGCTCAAGACAGTGATGCTTTTTCGGCCCTGGATATTTATCGTACCCGCCTGCAACTGGTGTCCGATTCACGGCTGGCCAGAACCTTGAAGGATGCAGCGGGCCTGCTGCAGGCGATCATGGATGAAAACGATCTGAGGGCGACCACGGCCACATCGGCCTCAGTGTACTTCGACTGCCAACGCCAACAGCTGGGGGTACCCACTCCTGGCGATGAGCAAGCGTTGAGCTTCCTTGTCCCGGCCAATCTTGACGCACGCTGGGACAAGCTGGCGTCCTTCGGCAACCAGCTGGGCACCGATCTTTACCCGGACCACAGCCTCAGCGTAGCCGCGGCCTTGCAGGCCTACGCCATCGAGCGCCCCTGGAGCGTGTCGGCGATCAAAGCCCTGGTCGGACGCCTGCGCCAGGTGCCCACGCCGATCGTGCCGGTGGTGCTCAATGCCAGGCGCTCCTTCGCTGAGCTGTACCGTTACCAACACTATGTCGGCCTGTTGAACGACCTGTATATGTTGCGCACTGCGCTGGCCAAGGCCATCGACGCGGGTACATTGCAAGGCTCCGACGGCCTTGAAATGCCGGTCAGCGGCGATCCGGATACGCTTCAGGCCACGGTAGAAAAGGCCTATGGGCAATTGCGCGTGCTGACCGATGACCCCGACTTCCTGGCCCTGCGTCTTCGCGAACGCATTGACCCCTCCAGCCCCGTAGTACTGAGCGACTCCGGCAGCCTCGGCGCCTACGACGTGGAAGGCACGTGGAAATCGCTGACCGACCCGGCCCTGGAGCACCCCAGGCTGGCGGCGTTGGTACGCCAACTTCAAGATGTGGCCGCCAAGACCGGTGGCTATTTGCGCCCCTACACCACCGTCACCCTCGCCCAGGCGCTGAAGCTCTACCAATTCAGTTTGCCCCGCACACTGGAAGAGGCCCGCGTCACCTTGCAGCGCCTGGCAGTCAGCCAACCGCTGTCGGTCAGTGATCGCGCCTGGTGGCGGGCCCTGAAACCCTCGACCGGCTGGCAGCCGACGGCGTGGCAGTTGTCAACGCTGGAGCGCCAGCAGGTCTTGATCATCAGCGAAGCATTCATGGCGGGCAAGGACGGCCCGCTGTTTGAAACGCTTGGCGGGGCTGGCCTGGCAGGCAAGTCAGTGGCTGATGTGCGCGCAGAGGCGGACTTTCTGCTCCTGCGCCTGCTGGCCTCCCCCCAGGCCCAGCAACTGGGCGAAAACCTCTCGAACACGCTGCACTGGCATGGCGGCCATGCGAGTGAGCGCACCGAGAGCGGCAGTCGCAACGCGCTGATCCTGGCGGCGTTGATCTTGAGCCTGGATCCCGAGCCGCATGTGCATCCCACTCGTATCGGCTACATCGACTGGCACGACACCTACTTCTGGGGCGAATCGGCGTCCTTCGCCCGCCATCAGATCGAAGTCAGCCTGTCTGGGCTCAGCGCTCCAGTCGCGGCGCTCGCCGCCCATCTGCTGCTCTGCGCAAAAAGCCCGCACTTGCTGGTGCGCGACATCCCCGAGTCGACTCCTTGCCTGAGCTCCCAGGCCTGGGTGCTGTTCCGTCAGTACGTCAGTTATATGGAAAAGGTCGTCACAGGGTCGTCCCGTCAGTTGAGCTACCCGCAGATCATGACCCTCGCCTACCTGAACCCGGAAGGCGGCTGGAAGCGCTTCCTGGCCAGCAACGAAGCGTCCGGCCCGATCCTGGACTGGGCCGAGGCCAACGGCGTATTGCCTGTCCAGTCTCGCAGCGGTACACAAGCGTTGAACAGCGCAAGCCAGGCGCTCAACTTCCAACGCGCACGCCTGGCCTCAACGCTGCGGGCGTTTGCCCAGCCCATTGTCACTTTGCGCCAGACCGCCCTGGAGGATCTGCGCAAGGTCTACCCCGACACTCCCCTGCTCGAAGAGCGCGTGTTGATGTGGCTGCCGGAAAACTCGCCGTTCTCCGAAGAGGGGCGCTTTGAGGATGTGCATACAGGCCCTAAGTATTCCTTCGTCGACCTGCACATGGCCGGCAGCCTGGACACCACCTCAACCCGCTGGCATTCCTCGAACCCGGCGATCAAATATCGGGAAATGGCCAAGCGCTTTCATCTGCTGGGGCGGATCAATACAGTATTTGCCGTCGCCTTTGACCTCAAGCTCCAACAGTTGAAGGCCGCATATGGAGAGTCCATTCGTTATTGGCTGTCGCACCTGACCTTGCCGCGACGTGAAGCCCTGGAATATGGCCGCGTACAGTTTTTCAGCGTGAACCGACGGCGACCAAGTGCCTCCAGCGAAGTGGGTCGGCTGGGCGTGTTGGTGTATGTCACCTACTTCACCAACCTGGATTTCTACGAGTTTTTCCCCAAGCAGTTATTGATTCGTCCACGACGTGACTTGGATTACGCCCAGGTCATGCAAGCGGTCGACACCGCCAGCGACCCTGCCTGGATGCGCTTCGACTGGCCGGCGTATGCACGCGGAGCCGCACCTGTCGAGGTTGCCTTGACGCCGGTCGATACCGACCTGCGGCTCGACAAACTTGAGCATGAACTGCCCAGTGTGGACGACGTTCCCGCACCCGACAGCCTGGGTCGGCGGGTGCCCTCTACCCTCGACTCACCGCGCAGTTATGCACTCACGCGGTTCATTGTCGAACAGCACCTGCTGCACGACAGCCAGGCCTTGCGTCAACAAGCCAGGTTGCCGATCAGCCTGCAGGCCGCCGCGAGCGGCAGCGACCCCTGGGCCGATTACCTGCGTGGCCTGGCGCTCGTAGATCACTGAGGCTTGAACAATCCCGGGTTTTGTATAAGGCTGCTTGCTCACTTGATCAACGCCCGGGAGCGCCTGCCCATGACCGCCGCTACAGCACCGCTTTTCTGGCGCGACGAACGCTTGCCGTTCATCGAGGCGCGGACCATCGCCGACGGGCGCAAGGTCACTTACACCCGGCATGCCCACGAGCACTTCTCCATCGGCGCGATCACCACCGGGCGCAGTTATTATCACTACGGTGCCCAGACCTTCGAGATCGGCGCCGGCACGGTGGTGCTGATGAACCCGGGCGACGTGCATGCGTGCAACCCTATCCATGACCAGCCTTGGTCCTATCACATGCTGTACCTCGACACGCCGTGGCTGACCGACCTGCAATACCAACTGGGTTTCAGCACCGAGCAGGGTTATCGGCCATTCGACACGCCTCACACCCGCGACACGCGGCTGTACCACGGCTTGCTTGAACTGTACCGCATACTGCTGGACGAGCACGCCGACCTGCTGCAGAAACAAAGCGCGCTGGTGAGCTATTTCACCGAGGTGCAACAGCGCCTCAATCCTTCGCTGGCACCGGTGCGTGAGGTCAACCACAAGCTGGAACGCGCCGCCGAGTACATCCGCACCCACTGCATCGAGGCATTGAAACTCGAAGACATTTGCCAGGCGGCCGAGCTGTCGCCGTCCTATCTGATACGCGCATTCAAGCAGTATTACGGGTTGACGCCCCACGCGTTCATGGTCAACCGACGCATCCAGTTCGCCCGCAGCCAACTGCGCAACGGTGCACTGATTGCCGACGTCGCCCTGGCCGCAGGCTTTGCCGACCAGGCGCATTTCCAGCGCACCTTCAAACAGCACTTCGCCGCTACGCCGGGGCAGTACCGCGAAAACCTCAAGCCATCAGCAAATAACCCACACTGGCCACCAGCAACGCGGCCATTGAGCGGTTGAACAGGCGCACGCCCCGGGGGTTGCTCAAGTAGCGGCGTAAAAATGTCCCGGCATACGCCCAGCACGCCACCGACAGGTAGCAGATCACCAGGTACAGCGCCGCAAACAACCACACCTGCCCAGCGTCGCCATCGGCCGCAAACAAGCCCATGCCCGCCACGCATGCCAGCCAGGCTTTCGGGTTGAGCCACTGCATGATCGCGCCGTACAACATCGACGGCGCGGTTGCCGTACCGTCGGCGTCCAGGCGACCATCGTCCACTGCCAGCTTCCAGGCCATGTACAGCAGGAAGGCGACCCCGCCCCACTGGATCAGTTGGGTCAGGATCGGCCAGCGCACCAGCACTTCATGCAGGCCCAGGCCGATCAGCACCAGCAACAAGGTGAAGCCGACGGCGGCACCGAACACATGCTTCTGGCTGGCGGCAAAACCGAAGCGCGCGCCGCTGCTCAGGGCGACGACATTGACCGGCCCAGGGGTGATGGAGGTGGCGAGGGCGAAAGCGGCCATGGAAATGATCAAGCTCATTGCAGTTCCTTCTTGTGATGCCAAACGAGGTTGAGATCACGGTAACGCGCGCAACGATCAAGGTATTGAACAAAATGCCCCTCTGCCCTGCTCCATACCCACTGCTGGAATTGGCATTCAGCGTTGGGTAGGAATACGGATATCACCGTCTCGGCACTGGCTTTTCACACTGCGCGGGCAGCCGGCAAACGCCAGGTCCTTGGTCAGGCACACGCGCACCTCCGAGAGCACCTTGCCCTTGCAGATCACCGCCAGCCCGTGATTGCCCATGCGTGGGTTGCTCTCGCGAAACAGCGCCTCGATTTCCTGTGCCTGCATCGACGGCGGTGTATTGAACGGCTGCAGCTGTTGCGGGATAACCACCACGCCAAGCGCCGTGTCGGTCCTTTCCAGATACTCCAGCGGCTCGAGCCCGCTGCAGGTACCATGCTTGGCCCACTCATGCTTGAGCAACGCACGGGTTGGAAACAGCGCCGCGCCCTTTTCCATTTCTTCATCGCTCAAGCGCGACTGGGGCGCACACGAGGCCGGCCAACCGCCCCGTGCGTATTGCGGCCACAAGCCGTGCAGCACAAACCCATAGCCCTTGCCCGAGCACTGCTCATTGCCTGGGTGCGTCAGGCAGAACGTCGGTGACCACGACAGTGACAGCACATAAAAATCAAACTCTCCTGCCGACCCTTGGTTGCGCGACGCCGCCGTTGCACCTGTAGCGATCAGCAGCCACAACACCATCCAGTATTTCATCCCGGTATTCCTTTGAAAAAATGAAGCCTCACGCTATTGCAACGGCTAGGGATGCTGGGAGTAACGTTGTAACACCTTGTCCAGGATGATATCGGTCTTCAACGCCTCGATCGCCAGCGACGGATGCTCGGCCTCCCCGCGAATATGGGCGTTCATGTTCAGTACGTGGTGCCACTGGATATGGGCATGGCATGGCACTTCCAGTACTTCGGTGGTCTCGCCTTCAAGGCGCAGTGGCTGGTCCTCGAACACCGAGAACTGGATGCGCCCCAGGCTACCGATCAACTCGACACGATCCTCACGACGGTCCGCCACGAAGTTCCAGCAGCCCATGCCCAACGCACCGCTGGCAAAGGTCCAGCAGGCGGTTACCGCATCTTCTGCTGCATAGCGTCCGGCCTGTCGCGCGGTATAGCCCGAGACCTCGACGATATCGCCAGCCAGGTACTGGAAAAGATCGAAGCCATGGCTGGCCAGGTCGGCGAAATATCCGCCACCGGCAATCGCCGGGTCGGTGCGCCAATTGGCGGCGCTGCTATCAGCTGCAGCAGCCGGCTTGCACAGGGTCCAGGTCAGGTGGCGCAATGCACCGATACGACCTTCCTGCAACCAGGTACGCACTTGCTGGAAGCGGGGCAACGAGCGCCGATAATAGGAAACAAACAGATGCAGCCCGGCGCGTTCGAAGGTGCGCTGCATCAACGCACTCTGTTCAGCGTTCAGCGACATGGGCTTTTCGACGCAACAATGCTTACCCGCCGCCGCCACCATCAGCGCGTATTCAAGGTGGCTGTCAGGCGGCGTGGCGATGTAGACGGCGTCCACCTCAGGGTCGTTGATCAGTGCCTGGGCGTCGGTATAGAAACGCGCTATACCGTGCCGCGCCGCATAATCGCGCACCGCTTCGATACGCCTGCCCATTACGGCCACCAGTGCCGAACCTGGCGCTTTATAGAAAGCCGGTCCACTCTTCAATTCAGTGACATTGCCACAGCCGATCATGCCCCAGCGTATGGTCTTCATTGAATGTCCTCGCTCGTATTCGTCAAACCGGCAGTATCCACATACCGGCACCGGCACGCCATAACCACTTAGCATGACAATTGCATTACACTTTTATGACATTGATCGCGCTGCGGGAGGTACAGGCATTGAAAATACGTGCAACGGTCATTTGCGCACATGAGGAGCATATTCTCTTCGTGCGCAAAGCCCGGTCCAAATGGGCGTTGCCAGGCGGCAAGGTCGAGCCCGACGAGCGCCCGGTCGGCGCGGCGGAACGCGAGTTGGAAGAAGAAACCGGATTAAACGTGGACGGCTTGCTGTATTTACAGGAACTCAAGACCCGCGACACCCTGCACCATGTGTTCGAAGCCTCGGTGGTGAATATCGACCAGGCACGGCCATGCAATGAGATCGTGGACTGCCAGTGGTATGCCTACGGTGCCCTGGATGAACTGGACACCACCGATGCCACCCGCCACATCGTCAAATCCTTTCTGCGTCGTCTCTGACGCCAGATGAAATGTTCTGAAATTCAATCCCCAGGTCAAATCGCAGGCAAAAAAAATCCCAAGTAGCTGATGGAAACTTGGGATTTAAAAATGCATAAACCGTGGGAGGTGAACGCCCGGCTATAGTAGCGACTGTAAAAACCTGTAACAACAATATTTTAATCCTTTCGTCGGATTACATATTGCGTAAGTCATTCAATAACCACATGTTTTTTATGGTAACGGATAATAGGAGTGCCACTTTTTGGTGCAAGTAGCGCAGATATTCCTCAAACAATTCCGTTTATAAAATAGGGTTATTAATCAATGTGACGTCGCCCGCTTGAATAACTGATCGCTCAGTTGCGTGCACGTTTGGCGAAGCTCGTCGTTACGAGAAGCGGTCGCACCCGCGATCCATCCCAGGTGACGGCACAGCGCGAGGCGTTCGGCGGCGTCTTCACGCTGGCGGTCTGCCTTGGCGTTGATCTGAACGAAATAGAACCCCAATAGCACCGCGACGCACAGCACGCCAACCGCAAGATAACGCAAGCTGTTGGACGCTGGCGGCGGCGCATCCATGGCCTACGGCGCCCTGCCCTTTTCATAACGAACGTCGTCGCCCTCGACACGGCCCACGACGGACCAGCCCAGGCGCTGGTAGAAGCCATTGGCGCGAATGTCATCGCGCCCGTCGGTGACCAGATACAGCTTGTCGTGGTGTTCAAACAATGCCGCCTCGGCCAACGCCATCAGCTGGCGCCCCAGCCCAAGGTTTTCATAGGTGGGCAACACGAACATCGCGAACACTTCGCCTTCGGCCAGGTCAACCATGGAAAACCCGGCCGCCTGGCCATCCACTTTCGCGATCCAGGCGCAGGGCGCCGCACTCAGGGTATCGACCAGTGCCTGTGGGGTAATGCCCAGGTCGGCCATCTGTTCAAGACTCAAATGGTTTTGCACCACCGAGGTGCGGATAGCACACAGCGTGTCAACGTCATCGGCTGTTGCCGCTCGAATAAGCACTTGCATACAGGCCTCCATGAAGAAGTGGGTGATTGTATGCAAATACCTACATTGAGATTGTCGTGGATTTGTAAGCGCCAGTGCGTGGCACGCAGTTATTTACGCGCCACCTTATACCGCAAACAATCCTGATAAAAGCTCTTGCGAATCGCCTCCGGCTTAAGCCGTGAACGACTGTCATAGGTCTGTTCGGTAATGCCCATGGCCATCATGCGCATCCACGATTTGTTGAACTTGATGCTTTGGATCTTCTGCCGAGCGGCGTACAGCGATACCCCGGACAACTTGAGTTCCTGAGCCCTGGCAGCAGTGCCCGCGCCCCAGCTGCACATGTACTTGTCGCCCTCGCGCAATTCCCTGGCCTGCACGGCCGCCGCGCCGCCGGCCAGGGAGCAGGCAATCAGCATCATTCCCACAGTGCGCATTTGCATCCTCGCCTAACCACCTGAAAATAAAAGCGATTTTGGCGAGGATTTAGTTACAAAGGGGCCACTAAATTGCCTTACTCTGCGAACTTCAGGCAGCCGTCGCAGGCATGGCCCACGTCAGGGCTTGAGTTCAAACAACGCCGGCATCGGCGGCCACTCCGAAGGGACTTTGCGGAAGTGGCTGAACCCGGCGGCTTGCGCCATCTGGCGGGCGCGCTTCTCGCCCATGAACGCTCCCAGCCCTGCCCCGCCATGGGACAGCGAGCAGGTCATGCAATAGAGGGTGCTCTGCGGGTACATCACCCGGCCGAACAGGTTCATGTTCTCGTGCAGCTCCTCGGACAAGTTGAGTTCGACCATCAGGTAGGTGCCGTCTGCGGCCGTGGCTGCGCGCAGGTCCTTGAGCATTTGCTGGGGGTCGGTGGCGTCGTGGATCACCACGAAGGTGGTCACGAAGTCGAATTGCTGGCCGCGCAGCGCATCGGAATCGTTCACCTCGAACTGCACCCGGTCGCCCACGCCGGCCGCCTCGGCGTTGGCCCGCGCCAACTCGATGGAGGGCAAGTGGAAGTCGCAGCCTACAATCCGCGCCTCGGGATAGGCCTTGGCCATGGTGATCGCCGCCAGGCCGGCGCCGCAGCCGAAGTCGAGCACACTGCCGCCGGTCTTGAGTTTCTCTTCGACGCCGTCCAGGGAAGGGATCCAGTGCTGCACCAGGTAGTGCTTGTACCAGGGCATGGTCATGCGCTCCATGCCTTTCCAAGTCTCCAGCGGGAACGCCTCCTCGGCGCAGCCGCCGCCATTACGGAATGCTTCGATGACCTTGGGTGCCATGCTCACGAACGGCACGCTCAACTGGATGATGCCGCCGGCGAAATACGGCGAGTCTTCATCGGCGAGCACCGGCACGAACTCCGCAGGCATCTGGTAACGGCGCGTGGGCGCGTCGTAGGTCACATAGCTGCCGGTGACCATGCTGCCCAGCCATTCACGCAGGTAGCGGGCGTTATAGCCGGTCTTCTGCGCCAGCTCCTCCAGGGTCACCGCCTCGCCGTCGGCCAGGGCCTTGAACAAGCCGAGCTGGTCGCCAATATAGAGCATGGCGCCACGCAGGGTGTTGCCGTAGTCCTCCATGATGCGCGCCGAAAACTGTTGAACCTTGGCTTTATCAACTGCCGTAATGTTTGACATGTGTCGCTCCTTGATAAGTCTGTTGGGTGATCACTGCTTAGCGGGCCGCCAGTTTGGACAGCACGTTGTCGACGATACGGTCGGACATCCCCAGGTGGGTCCTGGGCTCGAACAGCCGAGCCAGTGCGCCGGTGTCCATGGCGGCAACCACCCGCGCATCAGCCTCGATCGCGGTGCGGATCGACACGTGATTGCGCTGGCTCGCCTGGGACACTTCGAAGATGATTTCGTAGGCGCTGCTCTTGCCCAGCTTGCGCGCCATTTCGAACACCACGGCTTCGGTGCAGATGGCATCGCCGTAGGCGTGGGCGGTGCACTCCATCTTCTGCACGTTCACAGTGAGCCCGTCGATGGTGTCGGTGAGGATCGACAGCGCCATCAGCGCATAGTGGGAAACGTCCGCGACCGCACACCACTCCAGGCGCGTGCCGCGGTAATCGCGTTCGTGTTCAAGGATCATCGCATCCAGTGCGAGCATGACTTGGGCCTTGGCCAGCCGCGCCAGCACCACCACCTGCTCGCAGCCTTCCGGGTTGCGTTTGTGCGGCATGGTGCTGCTGCCGATCTGCTGGTCGCTCCAGCCCACTTCCACCTCAGCGATTTCCCAGCGATTGAGCGTACGGATTTCATCGGCCACCCGGGCCAACGAGGCCGTGACCATGGCCAGGGCGCTGACGAACTCCGCAACCCGGTCACGGGACACGTGCCAGCCGGTCAAGGGCACCTGCAATGACAAGCGCTCGGCAAAACGCTCCAGCATCGGTATCGCCTCCGGACCGAACGCGGCCATGGTGCCGACCCCGCCGAACAGCTGCACCACCAGCACGCGCTGGCGTGCCTCGGCCAGGCGCTGGCGATGGCGCAGCAGCTCATCGATCCAGCCGGCGACCTTCAGCCCGAAAGTGGTCGGCAACGCCGGGATCGAGTGGGTCCTGGCGACCATCAGCGAATCACGGTGCGCATCGGCCAGCGTCGACAATTTGCCCAGCAAGGTTTCCAGGGCCTGGTCCATGGCGTCGAGGACGTCGCGCATTTCCAGGGACTGGGCAGTGTCCTGGATGTCCTGGGTGGTGGCGCCGTAGTGCACGTATTCGCGGGCACTCGGGCTGCAGTTCTTTTGCAGGGCGCTGAGCAATGGCATCAGCGAATGACCGGTAGCCGCCACGCCATCGGCCAACTGGCGCACATTGATGCCCGACAGCAACGCGGCTTTTTCGATGTCCAGGGCCGCCTCACGCGGGATGATATTGACATCGGCCTGGGCCATGGCCAGTGCGGCTTCCACATCCAGCCAGCGTTGCAGGCGGCAATGGCTGCAGAAGATCTTGCGGCTCTGCGGGCCGGCATAGCCTGAGCCGTGGGTTTTCGAGTCGAGGATGTGGCTGTGTTCATGCCGGCATTGTTCGCCGTCATGACCCAGGCCCGGGTGTTCCGAACGTGCGGTGCAAGACGCACGGGCTGCCATTTCCAACGTTTGCGCATCCATCACATACCCTCCATTGCGTACAGGGACTGACCGGTATTGCCTTGGGTTTCTACTAACCCTTCAAGACGGGGTATCGCTTTATTCGCCACCAGGTCGACCATGTCTGCCGCCAGCCCGGTGTAGGCCGCCGGGTCAAGCAGGTCGTCCAGCACTTGGCGACTGAAACAGCCGTGCAGGCGCGAGTCGCTGAGCAGGGCTTCGCGAAAAGGACGACCCTCGACCTGGGCCTGCTGGGCTATTTCGTGGACCAGCTGATGAGCCGTCTGCTTGCCGAACCGTGGCGCCAGCGCGAGCATGATGCGCTCCGACAGGATCAGCCCGCCGAGCATGTCGAGGTTGCTGCGCATGCGCGTTTCGCGCACATCCAGCCCGGCCAGCAGCACACCCTCCATACGGGCGAGCAAGGCGCCGGCGTAGACAAACAGCTCCGGCAAGGCCGCCCATTCGATACGCCACGTGGTGCCGTCGCGCTCATGCAACTGGAACGCCGCATCAGTCAGCGCAAGCATCTGCGCGCGCACCAGCCGCGACAGCGCACTGATCAGGTCCACCGTCGACGGGTTCTGCTTGTGGGGCATGGTGCTGCTCCCCACCTGCCCTGCCCGGCGGCCTTCACGCACTTCATCGATCTCGGTGCGTTGCAGGTGGTAGATCTCATTGGCTACGCGGCCCAGGGTCGCCGACGCCTGGACCAGCAGCCACGCCGCCTCCAGGATGCGGTCGCGGGCGCTGTGCCAACTGCTTAACGGAGCGCCCAGGCCGAGACGTTCCAGGGTGCGGCGCTGCACCTCCAAACCCTGCGGGCCAAAGGCAGCCAGGGTGCCCACGGCGCCGGTCAGGTTGCCCACCATTACCCGGGCATACGCCTCGTCGAAGCGTTCGAGGTGGCGATCGATCTCATCGACCCACACCGCCACCTTGTAGCCAAACGTGGTGGGCAATGCTTGTTGCCCATGGGTACGGGCGACCATCGGCGTGTGCTTATGACGCAGGGCGAGCGTGAGCAAATGCCCACGGATGGCGCGCAAGCGCTGCAACACCAGGCCCCAGGCCTCGCGGACCTGCAGGATCAGCCCGGTATCGAGAATGTCCTGGGTGGTCACACCGTAATGCACGTACTCACCCCAGCCATCGGCGCACAAGGCCTCGAGGGCGCGAAGGGTCGGCACCAGGATATGCCCGGTCTCCATGCTCTGGCGCCCCAGGGCGTCGAGGTCCAGCAGTTCCACACTAGCCATCCGGGCGATTTCCCGTGCAGCTTCGTGGGGGATGATGCCCATCTGCGCCTGCGTCGCCGCCAGCGCTGTTTCTACATCGAGCCACTTCTGCACCTGACTGGCATCAGAGAAGATCGCGGCAAATTCCGGGGACGAGTAAGCGCCCCCGTGGATACGGGATTCAGTGATATGACTCGGCATGTCGGGTTACTCGCGTTGTCCTAAGGAGGGCTACTTCACGCGCTGCATTGCTTCCCAGACCGCGTCGTAATAGGCCCGCTCCAGCCGGAAGTGCTCGGCCAGGGACGTGAGAAAGGCATTCTGGAAACCCAGATCCGGGATACGCCGTGCAATCAGTGCCCATTCACGCTTGGCCCGTGGCGGCACCAGGCTGATATGCACTTCGTAGTACTCCGCGTCGTCCTGGCTCAAGCCCGCATTGCGCAAGGCGTTGTACAACTTACCGTGGTTGCCGGGCACCACCAGCTCGGTGATGTAGAACACCGCCAGGCCCCAGCCGACATCGGGGTTGCGGAAACAGCGGGCACGGTTGTTCAGGTAGGCGGTTTCCTCGGGCATCGTCGAGATGGCCTCGAAATCCGCGGTCAGGCCTATGGCAGCGAGAAGCTTGGCCAACAGCCGTGGATGGGAGCGCTGTTCGTCCTCTTCGCCCAGCTCACCGTAGAGATAACGGCCAAGGGCGGCCGCCTCGTCAACATCGGTCAGGTTGACCAACAGGTCGGCGGCATCCCGGTACAGGCGGTAGGTGCGGAACCACTGGTGGCGCAGGAACACCTGCAGTTGCTCGCGGGACGCCCTGCCCTCGAACACATACTGCGACATCGGGTGGTTTTCCCGTGACTGCGCGGCAATCTGCTCTTCCAGGCGTTGCTGGAACGCGGCCTCGGACAACGGCGAGGCCAGGTCCGCAGACGGCATGAAACGCTCCTGCACGCTATAGATGGCATTGGCCAGCCAGCGTCGGGTCGAGGCGGTGGCGACGTCATCGCTCAGCGACAGGATGTACAGTAATTGCTGGCACTGCGCCGCGTTCGCGGCATCGCCGCGCTGGCCCGACTCACACAGGGCACGCAGCATATTGGCGGCAATTTCGATGCGATTGAACGTCGCATCCGGCTTCAGCGCTTCGGCCAACAGGCGGGCTTCGGCGGTGTGGATATTCTGCAATTGCGGCTGCGAGAAATTACGTGGGCTCATCATGTGCTCCATTATTGTTGTTTTAGGATCGCTGGGTGGTTCAGGCAGGCAGGCGCTGCGCCTGCATCTGCTGCCACAAGCTGTCGAAATAGGCCTTGTTGATTTCGAAGTGACGCTTGAGCGCGCGCATGAACGTGCGCTGAAAGCCGTCATCGCCGGCGAACTTGGCAATCAGCGCCCACATTTCCTCGGTGTCGATCTCATCTTGGGTGCCATGCAGGCGGTGGAATTCGCTCGGCTGCTCTGGAACGTCGAGGCGCTGCAACAGCTCGTAGATGCGCCGGTGGTTGACGCAACTGACAGACTCCACCGCATAGAGCAGCGCAAGGCCCCAGGCGACATCGGTGTGGCGCACGCAGCGAATGCGATTATTCAGGTAGGCTTTTTCCAGGGGATGCAACGCAGGAAAGTCGATGGCCAGCGGAATATCGAAATACTCCATCAGATGGGCCAGCATCGCCGGGTGCGAACGCTCCGGAGTCTCGGCCCCCGCTTCACCGTAAAGGTTGCGGTAGAACACCGAGGCATCCTCGATGGCCTCGAAGCGAAAGGCCAGCTCTGCCAGCAGGCTGTAGAAGTTGTAGGAGCGGGTCCAGTGGTGTTCCAGGAAGAAACGCACGTCTTGCACAGGCGGCGTACCTTGGAACAGGTGCACCGACATGGGGTGGTTGACCCGGCTGCGAGCGGCGATTTCAGCGTCGACCAGCTGTCGGAACTCATCCACCGGCAACGCGGTGAAGCCCGGCAGGTCAACGGCGAACTCATCTTCGGCGCGGTAGACCTCACTGGCCATCCAACGCCGGGTCGGCTCAGTGCGTGGATCGCCCGGAATGTGCAGTTGCAGCAGGGCTGCCTGGTAGTGGGCGTAGGCATCGGCATCCCCCGACAAGCCTTGCCGGGTCAGCGCGAGCAGTGCTTCCAGCGAGCGGGTGACCTGGGCGTAGTGGGCGCCGGGTTCCAGGGCACTGGCCATCAGTGTCGAGGCCGTGGTGAACAGGTCGGAATCCGAGCGTTGTAACAGGGCAGCAGTATCCATTGATAACCCCTCGATTCTTGTTTTTGTGATTTGGCGTACTCGAAGAAAAGGCTAAAGGTTCCTCTAGTGGCAAGGTCAATACCTGTAGGAAATTTCTTTTCCCAATGGACATTTACCTGGCGTGTGGAGAGCAAAATGTGGGAGGGGGCTTGCTCCCGATGGCAGTGGGTCAGTGCCAGATGTACTGACTGACCCGCCGCCATCGGGAGCAAGCCCCCTCCCACATTTGCACTGCCGTGTTATGTTTTTGCTCGGCTGTGGCTAACGCAGCGCCGCAGCCCCACTGCAAGCCTGCCCCGCCTGTTCACAAATCTGCCAGCCACCGCCCAGCGCCTTGTAGATCCCCACCACCGCCAAGCGCTGCTGGGTGCGCGCCGCCGTTAACGCACGGCGGCTGGTGAAGTCGGTACGTTCGGCCTCAAGCACATCCAGATACATGCCCTCGCCTTCGGCAAATCGCGTGCGCGCAAACCTGGCCGCCTCGCGATTGGCCGCCGCCTCCAGCAGCCGCAGGCCCAAGGTGCTGCCCGCGGCACTGTTGGCCTGGAACGCATCGTCGGTTTCCTGCAGGGCACGCAATACGGTCTGGTCATAGGCGATCAAGGCCGCTTGGGTACGCGCCTCGCTGGCGGCGATCCGTGCGCGTACACGCCCGGTGTCCAGCAGCGACCAGCGAATCACCGGGGCGATAAAGTTCGACTGCATGCCTGCATCACCCAGGGAGCCGAGGCTTCCGGCCAGTAGTCCGATGGAGCCCTGCACCTGGATATCCGGATACAGGCCGGCGGTTTCCACGCCTATTTGCGCAGTCTCAGCCGCCAGGGTGCGTTCGGCCGCGGCAATATCGGCGCGCCGGGCCAACAAGCCGGCCGGATCACCCACTTGCAGGGTGCGCAGGCTCAAAGTCTCACGACCGGGCCTGGCCAGCGGTGGCTTGAACCCTTGCGGTGCCTGCCCCAGCAGCACCGCCAACGCGTTGTTGGAGGTTGCGCGTCGCCGCTCAAGGTCGGGCGCTACCGCCTCGACATTGCGCAGCAAAGCCTCGGCACGCAGCCGGTCGAACTCGGTGGCAGCGCCGACACTGACCAGATGCTCCACCAGGCCCAGGCTGTCGCGCTGGCTCTGGCTGATGTCAGCGACCACGGCTTGTTCGGCTTCGATCCCTTGCAACTCGAACCAGGTGGCGGCAACGGTGGCCGCGACGCTCGCCTGCACACTGCGCAGCAGCGCCTGGCGTGACCCCGCCTGGGCCTGCGCCACCTCAACCGAGCGTCGCACGCGGCCAAACAGGTCGATTTCCCAGGCCGCATCCAGGGCCGCACGGGTAGATTCAATGGAGCGCTGCTCGCCATATGGCGTCTCGACCTCACTGCGCCGTCGGTGCTCATAACCGAGGGCGGCGCCGCCGCTGGGCAAGAACCCTTGGCGGCTTTCGCGCAGCATCGCCTTGGCTTCGTCCAGGCGTGCGGCGGCGATGCCGATGTCATGGTTGGCTGCCAGCGCCTGCTGGATCAATTGGCTGAGAGCGGGCTCGTCGAACACCTGCCACCACTGCGCCTCGACCTCGCCGGTACCGAGACCGGCGACGGGCGCACCGAAGCTCGCCGGGCGCTGCGCGGCAGGCAACACAGGGGTGGAATAATCAGGGCCTACCGAGGCGCAGCCGGCCATCAGCAGCAACGGCAACAGCAACACTGGATAAGACAGTCTCATGATGCACGCTCCTCCAACTGCAACTTCGGACTCGACCCCTGACGCTCCACGCGCAGCGCCAGGCTGCGCATCACCACGTAGAACACCGGGGTGAGGAACAGGCCGAACAGCGTTACCCCGAGCATGCCGGCAAACACCGCGACGCCCATGGCATGGCGCATCTCGGCCCCGGCACCGCTGGCGAATACCAGCGGCACCACGCCGGCGATAAACGCCAGTGAGGTCATCAGGATCGGCCGCAAGCGCAGTTGGCAGGCGTGGATAACCGCCTCCAACGGGCTGGCGCCTTCGGCTTCGAGACTGCGGGCAAACTCGACAATCAGGATGGCGTTCTTCGCCGCCAGCCCGACCAGCACCACCAGCCCGATCTGCACGAACACGTTGTTGTCACCCTCCACCAGCCACACGCCGATGATCGCGCTGAGCAGGCACATGGGCACGATCAGCAAGACCGCCAGCGGCAGCAGCCAGCTGTTGTACTGCGCCGCGAGGATCAAATAAGCGAGCAACACACACAGCGGGAAAATAAACAGCGCCGACGACCCGGCAAGCTTTTGCTGGTAGGTCAAGTCCGTCCACTCATAGGTCACACCTTCGGGCAGCACCTCCTGGGCCAGGCGCTCCATCAGCGCTACGGCCTGGCCTGAGCTGACGCCCGGCATCGCCCCACCGGAGATATCTGCCGAGGGGTAGCCGTTGTAGTGAATCACACGGTCAGGGCCGGAACCCGGGGTGACGGTGACAAACGCCGACAACGGCAGCATGTCCCCGGCCGCATTGCGCACTTGCAGGCGGCCAATCGCCTCGGCCTGCATGCGATGGTCCGCATCGGCCTGGGCGGTGACCTTGTAGGTGCGGCCGAAACGATTGAAGTCGTTGACATACAGCGAGCCGAGATAGACCTGCAGTGACTCGAATACATCCGCCAGGCGCACACCCTGGCTCTTGACCTGGGTGCGGTCGATATCGACATTCAGCTGCGGCGCGTTGACGTCCAGGCTGGTCATCAAGCCGGCGACCTGCCCCGATTCGGTGGCTTTGGTCATCAGCACCTGGGTCTGCTGCACCAACGCCTCAAGCCCTACACCGCCACGGTCCTCGACCTGCAGCTTGAAACCACCGGTGACGCCAAGGCCAGGCACCGGCGGCGGCGGGAACACGCCGAGGAAACCGTCGGGAATGCTCGCGAACTTGGCTTGCAGGCGCCCGGCGATGGCGACTGCGGCCATGTCCGGCGAGGTTCGCTCCTTGAACGGATCGAGCATCACGAACATCACCGCCGCATTCGGTACGTTGACGAAGCCGTTGACCGACAGACCCGGGAACGCCACCACGCTTTCCACTCCCGGTTCGTCCAGGGCGATTTTCGACATTTGCCGCACCACCGCGTCGGTACGATCCAGCGACGCCGAGTTGGGCAATTGGGCAATGCCGACCAGGTAGTATTTGTCTTGCATCGGCACAAAACCCGCCGGCACAGCGTTGAAGCCGAACCAGGTCAGCGCGAGTAATCCGCAATAGGCCACCAGCGCCACGCCGCGACGGCCGACCACCTTGCGCACCGTGCTGCCATACGCCTGCGGCGCACGCTGGAACGGCCGGCCCAGCACCTCCAGCAGGCGCACGGCGCGACCGCGCAGGCTGCGCGGGTCATGTACCACGGCGGCACCTCGTGGGCGCAGCAACAGGCCGGCCAACGCCGGGCTGAGGGTCAACGAGTTGACCGCCGAGAGGATCGTCGAAATCGCGATGGTCAGCGCAAACTGCCGGTAGAACTCACCTTGCAATCCACTGAGGAACGCCGTGGGGATGAACACCGCAGCCAGCACCGAGGTAATCGCAATGATGGGGCCAGTGACCTCGCCCATCGCACGCCGCGCAGCTTGCGTGGGCTCCTCGCCGTTTTCGATATGCCGCTCGACGTTCTCGACCACCACGATGGCATCGTCGACCACAATGCCGATCGACAGCACCAGGCCGAACAACGACAAGGTATTCAGGGAAAAACCCATCAGGTGCATGACCGCGAAGGTGCCGATGATCGACACCGGCACGGCCATCAACGGGATCAGCGACGCGCGCCAGTTACGCAGGAACACCACCACCACGATGACCACCAGCAGGATCGCTTCCATCAGGGTGATCGCGACTGACTCCAGCGAAGCCCGCACAAACACCGTCGGGTCATAGGCAATCCGCGACACCAGCCCTTCAGGGAAGTTGGTCTGCAGGCGCTGCATGGTATCGCGCACTGCCTGCGCCACATCGAGGGCGTTGGCGCCCGGGCTCTGGATGATCTGCAAGGCCACTGCCGGCTCGCCGTCCAACAGGCTGCGCAGCGCGTAGGCATCGGCGCCCATCTCGATACGGGCCACATCACGCAGACGCGTGACCTGGCCGTTATCGCCGGTGCGGATGATGATGTCGCCAAATTGCTCTTCGTCCGTCAGCCGCCCGAGAGTATTGACCGTGACTTGGAAGGCCGCGCTGGAATCCGGTGCCTGGCCGACGGAGCCGGCCGCCACTTGCACGTTCTGCTCGCGCACCGCGGCAATCACATCGCCGGCGGTCAAGCCACGGGCGGCGATCAGGTCCGGGTCGAGCCACAAGCGCATGCTGTATTCGCCCGCGCCCCATACCAGCACGTCGTTGATCCCCGGCAGGCGCGACAGCTCGTCACGCACCTGGAGGTAGGCATAGTTGGAGATGTACAGCGGGTCATAACGTTTATCGGGGGATAGCAGGTGGACCACCATGAGGATGTCCGGCGAGGTCTTTTGCGTGACCACGCCGAGGCGCTGCACCTCCTCGGGCAAGCGCGGCAAGGCCCGCGACACACGGTTCTGCACCTGGATCTGCGCCATGTCGGCGTTGGTGCCCTGGGCGAAGGTCGCGGTCAGGATCATGCGGCCGTCGGTGGCCGACTGCGAGGTCATGTACAACATGCCCTCGACCCCGGTGATCACCTGTTCCAATGGCGCCGCCACCGTCTCGGCGATCACCTGCGGGTTGGCCCCGGGATAGGACGCGGTGACCTGCACCGTGGGCGGCGTGACCGCGGGGTATTCACTCAGCGGCAGATGAAAGAAAGCCACGATACCGCCGATCATCATCAACACCGACAAGACAATGGCGAAGATCGGCCGATCAATGAAAAAGCGTGGGAAGCTCATTGCACACCTCCCACAGTCAGCGGCGCCTCAAGCGGCTTGCCCTCGATACTGGCGGCCAAGGGTGTCACCTGCATACCGGGGCGCACCAACCCTTTGACGACGATGCGCTCGCCCGGCTGCAGGCCTTGCTCGATAACGCGCAGGCCGTCGGCCATCGGGCCCAGTTCGACCGGGCGGTATTCGGTCTTGTCGCCCTCACCGACCACCAGCACATAGCGGCGGCCCTGGTCGGTGCCGATGGATTGGTCGGCGATCAACACGCGAGGCTGCGCCACGCCGGTGTCCAGCTTGACCTTGGCGAACAGCCCTGGGGTCAGGCGCCCATCCGGGTTGTCGACCACCGCACGCACGCGCACGGTGCCGGTCTTGCGGTCGGCCGTATTGGCCAGGAAGTCCACCCGCCCGGCCCGTGCATAGGTCGTATCGTTGAGCATGGCCACCATGACCTTGGCGGCTTTGTCGCCCTTGGACCCGGCGTGTTGACGTGTGGCGGCAAGCGAGTGCAGGTAGGTGCGCTCGTCGACATCGAAATACACATGCAACGGGTCGACCGAAACGATCGTCGTCAACGGCGTCTCCCCTCGGGTGACATAGTTGCCTTCGGTGACGAGGGCACGATCGATGCGGCCACTGATGGGCGCGGTGACGCGGGTGTAACTCAGGTCCAGCTGTGCCGTATCCAGCGCAGCCCTCGCCGCCTCGACCTGGGCCCTGCCCGCATTCAACGAAGCAATGGCGGTATCAAGACGATCACGCGCCACCACCTTCTTGGCGAACAGTTGCTCGGCTCGCCCATGCTCGGCCTGGGCCAGCACCGCATTGGCCTCGGCCTCGCGCAAACGTGCCTTGGCCGCATTCAGCGCCGCCTGGAACACCCGCGGGTCAATCACAAACAACGGGCTGCCCTTGGCCACGAACTGGCCCTCGGGCACGCTGACACTTTGCAGATAGCCGCTGACACGCGGGCGCAGTTCCACCTGATCGATGGCGGTCAACGAACCGGTGTACTCGACAAAGGGTGTCACCGCCCGCGCTACCACCTCGGCCACCGGCACACCGGGCGGCTTGGCGGCCGCCGCCGGCGGCGCGTTGTCTGTGCATCCGCCCAGCGTCAACACCACGGCCATTGCCCCGGTGATCAGGCTAATTGGTTTGGCGTACATCGTTCACCCTCCTTGGAATTTTCAAGACAAATCGACACTGGAGGTTTTTATCGGGCTTGCCACGTTGGGAAGGTCAAGCGCTATAAAACCGGGAGGTGTGTTTTTGTCTGGAGGGTGTTTGGAGCGTGGGCTGGGTGTGCAGTTTGGGAGATCTCGGCCTTTAGGCGCTTTGTTGTGGAAGGGGGCGGTGCGACGATTCGACTTGCCCTCGATGAGCATGGGTATCTACACAACTCTGACGTGCGACCGTCAGTAACCACGATGCGAAGCGAGCCGCTCTTGATCTTGCTCTGCTTTTGATCTCAGGCGCCCCGTCAAACCACGCTGGCCGGAATTCGACAGGGATTTGGGGGGTAAACCGGCAGGGATGCCGGTTTAGCCGCCCCGCGCCATG
>Ga0160464_100514_pt1 | contig 27099 bp, 24 predicted proteins | sample HID1971I_E11MG_FD_108275 | JGI IMG/M metagenome (GOLD analysis project Ga0160464, IMG submission 108275) | Enriched millipede-associated microbial communities from UW Madison campus, WI, USA - HID1971I_E11 MG | ecosystem: Host-associated > Arthropoda: Insects > Digestive system > Unclassified ... | reverse complement strand
GTTCAGTCGTCTCGTGACCAGGCTCAACCTCGATGATATGAAAGCCGAATCCCGTCAGGCCCGTAGCGTCGCCGAGGGACTTGTTGATACGTTGTGCCTTAGGGTTTAGAAAATGAGTCTTTTTGGTGCCTTCTATCTCGTCAATCTCTTCGCTTCTTATCAAATATCCGATCACTGCAAACGCCTCTATTTGTCGATTGGAAGAGCCACTCGGCATTGTCGCATGTCATGATGGGTAGGACTGGACCCGGTTAGTCGGCCCGCAGCGAGCAGCATTGCCTACCATCGTCAGCGGCTCGGAAAGTCATCGACGATTCCAGTAAGGACGCAATTGTCGACGATCTGAACAGCGGTGTCCAAAGACCGCTTCTGGCCGCGGGTACTCGTTCACATCCGTAGCAGTGAGCTGCTATTCTGAATCTCAACGATCGCTGCGCAACAAGTTCTCGAACTGGCGCTACCGGCGAGTTTCTGCCGTTCGGTTAGATCATGAACAGTGATGCAAACGGCGGCTTCACTTTGGAAGCAGCCGAATCCTGAATGCGGGAGAAACTTTGACGTGAGGCGCTTGGAGCGCCATTCGCGGTCTATCGCACGTAGCGGGTTTGAAGGCGCGGTTCGCTCTTGCGGTGCACGAACCCGTTGAGATTCAATACCTGTTTGGTGGGCCGACTACGGTACGTCGCACCTGTCGTTATTGGCCCGCAGCGACTCCGGACTGCGGACGCGATTCCTTGGTCGTCTGCACATGGCGCGCATGGCCGGCAGTGCGCGGATTCGGGACACTGAGCCATACGCAGGTCGGCCTCATCGGCGCATAACAGTCCCGACAAAAAGTCTGGACCTTTCGTCGCGACAGGAATGCACACTCGGCGCTCGCCATCAGCACCCCAAAAGCGTGAGAACACGTCGCGTGCGCGCGCGTCGATACATCCGGTGGGAGACATCTCTCATGCCTGTTTGCGGCATCCGATTCCGAACGTCCGCCGGCGGTTCGTTCCTCACTCCCGCGCCCGCATTAACCATTTGCTCAATCGTGGCGCTGTTTTTTTCAACTTGCTGATGACACCACGCTGGCAGAATTTGATCACCGCCGGAACATATCGAAGAAAGCTCACGGGCGCGGCCGTCCCGACACCGCTTTACCGGCTCAGTGAGCAACATGACGGAGACACAGAGAAATGAAATACCGGACCGCACTATGCGTCTGCGCTGCACTTCTGAGCGCTTCGTCTGCATGGGCCCAAGACGAAGAAGAGGACGCACCGCCGCCGAAGCCTGTTGGCGCCAGCTCGGTGACGATGTACGGTTTGATCGATCAGGGTGTCGAATTCGTCAACAACGTCGCCATTGGCAAGAACAAGACCGCGAATGGATGGCGCACGGGAGATGGCACCGCCACTTCTTACTTCGGCATCCGTGGCAGCGAGGATCTGGGCGACGGCGTCAAGGCGATCTTCGACTTGCAGGGCGGCTTCAGTCCGACGACCGGCGCATCGAGACAGGGCGGCCGCCTCTTCGGCCGACAGTCCTACGTCGGTATCGACGGAAAATATGGCCGCCTGACGTTCGGACGCCAGTACACGATGCGCTTCTTCGGCATCTCGTTCATCAATCCGTTCGGAACGGGCGCGCAAGGTCTCACGACACTCGACAACGGCATCGCCAATGCGCGCGCCGATAACGCGGTGAGTTATCGCTATTTCCTCGGCGACTTCGAAGGCGGCGTCAACTACAGCTTCGGCCGCGACGCCGTCAACGGCAACAGCAATGTCGCGACGAACTGTCCCGGGCAGACCTCTCCGTCGAACCAGTGCAGGGAGTACTCGGCGTTGCTCAAATACGAAGGCCATGTCTGGGGCCTCGCGACGTCATACGAGCGCAACTATGGCGGCACCTCCGCGACATGGGGCGGCCTGACCTCACCGGATCTCACGGACAGCCGCTTCACGTTGGGCGGATACTTCATGATTTCGAAGGCGAAGTTCGGCGTGGGATGGATCAGACGCGTGAACGAAGGCATCGCCACGCCGAGGAGCAATCTTCTTTGGGTGACGGGAACGGTCCCGGTGACGCCTTTCTTCCATATCGACGGCATGGTGGCGCAACTCAAATACGAGCATTCGCCCAACAAGGCGCTGATCGAAGTGCTGCGCGGCGAATACCTGCTCTCCAAGCGCACGTTGCTGTATGTGACGGGCGAGCATATTCACAACTCGGGCACCCTCGCGCTTGCGGCCACCACGCTTTCTCCGGTACCGACGCCGCCCGCCGGCGGATCGCAGATATCGGTGATCGCGGGCATCCGGCAGACGTTCTAAAGCAGGAAGAGGGGAAGCTTCGGCTTCCCCGGTCGCATGCACGCCGGCGCAATCAGGCAGCGAGTCTTGCTGCGTCCCTCGCCGCCGACATATCGGCCACCGCGTCGAACGGCTGTTTCCGCTTCAGGCTCCCCACGCCGATTTCCATGTCCTGCAAATACGCAATGTCGCGCTCGCTCATCGACAGATCTCTCGAATACGGCCGCTGCGTCTGATTGAAGTCCCAGATCGCCTTGGCTGATGCAGCATCGAAGCGCTTCTGGGCGCGCTTGCGTGCATCGAAAAAAGCGTCGTGCGACGCGGGCGACATCAGAAACTCGTAGAGCGCGCCGTAGGCCGCCATCACCGAAGCCAGTCCCTGGTGCTTGCCGGCGAGCGCGGCGTCCGATGCGTACGTCGTCTGAAACACGCACCGCGGCAACGCCTGCCACAGGTTGCCTTCGCTGATGACATGCAGGCCTGCATCGTCGTTGAGATGCGAGATGCTGGAGCAGCAGGCATCGGCGGCGCCGCTTGCAACCGCATCGAAACATTGGTCGTTGCTGCCGTGATCGACGAATTCAATCTGCGAAGGGTCGATGCCTTTTTCCGCCATCAGTTGCAGCATGAGCGTATGAAGCAGGCCGAGTCTGGGTCCGACCGCGACGGTTTTGCCGCGCAGATCGGCGAGTGTCGCCGGGCCGCCGGACTTCGCGAAGAGCGTCAGCGCACACTTCTTCATGCCGGCCCCGACGATCTTCACCGGCGCACCCTCTTCGATGCGCGTGAGCACGAGGTTGTATCCGGACACCATGCACACGTCCGCGGCTCCGCGCGCGATGGTGTCGAATGGTCCGCTCGTGCCCGGAACCTCGATGATTTGCGCGTCGACGCCGTAAGCCTTGAAGTAACCGAGTTCATCCATCAATGCGTTCAGCGTGGCGTTTTCCAGTCCCGGATTGCTGACGATGCGAATGTCGGTCGAAGCGGCACGGGCGATGAAAGGCGCGGCGAGGCAGCCCGCCGCCAGACCGATACCCACGGCTCCTGCCTTGCGCAAAAAGCTGCGGCGAGTCGAGTCGTACGTCATATTGCTTGTCTCCGAACGCCGGTCAAATCCGGCTGATTTGAATGAAGTCCTTCGCGAAAGAATTTGAAGTGCACGCCTTTCGGCCTGGTGTTGCACGCGGGAAAGCCGCGCGCGGCCAACCGGCGGCGTGCACGATCGAATTGTGCCCACGCATGCGCGCCCGGTCGATTGAGTAAAATGGCCGATGACTTAACCATTCGCTCACACCGGAAGAGGAGCGCGACGTGTCGGCGGAAATCGACTGGTATTTGCAGATCAACCTCAAGGCGCGGCACCTGCGGCTGCTCGTGACGATCGATTCGTACCGCAATTTGAGTCAGGTGGCGGAAGTCACGCACGTCACCTTGCCTGCGGTGTCGAAGTCGCTGGCGGAACTCGAACGCGGACTCGGTCTCTCGCTTTTTACGCGTACGGGACAGGGCCTCGTGCCCACGCCCTACGGGGAATGTCTGACGCGCCACGCGCACGCCATGCTTCACGTCTTGCATCAGGCACGCGACGAACTGAAGGCGCTGAGTGCGGGCACCGAGGGCAAGATCGAAATCGGCGTGCTGCCGGTGTCCGCGTCCATCCTGCTGACGCAAGCGCTGAAGCTGCTTAAGGAGCGCTCGCCCGGCACCAATGTGAAAATCGTCGAGGGCTCCGCCGCGACGCTCCTGCCCGACCTGTGGCAAGGTCATCTCGATCTCGTGGTCGGCCGCCTTCCGCCTCCCGATACGCTCGGCAGCTTCGACGAAAAAGAACTGCTCGAGGAACCGGTCATGCTCGTGACCGGGCGGCATCATCCGCTTGCGCGCAAAAAGTCTGTGCAATGGGCGGATTTACGGCCGTATCCGTGGATACTTCCGCCCATCGGTTCGATCCTGCGCGATCCGCTCGAACGCGCACTGGAAGTGCACGAAGTGCCGCTGACGAACAATTACATCGAGACCGTGTCGCTGCACGTGATCCGCGCGCATTTGCAGGTTTCCGACTGCATCGCGGTCATGGCGGATTCCTCCGCGCGCAACGCCGCTCATCCCCAGCCGCTCTATACGCTGCCGTTGACCCTGCCGCGCCTACTGCGGCCCGCTGGCGTGTTGTGGAACCGTGTGCGTACCCTCACGCCGAGCGCGCAACTCATGCTTTCATGCCTCGAAGAAGCGGCGCGCCGCCTCACCGAAGAAGCCCGCTGAGATTCGCGCTCGAGCGCGACGCAGACGCGTGCGCGCACCTATACCATTCACTCAACTCGACGGCTGTTTTTCTCAAACCGCCGCATGGACCCCGCTGGCACAATTGTCTCGCGCTCACCCAATAACGAGCGGCGACGCGAACTGCCGCCGGTCACTAAGCGCTTTTGGTAAAGCGCGACGGCGGTTCCGCGCATCTATACGGAGACAGCAAAGAATGAACTACAAGAGCGCGCTATGCGCTTGTGCAGCGCTGTTCGGCTTCGCCGCGACGGCATTCGCGGCCCCGGCAGCCGGCCAATCCGTGGAAGATTTCTATCGCGGCAAGGCCTTGACGCTCGTGGTCAGCGCGGACGCCGGAACGCCGACGGACATCATCGCGCGTCAGTTCTCACGCTTCTTTGTGAAGTACGTTCCGGGACATCCAAAAGCCATCGTGATGAACGTAGTGGGCGCGGGCGGCATGGTCGCGGCTGCGTCGCTGCAATCACGGCAGCCGAGCGACGGCACCGTGATCGGATTCTTGCAGCGTAACAATCTCTACATTCCGCTGCTCGACGAACGACAAAACCGCTTCGATCCGCGTAAGGTGCGATGGCTCGGCAGCCTCAACAAGGTCGAATATTGTCTCGTCTCCATGACACGATCCGGCGTAACCACCGCCGACGAACTCAGCAAGAAGAAGATGTATATCGGCGCGACCGGCTTCGCCAACGAGGATCGCACGTTGCCAGCGCTTCTCGACGAATACATCGGCGCGAAGATGAGCATCGTGCCCGGATATACGGGTCGTGGCGAAGTGTATCTGGCCATGCAACGCGGTGAGGTCGATGGCTGGGCGTCCACCATCGACGGTCTGCAACAGGGCGAACCGGTGCGGCTGCTCAAGACCGGCAAGATGAAGGTGCTGCTGCATCTGGGCTGGAATAGTCCGGCGGCGTTTCCCAATGTGCCGAACCTGTCTTCCTACATCTCGCAGCCCGACGTGAAGGCGCTGTTCAATCTCTTCATCCTGCCGTTTCAGGCGGGCCGTCCCATCGCTGTGCCCCAGGACGTGCCGCAAGACCGTCTCGATGCGCTGCGCGATGCGTTCGCGAAGACCATCGCCGATCCGGATTTCATCGACGCTATGAAGCAGGCCGGCTATCCGATCGATCCGATCAACGGAGACGCGGTGGAGCAGATCGTCGCCAAGCTGTATGCGACGCCCGAACCGCAGCTCGAAGATGCCCGCAAGCTCATCTTCAGCACTCACTGATCACGGCCTGAAGGCACATCATCATCAAACGGACCATTCACATGACGCCCGAAATCATCGACATTCATCCGCATATCATTTCAACCGACACGAAGCGTTATCCAATCGCGCCGCAGCACGGGCACCGCTCCAAGTGGTCGGCGACGCGTCCCATCACGTTCGAGCAACTGAAAGCCGAGATGGATGAAGCCGGCGTATCGAAGGCGGCGATCGTGCATTCATCGACGACCTACGGCACGAACAATTCATATGTCGCCGACAGCGTGGCGCAATACCCGGATCGCTTCACCGGCGTCTATTCGTTCGATGTGATGGCGCCCGACGCGCTCACAACCTTCGACTACTGGCTCGCACGCGGCATGGGCGGTATCCGGCTCTTTACGGGCGGCGCGACGCATCAAAGCGATGGAAGCTGGCTCGTAGATCCCGCAACGTTTCCGATCTGGCAACGCTGCGCTGAACGCGGCATGACGATGGCGGTCCAGACGACGCCCGACGGCCTGCCGATGGTAGCGGAACTGGCCGAGCGCTTTCCGACCGTGAAGATCGTGCTCGATCACTGCGGCCGGCCGAATCTGGAACAAGGCCCGCCGTACGCGAATTGCGCCGCACTGTTCTCGCTTGCGATATACGGCAACGTCTATATGAAGATAACGCCGCGAACGTTCGATCTCGCCCAGGCGGCGCCCGGCGGCGCGGAACCGTTCTTCGCGAAGCTCGTGGAAGTGTTCGGCGCCGATCATCTGGCGTTCGGATCGAACTATCCGGCATCGGCAGGACCACTCAAGACGCTCGTCGAACAGGGCAATGCTTGCTTCGCAGCGCTGAGCGACGACGAACGTGCGTGGGTGTGGGGACGGACCGCAAAGACGCTCTATCCGATGTTGGCTGGCTGAGCATCGCCCATACGCATTGCGTCGACATCAAAACAGGTGAGCCGACGAAGCTCACCATTCCATCAGGATGACACATGGAGTTCTTAAACGATGCAACGCTGGTGGCGGCGGGACACGCGCTATCCACGCTTCTGCAGTTCAACCGAATCATCTTTCTGGTGTTTGGCGTGACCGTCGGACTTGCGATCGGATTGCTGCCGGGAATCGGCGGGCTGACTGGCTTTGCGCTGCTGGTGCCCTTCACGTACACGATGGACCCCTACGCCGCGTTCGCGATGCTGCTCGGCATGGCGTCCGTCATCACCACGTCGGACGTGATTCCCGCTGTGCTCTTCGGCGTTCCGGGCCACGCGGCGTCGCAGGCCACGGTGCTCGACGGCTTGCCGATGACCAAACGCGGAGAAGCATCGCGTGCATTGAGCGCCTGCTATATGTCGTCGCTGATGGGCGGGCTGATCGGCGCGGTCATCCTGGCCGTGTCGCTGCCGCTGGTGCGCCCGTTCGTGCTGTCGATCGGCACGCCCGAGATGTTGTCGCTCACCGTGTTCGGCGTCTCGATGGTGTCGGCTCTGTCGGGCAACACGCCGCTGCGTGGCGTCGTCGCGGCGTGTTTCGGCATCCTCGTCGGCATGATCGGCACCAACGTCGCGACCGGACAGATGCGCTGGACCGGCGACATTCTCTACCTGCAGGACGGCATTCCGCTGGTGCCGATCATCCTCGGCATCTTCGCCCTGCCGGAGCTGTGCGAGCTCGCCATCCGGCGTGCGGCCATCGCCGAGAACGTGCAGTTCAGTTCGCGGCAGGGTATGCGTCAGGGTGTCATCGACAGTTTCCGCAACTGGTTTCTCGTGCTGCGCTGCGGCGGTCTCGGCGCGATTCTCGGTGCGGTGCCCGGCATCACCGGCGCGGTGACGGACTGGATCGCGTACGGCCACGCGTTGCAGACGGCCAGAGGCGCGAAAGAAACGTTCACCAAGGGCGATGTGCGCGGCGTGATCGCACCCGAGGCGGCAAATAACGCGCGCGAGGGCGGCAGCCTCGTGCCGATGCTGGCGTTCGGCGTCCCCGGCGGTGCGGCGCAGGCCATTCTGCTGGGTGCGATGATGGTTCATGGGTTCATTCCCGGCCCCGATATGCTGACGAAGCACCTCGACTTCACCTATTCGATGGTCTGGTCGATCGCGCTCGCCAACATTTTCGGCGCGGGCCTATGCTTTCTTCTGAGCGGACAGTTCGCCAAGGTTTCTACGCTGCGCTACACGCTGATTCTGCCGGTGATCATGCCGGTCATCTTCGTAGGCGCGTTCCAGGGTTCGCGAAGCTGGGGCGACCTGTTCGTGCTGCTCATCGCCGGTGCGATCGGCTGGACCATGAAACGGCTCAGATGGGCGCGTCCGCCGCTGATTCTCGGCCTCGTGCTGGGCGTGCTGATGGAACGGTACATGTCGATTTCGTTCGTCCGCTACGGCACGGAATGGCTGACGCGGCCGGTCGTCATTGTGTTGCTGAGTCTTGCCGCGCTGGTCTTCTTCAAGCCGCTCTTCAGCGCGTTGCGTAGCGGTGGAGTGGCGCACTTCAAACCGAGCGGCTCCATCGTTTTGAAGCGTGAAGACCTCGTCTACGTGTTCTTCATCGGCATCGGAATTTACATGTTGACGAGTTCGCAACACTGGCTTCTGATGGCGCGGATCGGACCGACGGTCGTCGCGAGCACGCTAATAATCGCGGGAACGATCAGCCTCGCGTACAAGGTGTTCGTGATTCCGGCGAACGGCATGGCGCGAGCGAGCAGTGGCGTTCATATGGATGTATCGAGCGATCACGATGAAAAGCTTCCCACGAAAACCGTGGTGGCGCGCGCTGCACGCTTCCTCAGCTGGTTCGTCGCGTTCCTGGCGTGCATGTCAATGATCGGCATGCTTCCGACCGTGCCGCTGATGATCGTGGCGTACATGCACATTGAGGGGCGCGAGTCGTGGAAGCTCAGTCTGATCCTCGCCGTGTGCGTGACCGCCTTCCTCTACCTCGTGTTCGATCAGATTCTCCATATTCCCTGGCCGGACAGCTTCCTCGGAGGCTGGTTGCCCGGCCTGGGCGGACATTGACTCTTCATCCAAAGGAACAACGTATGACGCAGGATCGGCTGGGACGTATCGACGCGGAGCAGGCTACGGACGAACAGAAGCGGGTCATCGCGCAACTGGGCGCAGGGCGGGGTCGCATTCCGACGCCGTTCAACATCTGGTTGCATAACCCGCGTCTGGCCGAAGGGATGGAAATCATCGGCACACACGTCGATCGTTCGCCCCTGCTCAGCGAAGCGGAAACCGAAGTCGCCATTCTCGCGACGGCAGTGTTCTGGAATGCACCGTATGTGATCGCCAATCATCGGCGGCATGCGCTGAAGGCGGGCGTTTCCGAAGAGGTCGTCGCCGCGATTCTGGACAAACGCCGACCCGAGGGCGAACATGGGCGCTTCGGGCTGGTGTGCGGCGCGGTGAGCGACATGCTCGCGGGCGGCTCCATCGACGACGCGCGCTTCGCCGAGTACGATGCGGGGCTGGGGCGGGCGGTCATCGCAGAGCTTCTTGTGACGATCGGCTATTTCACCTCGATCTCGCTTGGCATGACCTTGCACGCGCTCGAGCCGAAGGAATGAGCGCCCATCCCGCGCAATTCAATACGGTAGAGCAGGAGATCCGACGTGACCGGGCTTGACGGCTATTTGCAGGTGAACCTGAAGGCGCGACATCTGCGCCTGCTCGTGACCATCGATACCTACCGGAATCTGACGCACGTGGCGGAAGTCACGCACGTCACGATGCCGGCGGTGTCGAAGTCGCTGGCCGAACTGGAGCGAGGGCTCGGACTCACGCTCTTTTCACGCACGGCGCAAGGGCTCGTGCCGACGCCGCACGGCGAATGTCTCATCCGTCATGCGCGGGAGATGTTGACCATCCTCCATCAGGCGCGCGATGAAATGAAGGCGCTGAGTTCTGGCACGGAGGGGAAGGTTCACATCGGCATGTTACCCGCTTCGGCGTCCGCGCTGCTGCCGCAGGCCCTCAACCTGCTGAAGGTCAAGTCGCCAGGAACGAACGTCAGGGTGGTCGAAGGCACGCGCGGCGCATTGCTTCCCGAACTCTGGCAAGGCAGGCTCGATCTGATCGTCGGCCGGCTGCCCGCGCCTGATACGCTCGGCAGCTTCGAAGAAAAGGCGCTGCTCGAAGAGCCCATCACGTTGATGACAGGGCGGCACCATCCCCTTGCCCGGCGCAAGACTCTCAACTGGTCCGATCTTCATCCTTATCCGTGGATCTTGCCGCCGCAAGGATCGATTCTGCGCGATTCGCTGGAGCGCACGCTCAGGGCGCACGATGTACCGCTTACGAACAATTACATCGAGACGCTTTCGGTCCACGTGACACGTGCCCATCTGCAGATCTCGGATTTCATCGCCGTCATGGTCGGCACGCCGGCCAGCGACGGCGCGCAGCCCCTGCATGCGCTTCCCTTGACTTTGCCCCGGCTACTGCGCCCGGCCGGCGTGCTCTGGAACCGCAATCGCGGGCTGACGCCCAGCGCGCAACTCATGATTTCCTGCCTGGAAGAAGCCGCAGAGCAATTGTAGAGCGGCCAATTGTAAGCGGCAGAAAAATACCAACTGCACATTCTGAATTTCAATTTTCCTGCATTACTTAGGTATCCATATAGAATAAATCGCACCTTTACCGAACGGTTAAGTGTCCCGCCACTTTTTTCAATAGACGGCAGCGGGGCTCTCAAAAGATCATGTCATCAACGACACAATATTCCTCCAAGGAGACTCAAGTGACGAAGAAGGTCCATCTCAAGCTCGCGATCGCCGAGCATCCGCACACTTCGGCTATCCGCAACGGTTCGATCCCCATCGAGGGCGTCGACGCGGAATTCATCACCGTTCAGCCGCAAATCGGCGCATTCCGCCGCATGGTCCGCGATGTCGAATTCGACGTGTGCGAGCTGGCGCCGACCACTTACATCATCGCGCGTGCGTATGGTGCGCCGTTCGTCGCGCTGCCGATCTTCGTCGTGCGCCGCTTCCACCATTCGGGGCTGCTCGTGCGGCCGGACGCGGGCATCAAAACGCCCAAGGATCTCGAAGGCAAGAAGGTCGGCGTACGCGCGTATTCGGTGACGACGGGCGCATGGACGCGCCAGGTGCTGATCGACGAATTCGACCTCGACCCTTCGAAGGTGACGTGGGTCGTCGATGACGAAGAGCACGTCACGCAGCTCCAGTTGCCGCCGAACGTCGTTCATGCACCCAAGGGCACCTCGCTTGCAGAAATGATGGCGAAGGGCGAACTCGTCGCAGGTTTCCACGGCAACGCGGGCATTGGCCGCACCGGGGACCCGACGGGCGGCTGGAAGGAAGTGGAAGCGGATTATCCGGACCTGTTCCCGAACGCGGAAGAACTTGAATCCGAGTACTACGCACGCACCGGCGTGTACCCGATGCACGGCACCATCGTGGTCAAGGATTCGGTGCTCGCGGAGCATCCGTGGGTCGCGAAATCGATCTACGACGCGTTCGACAAGGCGAAGCAGGACTGGCTCGCCAAGCTCAACGCAGGCGAACTGAACGACAAGAAGAACAAGAAGTACATCGAGCTGCAGAAGATCGTCGGCAATGACCCGCTGCCCTACGGTATCGAAGAAAACCGCAAGACGATCGAAGCGCTCGAAGCGACCGCCTTCAAGCAAGGCCTGACCCCGCGTCGCATGTCCATGAATGAGCTGTTCGTCGATCCTCGCGTCTGAACCTGCACGGAAAGCACAAGAACATGATTATCGATTGCCACGGTCACTTCACGACCGTTCCCGCTTCGTTTCGCGACTGGCGCGCCAAGCAGATCGCGGCCGCCGACGATCCGGCCAATGCGCCGCCGCTGACCGGCGCGCACGTTTCCGATGACGACATCCGCGAAGGCGTCGGCAACGGCCAATTGCGTCTGCAACAGGAACGCGGCGGCGACCTGACGCTGTTCTCGCCGATCGCCGGTCTCATGAGCCATCACCTCGGCAACGAGCGCACGAGCCTGGAATGGGCCGAGGTGTCGAACAATCTGGTGCGACGCGTCTGCGATCTCTATCCGGACAACTTCGTGCCGGTTTGCCAGTTGCCGCAGTCTCCGCTCGCGCCGCCGAAGAACTCGGTGGCTGAACTGCGCCGCTGCGTCGAGGAAATGGGTTTCGTGGGCTGCAATCTGAACCCGGACCCGAGCGGCGGCTACTGGACCGGCAAGCCCATGACGGACCGCGATTGGTATCCGCTCTATGAAGCGCTGTGCGATCTGGATGTTCCCGCGATGATCCACGTCGCCGCATCGTGCAACCCGTGTCATCACGGCACGGGCGCGCACTATCTGAACGCGGATACGTCGGTGTTCATGCAACTTCTGCAGGGAGATTTGTTCAAGGATTTCCCGACCCTGCGCCTCGTGATTCCGCATGGCGGCGGTGCGGTGCCCTACCACTGGGGGCGTTATCGCGGCATGTCGCTGGAGATGGCCAAGCGTCCGCTCGAAGGTCTGCTGAACAACGTTTTCTTCGATACGTGCGTCTATCACCATCCGGGCGTCGAGTTGCTGACCAAGGTGGTGCCCACGAGCAACGTGCTGTTTGGTTCCGAAATGATCGGCGCGGTGCGCGGACGCGATCCGAATACCGGCGAGTACTTCGACGATACCAAGCGCTATATCGATGCATGCGAGGCGTTGAGCGATGCAGACCGCCACGCGATCTTCGAGGGCAATGCGCGGCGAGTCTATCCGCGTCTGGACAAGCACCTCAAAGCGAAGGGACTGTAATGAACATCATCGACATTCATCCGCACATCATCTCCGATGACGAGAAGCGCTATCCGCCCGCGCCGCTGTTCGGCAAGCGTTCGGACTGGTCACAGGAACGCCCGAACACGGTCGAAGCCTTGATTCAGGCAATGGACGAAGCAGGCGTCACGAAGGCGGCCGTCGTGCATTCGTCGACCACTTACGGCTTCGACAACAGTTATGTGGTGGACGGCTGCAATCAGTACAAGGACCGGCTCATCGCCGTGGGTTCCGTGGACGTGCTCGCGGACGACGTGCAGTCCGTCATCAAGAACTGGGCCGACAAGGGATTGGCGGGACTTCGCATTTTCACCGGCGGATCGACCAAGGATTTCGATCCTAGCGAACTGGACAACCCGAAGTCGTTCAAGGCGTGGGAAATGCTCGCGGAGCTGAAGCTCCCGATGTGCATCCAGACCGGACCGGTCGGCCTGCCGCAAGTGCGCATGCTAGCGGAGAGGTTTCCGAACGTAAACATCATCCTCGATCACCTCGCGCGTCCCGACGTGCTCGACGGGCCGCCGTACGCGAACGCGGCAGGACTCTTCGAGTTGCGTGACCTGCCGAACGTCTACATGAAGCTCACGCCGCGCATCTTCGGCGATGTCAAAAAGGAGAAAGCCAGCGCGGAAACTTTCTTCCCGCGCGTGGTCGAGGCATTCAGCGCGCAACGTCTGGCGTGGGGCTCGAATTTCCCCACATCGACAGGCACGCTCAGTGAGATTCTCGCGACCGCCCAACAAGCGCTTGCATGCCTGAGCGTTGAAGACCGCGAATGGATCTTCGGCAAGACCGCACAAAAGCTCTACTCGGCGTTGAGCTGAAAACCGAACGAAGGCAAGCGAGAAAGAGAGATCATCATGTCAAACACACGTCTGAACAGCATCATTCGTGCTTTCGAATCCGGCAAGCCGGCGCATGCCGCCTTTGCGAAACTCGACAAGCAGACCGCCATCGAAATGAGCGATGCGCCTTACGACGGCATCATCTTCGAAATGGAGCACAACCCGTACGACGTGTCCGCGCTCGGCGACGCGCTGCAGTACATGCTCAACCGCAAGCAGATTGCGCAGTCCGGGTCCGTTGCGCCCAAGGTGACGCCCCTCGCGCGTATCCCAGCCAACGGCGCGGAGATGAATCAGAGCTTCGCGAAGCAAGTGCTCGATCGCGGCGCGTACGGCGTGATCTGGCCGCATGTGGCAACCGTCGAGCAGGCATACAACGCCGTGGCGTCCTGCCGTTATGCGCGGCCAAAGAACGCACCGCTCTATGAACCGAAGGGCGTGCGCGGCGACGGTCCTGCCAACGCCGCGCGCTACTGGGGCCTCTCGATGGCCGAGTACTACGAACGCGCCGATGTCTGGCCGCTCGCGCCGCAGGGCGAAATCCTCGTCGGGCTGATGTGCGAGAGCACGCAGGCAATCGAGAATCTTGACGACATCCTCGCCAACGTGCCGGGCATCGGTTTCATTCTGATCGGCGAAGGCGACTTGAGCCAGGAGCTGGGCCTGCCGCGTCAGTACGAGCATCCGGAAGTGCTCGCGGCGATGGGTCAGATCGTCGAGACGTGCCGCAAGCACAATGTCGTCGTCGGCAATCCGCATGTGACCGCGAAGAATCAACGCCGCTTGCAGGAAGAGGGGTATCGCTTCCTGATGTCGGCGCCCGCGCGCACGTATGGCGTGGTGGGTCTCGCCCGCGAACTGGCAGGCTACTGATGAACGGCGCCGAAAGTCTCGTTGCGACGCTGGTGGAGCAGGGCGTCGATATCTGCTTCGCCAATCCGGGCACCTCAGAGATGCATTTTCTTGCCGCGCTCGGCGGCAACCCGAAGATGCGCAGCGTGCTGTGCCTGTTCGAAGGCGTGGCCACCGGCGCCGCCGACGGCTGGTATCGCATGAAGGACAAGCCTGCGTCCACCTTGTTGCATCTCGGGCCGGGCCTGGCGAACGGCCTCGCTAACATCCATAACGCGAAGCGCGCTTCGTCGGGGATGGTCAATGTCGTCGGCGAGCATTCGGTGTCGCATCTGAAGTACGATCCGCCGCTGACTTCGGATATCGAAGGTCTCGCGCGCCCGCTGAGTCATTGGGTGCGGCGCGCGGAATCGTCGAACACGATCGCGTGGGACACGGCGCAGGCCGTGGCCAAGGCGAGCGAGCATCCGGGCCAGATCGCCACGCTAATTCTGCCGGGCGATACCTCGTGGCAACCCGTCGATGCCGCGTCCGCGTTGCCGCCCAGGCGCGTTGATGCGCGCCGCGCGCCAAGCGCCGAGCGCATCGAACATGTGGCGCGCGTGCTTCGCTCGGGCGAGCCGGCGTTGATCGTTCTGGCGAACAAGTCCACGCGCGGGATGGCGCTGGAGAGGGCGGGACAGGTCGCGGCCGCGACGGGTGCGGTGCTCGGCTCGCAGTTCTTCACGGCGCGCATTGAGCGCGGCGCGGGACGCGTGCCGCTCGCGCGCATTCCGTATGCGGTCGCGCAAGCCCAGGCGTTTCTGAAAGACTACAAGCACATCATCACGGTCGAGACGCGCGAGCCCGTCGCGTTCTTCGCGTATCCGGACAAGCCGAGCCTGCTCAAGGCGGAAGGCACGCTCGTGCATCCGCTCGTCGAGGCCGGCGAAGACAGCGAACTCGCCTTCGACATGCTGTTGCAGGCGCTCGACGCGGCCGCCACGACACCGCTTCTTCAGGCGCGCATCGAAACGCCGGTGCCCACGGGCGCGCTGAATCCGACGAGCATCGCGCATGTGCTCGCGGCCGGCTTGCCGGAGCACTGCATTGTCGTGGACGAGTCGCTGACGACGGGGCGCGAATCCATGAGCCTGACCATGGGCGCGCGGCCGCACGATCTCATCAACAACATGGGCGGCTCGATCGGTTATGCGACGCCCGTTGCGACCGGCGCGGCGCTGGCGTGTCCCGAGCGGCGCGTCATCTGCATGGTTGGCGACGGCAGCGCGATGTACACCATCCAGTCGCTCTGGACGCAGGCGCGCGAGGGACTGAACGTCACGACGATCATCTTCGCCAACAACAGCTACGCGATCCTCAAAGCCGAATACGCCAACATGGGCGCGGGCGCGCCGGGCGAACGCGCGCTGTCGATGATCGACATCGACAAACCGCGTATCGACTGGCTGGCGATGGCGAAAAGCATGGGCGTGCCGGCAGTGGCAGTCGAGACTGCGGATGGCTTTTACAAGGCGCTGGTCGATTCGACGCGCGAAGCCGGTCCAAGCCTGATCGAAGTACGGCTTTGACATCCAGCGAATCAGCAACGATACAAGCAACAGGAGCACACAGCATGACAACGACGCAAACCGAAGCGCCGACGTTGCGCGTCAATCTCGCGGAATACGCATTGACGAAGGCGATGCGCAACGGCCAGGTGAAGTCCGATCTCGTGAATCTCGATTTCTGCGGGCCGACGCCCGCGCACAACGGCTTTAAGGCGATGGTGCGCGAAAGCAAGTTCGACGCGGGTGAACTGGCGATCGTCACGTTCCTCCAGGCGAAGGCCTACGGCAAGCCCTATGTACTGCTGCCTGCGCCGATCTCAGGACGCTTTCAGCATCACTGCGCAGGATACAACATCGACTTCGGCCATCTCGATCCGAAGGATATCGAAGGCAAGAAGGTCGGCGTGCGCACCTACACGCAAACGACCGCGCTGTGGATTCGCGGCATCCTGCGCCACGAATACGGCGTCGATCTGGACAAGGTGACGTGGATGACGCTCGGCGACGGGCATCTTGCCGAATACAGCGATCCGCAGAATTGCCAGCGTTTGCCGGCGGGTTCATCGATTCCGCAAATGATGCTCGATGGCGAACTCGCGGCCGCCCTGCTCGGCGAGGATATGCCGAAGGACGAACGCGTACGCACGCTCGTGCCCGATGCGCAGGCATCCGCGAAAGAATGGTTTGCGCGCACCGGCGTCGTGCCGATCAACCACATGTTCGTAGTGCACAAGAGACTCTCGAAAGAGCGGCCGGATGTCGTGCGCGAGCTGTATCGCATGGTCGTGGAAAGCCGCGCGAGCGCGGAGAGCGTTCCCGCCGTGTTTCCACCGATCGGACTCGAAGCGAACCGCAAGGGCCTGCAACTGGCCGTCGACTGGGCGCTCGATCAGAAGATCATTCCGCGTCGTCTGTCCGTCGACGAATTGTTCGACGATGTGACCGGTAGCCTCGGTTAAGGACATCGGAGAGCAAAGTGGAGATCACCCGGGTCGAACGCGCGCGGAGCGAGAACCGCTGGGGCATCCTCGTGCTGCTCGCGCTTGGGCTCATGATCTCGCACGTGGATCGCACGAGTATGTCCGCGGCTTTCGCGGACCATCATTTCGTCCAGGAATTCGCACTGACGCACGTTCAGCGCGGATGGCTCGGCTCCGCGATGTTCTGGTCGTATGGCCTGCTTCAATTGCCGATGGGCTGGCTGGTCGATCGCTACGGCGTGAAGTGGCCATATGCGATCTGCTTCCTGTTCTGGTGTCTCGCGGCCGCCGCAACCGGCGTGGTGACGACGCTCTGGGCGCTCATCATCGTGCGCCTGTTGATCGGCGTCGCGGAATCCGTCGTGGTTCCGGCGAAGTATCGGTATCTCGCCGATCATTTCGATGAAACGCAAAAGGGCACGGCGCTTGGCATCTATTCCATCGGCGGAAAGATGGGACCGGCGCTCGGCGCACCCATTGCGGCGTGGCTCATCTCGACAAGTTCATGGAAAGCGATGTTCGTGATCACCGGACTCGTCGGATTGATCTGGCTCGCGCCTTGGCTGCTGATGCTCAAGAACGACTTTCCTTCGCGCCCGCAACTCGCCGTCGCCAGAAAGCGGGCGGCGTCGGTGCCGCTCTCGAACCTGCTGTCGAGTCCGGTCGTGTGGGGCGGGTTGATCACCAACTTTTGCTACAGCTATTTCGCGTTCTACTGCATGACGTGGATGCCGGCTTATCTCGTCGAGCAACGCGGCCTGTCGCTCGATGAATCGGGTCTTTATACGTTCTTCAGCTTCGTCGGGATCGCGGTCGTGGCCGCCCTCGCGGGATGGGCAGCCGACCGGCTGATCGCACGCGGATTCGATGCCGTGATCGTGCGCAAGTCGTTTATCGTGGCCGGATTCGTCGGCGGGACTACGGTGTTGCTCGGCGCGTATGCGCATTCGCCGCAGATGGCCTTGCTGTGGAACGTCGTGTCGCTTTCGCTGCTCGGCCTCGTGACCGCGAACAATCTCGCCCTCGTCAAACTCACTCTGATTCCCAAGCAGGCGGTCGGATTGAATACCGGCCTGCAGCAAGTGGCGACGAGTCTCGCGGGCGGCGTATCGGCAAGCCTGTCGGGATGGCTGCTGCACGTCGGGCACAGCTATACGTTGCCGATGCTCGCAATCTTCGCGTTCCTGCTGCTCGGGGCCGCCAGTACCGTCGTGCTGCTTCGAAGGAAGTGGGCGCCCAAAGTCCACGCTTCCATGCGTGACGTGTCATGACCCCTTCGCACCAACCCTCATCCTCGTCTATGCAGACTCATCCCGACGAGGTGACGTCCCTGCTGCGTCACGCGTCGCTCATGCGTTTTTTGATAGCGCGCGTCGGCTCGATCAGCGCGCAGCAAATGCTGATGCTCGCGATCAGCTGGCACATGTATGACCTGACATCGAGCGCGTGGGATCTTGGCCTCGTCGGCCTGTTCCAGTTCCTTCCCGGCCTCGCCACGACGCTCATCGCAGGGCATTGCGCCGACCGGCTGCATCGTGGACGGATGGTCGCTGCGTGCCTGGCATTGCAGGCGGTCGTGGCGATGCTTCTGATAGTGTCCACCGCTACGCACAACGTGACGCGCGACGTGCTGCTGACGCTCTCGGTCGTGCTCGGCGCGATTAGACCGTTCCAGATGGCAGGGCAGCAGGCCCTCTTGCCGATGCTCGTCCCGCCCAGACTGCTCGCTCGCTCGATGGCGCTCAGCACGGTGGTCCAGCAAATCTCAGTGATCGCCGGGCCGGCGTTGGGCGGAGTGCTGTTCGCGGTCAGCGTCGGCACGGTATATCTGACGAGCGCGCTGCTGTTCTGCATCAGCGCCGTGATGTATGCGTTCGTTCGATACGACTACACGCCGCAGTCGCGCGAACCGGTAACTCGGGACACGATACTCGCGGGCTTGCGCTTCATCTGGGATAGTCCGCTGCTGCTGGGCGCGATCTCGCTCGATCTTTTCGCGGTCCTGTTCGGCGGCGCAACGGCGCTGCTTCCCGTCTACGCGAAGCAGATTCTGCACGTTGGACCGCAAGGACTGGGCTTGCTGCGCTCCGCGCCGGCCATGGGCGCGTTGTGCGTCGGACTCGTGCTTTCACGACGCGCGATTGTCAGCGGCGTCGGCAAGAAGCTGCTGGTCGCCGTGGCAGTCTATGGCGTGTCGATCGCCGCATTCGGCCTTTCGCGATGGTTTCCCGTTTCGCTGCTGTTGCTCGCGGTGTCGGGTGGCGCGGATACGATCAGCGTGATCGTCAGGCAGACGTTGATTCAAATCGAAACGCCTGATCGCATGCGGGGGCGCGTCGCGGCGGTCAACACGCTGTTCATCGGCGCGAGCAATCAGCTCGGCGAATTCGAGTCCGGCGTGAGTGCGACGGCGCTTGGCGTCGTCGGCTCGGTCGTCGTGGGTGGCTGCGCGACGGTTGTGATCAGCGCCGCCTGGAGCCGCCTTTTCAAGCCGCTCGCCAAGCGCGACGCGCTCCATTGATCCGGCAGCGCGCCGTTACCTTTTTTGGATGACTACGGTGAAGTGATCGACATGAGAGCCTGGTTTTCAAGCATAGTGCGGTATATCGAGCGCTTCGGCGCCAGCGCCCAGTTGAGTGTCCTGAATGAGATCTACGGCTTCGTCGATCCGAACGGGAAACAGCCATGAGCGAACCAGGGAAATCGCTTCGGTTCCTGATGCATGACTGGTTGGGGCGAGCGGGGAATATTCGAGTCAGTCGCGCCGCGCGTTCGAAGGCCATGCCCTGGCGCGCGGTGCGTATCGAAGTGACGGTGTCGTCGACGGCCTTTGCTATCGCATTTTTTCGCCACGACGATGGATCGTGGCGTGTTTATCCGCCGACCTCTCCCTCGCTTTCGATAAACCTCGTTCCGACCTGAAGGCGTACGCAAGCGCCAGAAGCTAGGTGTCAACCCCTAATTGCTAACCCTGCTAGACTGTTTGAGCGAACTGCACACGTCCCGCAATGCAGTGTCGCCAGGCCGCACTGGGAGGTGTCGCATGAAACCGCTCGTTAAAGCAGTTTTAGGGTTGACTTTTTCAATTCCCGTTTTTTCTTTTGCGCAGACAAGCGACCAGTCCTTGACTCGGGCACAGGTTCGCGCCGATCTCGTCCGCGCTGAAAATGCGGGCTATAGCCCGACCGCCTGGGCGGATTTTCCTGACGGTGAAATACAGGCTGCGGAATTCCGCGTCGCTGCGCGCAAGGCGATGAAAGGCCACGTCGACGAAACCGGCCGGAGAGCGATGCCGCAGTCCAGCGACATCGCCAGGTAGCCGCGTGACAGGACAGCACAACCGGGTGGCTCATCCTCCCGATTGCGCGGTCCCGCTCGACCCGGAACCATAGGCGGCGCGGGCCGCGGCTTGCTCTCGCATGATGATAGCTTCGGCCCGTCGCAGGCTTCCGGGGCAGTCACCCGTGCAATTGCTCAACGGATTGTAGCCAGCCCTTTCAAGTTGGACGAGCTCCGCGCGGACCTGCTCGCGCGTGAGTGTGTCACTCGATTGAGCGAGCGCCACTGTAGGAAGCAGGAAAACGGCGGTGATGATGGTGGCGATCGAGAAATTCATATTTGCCCTTTGATATGTCTCTGCCGTGTGATCAGCAGCGACAGACAAATTACACACTAAGGGTAAATACTGAGTCTATTGAATTATCAAGCCTGGTGTTTGACCATTTGGTTAGGCTCTGGTCGAGCCTAGAACTTGTGCGTCATTCCTAAAACGATGCCTCGCGCATACGCGCCGGGCGCGGTCGGAATGCCGCTATATTGCGTGCCGTCGAGCGTGTAATTCGCTTGACCATGGTTATCGATCAAACCAGCAGCCGCGTAAAGACTAGTCGCCTTGGATAGGAAATACTCGTAGGTGAGACCGATCTGCTGTGCGTTCTTTCCCTGTCCGGCGCGATCATGGGCATAGCCGTACATGACCGAAACGAGATTGAACGGATCGAGCAGATAAGACATGGATGCTTCGTAAATGTCGCGATTTTCGCTGTTGTCCGTCTGCCGTTCCGATTGATACGCGAGATACACGCGCAGATGGCCCGCGCGATAGCCCGCCGCCGCGCGCCATACCTTCTGCACGGAACTGCCGGTGGCATTGCCTTGCGATTCATAGCCGGCGGACATGCGAAACGGGCCGTTCACATAGCGGGCGACCACGTTATAGAAGTGCAAGCCATTGCTTGGCTTCATCGTCTGGTCGCGCAAGGAGATCATGGCTTGCGTGCTCAAGCCGTAAATCGTGGGCGCAAAATAAGCGATCGCATTGCTCGCGCGCACGGTCACGTCCTGGAAGTTGTTGATCGGCGATGCAATGCTTTTCACGGCAGTCGGATCGATCTCACCGTTCAGGAAAAGATATTCGGGCTTTTTCTGACGTCCGATGCGCAACTCGCCGAACGGTCCGCTCATGCCGACCCACGCTAGCCGGTTCCATGCGGCGGTCGAATCGGTCGCTGCGCCCGTCACGCCGGAAAAGCCCTGTTCAAGCTGGAAATTGACGCGATAACCGCCGCCGATGTCTTCGCTGCCTCTCAAGCCATGCACGGTGGCGAAAAGTCCGCTCGATACCGCACGCACAACCGATCCCTGACCGCCGTTCTGAAATTCGACGCCGTTATCGACGATGCCATAAAGCGTCAACGACGATTGCGCTTGAGCGTTATCGAATGCGCCTGAAAAGCAAAGCGCCAGGGGCAAAAGGATCCTCGCGACGTCAGAACAGCTCGACTACAAGCTCAACATGAAGGCTCGCGCGCTACGGCTCTCACGTTCTGGCCTGGCCGGCATGATCCTTCCGCACTATCGGAACCGATTTTTTGCCGGGCTCGCCGAGAGCTTTGAAGATCACGCGAGGAGTCGCGGCCTATCTCCGATCGTGGTCAGCACCCAGCGTGATCCGAAGGTCGAGGTGAGCGTCACGGAGACGTTGATCTCGCAGCAGGTCGAGATGCTGTTCATCGCCGGCGTGCGAAACCCCACTGCGCTCGATGACCTTTGTGCGGCCGCGGGCGTTCCGTGCATCAACGTTGACTTGCCGGGTGACGGGGCGCCGTCGGTGGTTTCGGCCAATCGCGGGGGCGCGCGCGAGCTCGCAGACGTTCTAATTGAAAAGATGTTGGCGCGCGGTCAGGCGGCCGAGGAGTTGATTTTTCTCGGCGGGGCGGCTGACGAATATGCAACCGACATGCGGATACGGGGCTATCGAGATGCATTCGAGGCTCGTGGCCTCAACACTGCACCCAACGCGGTGGAGTGCTTCGGTTACGACGCCTCGTCCGCGAGAAAAGCGCTCGCCCGACGTTACGAGAGTGCCGGGCGTCTTCCCGCAGGCTTGTTGATGAACTCAATTACTGCATTCGAGGGGTTGGTTCAGTTCGTCTCTCGCTTACCGCAGGACGTCTGGCAAGACACAGTTGTTGGTTGCTTCGACTGGGATCCGTTTGCTGCTCATTTTCCGTTCGAAGTCACGATGATGCGTCAGGACGTCGAGAAAATTATCGCGGAGGCTTTTGCGCTCGCTGACGCGCCTGAGACGACTCTTCATCCTGTCGTGGTGGTGCCAACGGGTTTCGGTCCTATGTCTGGAGAAGATGATCGGACTCTCGAAGTAGACCGCCGCTCGCCAGACGCGTGTGTTCAGACGTGATCAACCTGTGTCTTGCTCGATTGCGACGGTGGGCCTGACCAGCCTTGCAATACGAATTATTCAACGCTCCCTACAGGCACGGTGACACAATCATTTCGCCGCGTCCAAACCGCGAGGGTCATGGCTCTTTCGGCACCGAAGGCGCAGATTTAACTCGTAGTGACATTTGCTGTCGTGACGGTGACAGTTTCAATACGGTCTACGGCGGCGAGCATGGAGAACTCGCGAGCACCGTCGCGAGGAATGCCGATAACGCCGCCGAGGGCACGCACGCCGCGACGAAAGCCTGTGGCGACGCGACTCAGGGCGGTGACACCGTCAACGATGTGGTCGCGACCATGCGCAGCATCGCGCAGGCTTCGTCGCACATGGCCGACATCATCGGCGAGATCGAAGGGATCGCGTTTCAGACCAATATCCTCGCGCTCAATGCGGCCGTCGAAGCCGCGCGCACGGGCGATCAGGGCCGCGGCTTCGCGGTCGACGCCGGCGAAGTGCGCGCGCTCGCGCAACGCAGCGCCGTGGCAGCCAAGGAGATCAAGACGCTCATCGACGATTCGAACGCGTGCGTGTCGAACGGCTCGGCGCTCGTCGAGCATGCGGCCGGCACGATCGAAGGGCTGGTCGCGTCCGTGAGTCGCGTGACGGCCATCATGAGCGAAGTGGCGGCGGCATCCGGCGAGCAGCGCATGGGCATCGATCAGGTGAACGTGGCCGTCGCGCAGATGGACGAGGTCACGCAGCAGAACGCGGCGCTGGTCGAACAGGCGTTCGCCGCCGCGCAGTCGCTCGCTGAGCAGGCGGAGACGTTGCGTCAGGCAGTCGCGAAATTCCAAGTCCGGTGAGCCGCGCGGGACAGGTGCGCAATTGAGGCCTTGCGGAGCGTGACGCTCCTTTGTGCTCCCGCAGGTGGCATAGAGACGTCGTGGCCACCACCGCGTTCTGGAAGTCAAACCGTATAGTTGACCTGGCTCATGTGTTCTGTGCCCATTCGATCGCCGAAGACAGGGTATTTTGCGAGCTTGGTGTCGATTTCCTGAATGTCAGCGGCCGAAAAGTGGAGGCGCTGGGCACCGAGGTTTTCGAGCAGATGCGTCTCGGTCCGCGTACCCGGAATCGGAACGATATTGGTTCCCCTCGCAAGCAACCAGGCCAGCAAAACCTGCGATGGCGTCGCCCCTTTGGTAGCTGCGTATTCCTTTAGCCATTCGATGATAGGCATATTCAGCTTTAGGAACTCCTTCGAGAAGCGAGGGAACCCGGCGCGAAAATCATTCTTTTCGTCGAACCTCGTGTTCGTATCTACATGTCCTGGGGGTGTTTGGATGCCGGATGCCGGATGCCGGATGCGGATGCGGATGCCGGATGCGGATGTGCACCGTGCCCGTGCCGTCGCATTGCGCCGCATAAATTCAAGAGCAAGCTCTGCATTCGGCGAGCTTCGGCTTGTCGCTGGCTGAGAAGTCTGCGATGAACGACGGTTCTGACCTCAATCTCTGACCTTTGCACTTTTCCCGGTTGAAACAATGCGGCGTCGAGCAGAGGGCGCCAATCGCGAGACGAGTCCAAAAACAACTCCCAAAGCATGCGGTATAGTGCTTCTGTGCGCGTGTCCGCCCGCCAAATGGAGAGAACCTCGCATGCGATCTTCGGCTGGGCGCTTCCGCAGCGTTGCGTGGGTTCCATTGGCTCGAATTCTCGTCGCTCTTCTCGCCGTCACGAGTTCACCGTCTGTTGTGGCTCAGTCCAGCAGAGACATCATTGGCGCTGCGCGTCTCGGTTCAGGCTATGCGCACATTCTTAACTTGACTGCGACCCCGGACATCAGCTCCTCACATCTCGACATCTCAGATGATGCTGTTCCGCAATCTCTTACCGTCACCCGGATTCCATACGAGGGCAGTTTGCTCACGGCTTTCGGATCAAAGTAGTGTCGGCTGGCGGGTTTCCGCCGGTTACTTTCGCCAAAAGGGCGAATTAGTGAGCGACGCGCCGAACGGCGCGGTCGGCAGCATCACTAGCAAGTGGTCTGCCTTCAGCGCAACGGCCGGCCTGTTCCTTAAAAGGTAAGCGCGAATTTATCCGCACGTAGCGCGATGGAGTGAAAGAGGTCACGCTTGCGTCCGCAACCAATACTTGCGGACGCAACGACGATGACGCCTGACACGATTGACCTCGAGTTTCTGCCGCTGAAGGTGACGCACGTTTCGCCAAAGGGCAAACGATCATTCGATCCTGATGGGAAACGTCGCTTGGTCGAGGCATGCCTGCGGCCTGGCGCGTCGCTTGCCGGTTTGGCGCTGAAGGCAGGAGTGAATGCCAACCAACTGCGCAAATGGGTCGACATGTACCGCAAGGCAGGCGTAGTCGCCGATCCGCAGAGGACGAGCGAGCCCGAACCTTCTACGTTTGTTCCCGTGGTTACGATCGGGAACGCGACACTGAAGGCGGCAGAGCCGACGGCGACGTTGGCGGTACGTCGCGATTCTCCCTCAGCGCCGACGTTGGCGCCGCCGCAAGCGCGACTGTCCGTAAGACTGCCCAACGGCGTCGCGATCGATCTGGAATGCTCAGTGCAGGACACGTCACTGGTCAAGGCGATGATCGTGGCGTTGGGAGCGGGTTGATGTTCCGCTTTGACGATGATCTGCGGATCTACCTCCATCGCGAACCAATCGACTTCCGCTGCGGACTGAATACACTGGTGACAGTCGTCGAGCAATCGATGCAACTTGACCCGTTCGCGCGAGCCGTCTTTGCATTCCACAATCGTAAGCGTGATCGCGTGAAGCTTGTGCTCTATGACCGGGCCGGCTTCTGGCTCCTGATGAAGCGACTCGAGGCGGACCATTTTATCTGGCCCCGCCGTCAGCAGGCAGTGATCGAGTTCACCACCGAACAGCTTCACCTGCTGCTAGATGGCGTCGATGTCGACGCGGTGCGCCGTCATCCCACTCGTCAATACACCCACACGGGCTAAATTCCGGTGTCGCCGCCGTTGCCGGTAAACAACGGCTGGCCCGGCTGTTACAAATCTCCGTAAACCTGCGCGGTGTTGCGCTTCGCTATCGTGAAGTGCATGAAAGCTCCTGAACTCTCGCGATTGCCGCGGGCCGCCAAGGCCTACATCCACGAACTCGAAGCCGGTCTCGCGGAACGCGACGCCAAAATCGACGAACTGGCCAAGCGCCTCGATGCGCTCGAAGAGCAATATCGCCTTGCGTTGGCCCGACAGTACGCGCCGAAGAGCGAGAAGCGCAGGGACCGCGTGTTCAATGAGGCTGAAGAAGTCGCTGAAGGGGATGCGGTTGACGAGGGCGACTTCGACGCGCCCGCTTTGCCGAACACCGGGTTGCCGGAGCTCGGTAAGCCAGAATCGCGCAAGCGTGGCCGCAAACCGCTGCCTGCGGATCTTCCGCGCGAGCGTATCGAATACGATCTGTCCGATGATCAGAAGATCTGCCCGTGCTGTGGCAAAGCGATGCACCGGATGGGCGAGGAACTCAGCGAGCAGTTGCACATGGCGGTCAAGGTGTCGGTGCTGCAGCATGCGCGCTTCAAGTACGCGTGCCGTCACTGTGAGCGTCACGGCACGCAAACGCCGATCGTGGTGGCGCCGATGCCGACGCAGCCCTTGCCTGGCAGCCATGCAAGTCCATCGATGATCGCCGCTGTCACGGCCGGGAAGTATGTCGATGGCACGCCGCTGTACCGGATGGAGGATGTGCTCGCGCGCGCGAACATCGCGATCAGCCGCGGCACGCTGGCGAACTGGATCATCCGCCCCGCCGAGTTGCACTACAAGCGGATTTACGACGCGCTCAAGACGGTTCTACTGAGTCAGTGGCTGATTCACGGCGACGAGACTACGGTCCAGGTCCTCAAGGAAAAGGATCGAAAAGCGCAAGACACGTCGTATATGTGGGTATATCGAAGTGCCGAGGAGAGCGAGCAGCCGGTCGTGTTGTTCGAGTACCAGCCGGGGCGTGGCCAGGAATACCCCAAGGCCTTCCTTGGAAACTACGCGGGCACGTTGATGACGGACGGGTGGTCAGCATGGCGGACGGTTAAATCGGCGACGCACCTCGGATGCCTTGCCCACGGGCGCAGAATGTTTATGGATGCGCTGAAAGGACAGAAGAACAAGCCCAGTCCCCGTATCACCAGGGCGCTCGAATTCTTCCAGGCGCTGTACCAGGTTGAGGCGCTCGCCAAACAAACCTTACCGGAGGGCGAGGCGCTGGCAAATTACCGTTACCGCCTGCGGCAACAGCACAGCGTGCCATTGCTGAGCGCCTTCAAGGCATGGCTTGACGAGCTGGCGCCGAAGGTCTTGCCGAAGAGTCTGTTCGGCGAGGCGGTCGGCTACTGCCGCAGGCAATGGCAGTACCTGATCCGCTACGTCGACGACGGGCGATCCCCCGTTGATAACAATGTCATCGAGCGCGACATCAGGCCGTTTGCAATGGGGCGTTCATTGTGCACCTCCTTCCGAAACCTCGATAAACATAGGGATTTGTCCGTCGGCATCGTTGCGACACGGGCGATGTTTGCGTGCCAACGCCGCCGTAACAGCTTC
>Ga0160464_100513_pt1 | contig 27181 bp, 23 predicted proteins | sample HID1971I_E11MG_FD_108275 | JGI IMG/M metagenome (GOLD analysis project Ga0160464, IMG submission 108275) | Enriched millipede-associated microbial communities from UW Madison campus, WI, USA - HID1971I_E11 MG | ecosystem: Host-associated > Arthropoda: Insects > Digestive system > Unclassified ... | reverse complement strand
CGCTACGCACACATTCCTCGAGATGCTGTGCCCGCTGTTCATCCAACAGATATAGCGAGGGGGCAACGATCAGACGATAGCCGCTCAGGTCTGCTGCGACATCCAGGACATCCGTCTGAATGCCGTTCTTGATCAAGGCCCGGTGAACCAGTTTGAGGTTGTCATAGTAATCCATGCCCTCCGCCTGCGGCTGCATCTGCATGGCGTTGTAGATTTCATGCGAATGAAGCACCGCCGCCTCCCCGCACACTTCTGTGCCCTGCAGCAGCGGGGACAGCCGGTTCACTTCCTCGCAGAGGCGCGCATACTCTTCAAATCTCCTGCCAGGGACATTGCTATGATCAATCAAGCCATGCCAGAACTGCTCGGCGCCGATCGTGGCGCTGCGCCAGCGGAAATGAACCACCGTGTCGGCGCCCCGGGCGATGCACTGCCAGGCGAAGGCGCGGATAAAGCCAGGCTGCGGCGTGCGCCACATCGGGAACCAGCAGCCGGGCGGACCGCTGATCGTCTCCATAATCCAAAATCCCTGTCGCTTGATGCCCCGGGCAAGATCGAGCGTCAGCGCCCCGCTATAGCCGCTGGAGATATCTTTATCGGGACTGGTGTTCGGATAATAGTCGAGCGAGGCAAAGTCAAGCGGCTCACACAGCTTGTAATAATCCAGAGCCATCGGATAACTCCAGATATTATGGGTGACAAAATGACCGGGACAGCGCTCCTTCAGCATCTCCAATTGAAGCTGCTGGAACGCTACGATCATTTCGGTCTCGAACCGTTTCCAATCCAGCAGAAACGACGGGTTCTGAAAAGCAGTACTCCCTCTTGGCGGAGTCACTTCGGTCCAGTCGCTATACTCGCCGCTCCAGACGACCGTCCCCCAAGCTGCGTTCAACGCAGCCAGCGAGCTGTGCTTGCGCTTCAGCCAGCCTCGGAATTGTACTGTACAATGCTCGCAGCCGCACTCGTTCAGACTGAATTCATTGTCGATCTGCCAGCCGATGACGGCAGGATGTCCCGCGTATCTGGCCGCCATCTGCCGGACGATCCGTACCGACTGCTCGCGCATCGAAGGGCTCGTGTAGCAGCGATGGCCGCGAACGCCAGGATACCGCGGCTGCTGCCGTACATCGACGGGCAGCGCATCGGGGTATCGGTGCGTCAGCCAGTTGGGTGGTGTACAGGTCGGCGTCCCCAATACGACCTTGATTCCCCGGCGATGGAAGACCTCGATCGCGTCATCGAGCCAGTCAAAATCGTATTCGCCTTCGCTCGGCTCCAGACGCGACCAGGCGAATTCAGCCAGGCGCACGATACGCACCCCCGTGCGTTGCATCAGATCCGCATCGACCTCCCACATGGACCGGGGCCAATGCTCCGGATAATAAGCGACGCCCATTTTTGTCATGATGTGAGTAAACCTCCATTTCAAGCGAGTTCAATCCGGCTCCTATTCTTTTACGGAGCCGATCATAACCCCTTGTACAAAGTACTTTTGGACAAATGGATAAATGAGCAGAATCGGAATCGTAGTAATGACAATTAACGAATATTTCAACAACGTCTCCATATTTTGCATCATCGCCAGCCGCTGGGGATCCAGGCCCGCAGACATGCTGGTATAATCGATTTTGTTCTCGACCAGAATCTGCCGCAGGATCAACTGCAAGGGATATAAGGACTGCGAATTCAGAAAAATGAGGGCGTTGAAGTACGAGTTCCAGATGCCGACCGCCGACCACAGCGTCAGGACGGCAAGGATCGGCTTCGACAACGGCAAGGCGATCCGGGTCAAGAACCGGAAATCCCCACAGCCGTCCAGTTGCGCCGCTTCATACAGCTCTCTGGGCAGCGAAGTCTGAAAAAATGTCTTGGCAATGATGATGGAAAAGATGTTGAGCGCCGACGGCACAATGATCGCCCACGGTGTATTGAGCATGCCGAGGTCCCTCACCACCAGATAGAACGGAATAAGCCCGCCGTTGAACAGCATGGCGAACAAAATCGCCCAGATCCAGACGCTGCGCCCGAACATCTCCTTCCTCGACAAGGGATAAGCCATCATGACGGTGAGCGAAACGCTCAGCAAGGTGCCTCCCGCTGTGTAGAGCAGCGAGTTAGCAAATCCTGTCCACACCGCATTGTATTGAAAGACGCCTCTATAACCGTCCAGCGTGAAATCGACCGGCAGCAGCCAAACCTTGCCGCCCTGCACAGCCGCAGCCGAGCTGAATGAGGAGCTGACGATAAAAAGCAGCGGGTACAGCACAAGGACGAGAATTAACGTCAAGCCTGCGTACACGCAGAATAAAAAGATGCGGTCCGTTCCGGACTCTCGAATCGCGGTTGTTTGACGCATTGGTATTTCCTCCTAAAAGTTTTCCGAAGGAAAACTCGCTTCGGAAGCTTCACTTTAGAACAGACTGCTGTCCGAAACTCTGCGGGCGCAATAGTTGACCGCTGTAATCAGTATCAAGCCAATGAGCGAGTTGAACAAGCCGATGGCAGCGGCAAAGCTGAAGTCCGCATTGACCAGACCAACCTTGTACACGTAAGTGGAGATCACCTCCGAAGCGCTCAGATTGAGATTGTTCTGGAGCAGGAACACTTTCTCGAAGCCAACGCTGAGCAGCCCGCCGACGCTGAGGATCATCAGGATAATGATCGTCGAGCTGATGCCCGGCAGATCGATATACCGGATCTTCTGCAGCCGGCTGGCGCCGTCGATCCTGGCGGCCTCGTACAATTCGGGATTGACTCCGGCTAACGCCGCAAGATAGATAATCGCTCCATATCCGGTCTCTTGCCAGATTCCGGACCAGACATAGACCGACGAGAAGCTGTCTGCGCTTGCGAGCACATTAGGCGGGTTGTTGTTGCCGAGCATTTCCCCGATCAGCGCGAGCGGCCCGCTCGTCGGCGACAGCATGATCTGGATCATGCCGACCAGGATGACTGTCGAGATGAAGTAAGGCGCATACGTGAACATTTGCACCGTTTTTTTGAAGCGGACGTTTTTCACTTCGTTCAGCGCCAGCGCCAGCATAATCGCACATGGGATCGACACGACCAGATGATACACGCTCAAGGTCAACGTATTTTTGATCAACGGCCAGAAGTACGGGGAGTCCAGGAACAGCTCGAATTGCCGAAGGCCGACCCACGGACTGTTCCAGATGCCCTGCACGGGGTTGAAATTGCGGAACGCGATCTGGACCCCGACCATCGGCCAATAGCTGAACACGATCAGGAAAGCCGTTGGCAGCGCGATGATGGCATACAGCGGCCAATGTCTTATCACTCGTTTGCGGATGTCAGGATTCGGTTTCATCGTCTATCATTCCTCGCTTAAAAAGTTGCATCATCCTCCCCGCAACGCCATGGAGAGGATGATGCCGTTGCAGCAGCTTATTGCAACGATTCGAGATTCTGAACGACCGCATCGTCACGCTGGAAGCTGCTCGTATCGAACGGGCTCACCATCGCTTCTTCGGTAATGCTCAGAAACTCTTCCAGCCCAAGCTTCTGGACGCCTTCCACATAACTGTCCCAATCCTTGTCAATCGATTTGTTGCCAACGATGAACTCGGCGGTCCATTGATTCACATAAGTCGAGAGGTTTGTTTTGAGCAGGGCATATTGCTGTGACTTCTCCGGGTCAATCCAGATGGAGGCCGGCACGACCTCGGCTGGCTGCTTGCCCTTGTAATCCTTCTCCGTATAGTAGTGCAGCAGCGCTTCCGAGCCCGAACCATCCGGCGTGAACGGCGATTTGGCGACGATGCTGTTGCGCCATTCTTCCGACTGGAAGATCGGCCCCATCTGATTCCAGCCCCACGTGAACGGCGTCGGCGGCTGGAAATTGATATCGAACAGTGCCGGCATGCCGGTCAGTCCGGTTTCGCCTTCCTTGGCTTTGGTCCAGTACTCGCCTTCCGGACCCATATTGGCAATGGTCGTGCCCTCCGGCGTCCAGATGAAATCAAGCAGCTTCATAATGGCAATTTTCTCTTCCTCCGAGGCTTTGTTCGTAATCGTAAAGGAGGCTCCGCTTACTCCGTTGCCGCCAAAGGCGGTGTATTGAACGCCGTCCGGCCCTTTGAGCGGCGGGATGGTGACCCAATTCACGATATCGCTCATGTTGTCGGCGCCGACGACGCAGTTCATGCAGCCCCATGGCACGACGCCAACCTGATGGTTGATGGCCTGCTGACTGAGGACATCATTGGTCTGGGTAAAGGCTGCGCTGCTGATCAAGCCTTTGCTGTACAGACGATTGATATATTGGAGTCCTTCCTTCCACTCGTCCTTGATGGCGGCGAATTCGAGCTGGCCGTTATTGACCTCCAGGCGATTGCCGCCATCATTGTAGACGAAGGCGTTCATCAGGAATGTCGTGGGATCGGAGTTCCAGCCGTCAATCGAGCCCGTCAGCGGCAGGATGCCGTTGTCTTTGAACACCTCGAGCATCTGCTCGAATTCCTCTGTGGTCGTCGGGATGCTGAGTCCATGCTCTTCGAGGAGCGGCTCATACACCCAGAGCTTGCTGGAGTAGTAGCAGTGCAGGCAGTAGTTGTAGAACGGCAGACCGTAGATATTGCCATCCGGGGCGAATACCCCTTGCTTGAGCGCGGGCGTATTTTCGATGGCGTTCCACACATTTGGCGCATGCTCCTGCAGCAGCTCGTTCAAGGGGACGAAGACGCCTTGCTGACCGTACTTCATCAAGTCCTCGTTGGTGAATTGTCCTCCCCAGAAAATCGACGGATAGTCTCCGCTGGCCAGCAGCAACGGCTGCTTGGTGGCAACGTCCGTATTCGGTACCGTGGACCATTTAATATCGAGGTTGAAGGTTTTTTCGGCATACTCTGTGAACCAGTTCGTGTCCAGGTTGCCGTTTGTGCTGGAGGTTCCGACGAACAGATTGACCTTGACGGGCTTCGCTTCTCCGGTCTGAGCTTCCGATGCGGAATTATCAGGCTGTTTGACAGCGCTCTCATTATTGCCGTTATTTCCTTGCGTACAAGCGCTTATCACTAACAATACGATCGCAGCGATCAGGACGAATGCAATTTTCCGTTCCCTCTTCATGTCCAAAGCACCCCTTTATTTTCGTTTAAGTTCTCTTCTGTTTCACTTGCCCGCCATGATCATGCGGACCTGCCGCATATACTGCACATCACCTCCTTAAAGAGATAATCAGGAATATAGTTTGAATATTAAGAATTTTCTGTATATATTTGATATAAGATTCTTGCTTTAGTATGGGATTGTTTTATTGATGAGATCACCGATTTTCCAGATGCATTGGGGGCCGTTTTTCTTATATACTTCTCGATTATATAGGATGGTCGGCTAAAGGAAAATCAGGTATAATTAACATATCGTATAAAAAAATGAAAGCAGTTGAGGATAAATGGAGCATTACATGAAGCAGATGCTAGTCACGAATCTGGATCGGACTCTGCCCCTCTATGTAGAATTGACGGGCTATAATGAATGGCAAGAGGAGTTCGACCGTCCCGGAGGCTATCACTGTTATCATTGGCTGCAGACAACCGGCGGCGAGGGCCGGTTTGAATGCCAGGGGACGAGTGTGACGCTCCGTCCCAACCAAGGCATCCTGCTGCCTCCCCATGTGCCGCATCGATACGTGACTTTAACAGACCCGTGGTCTACCTGGTATATCACGTTTAATGGCCATCTCGCGCCCATGATCGTCTCCTCGCTGGGCTTGGCTACTTCCACCGTTATTAGCTGGGAAGACGATTCGCCACTGTCCCGAATCCATTATCAAACCCGGAGTCTGGTGCGGCGACAGTCAGAATTCAACGGGATGGACGGTTCTGCTTTTGTCTACCGTTTTTTGATCGATCTGAAGCGGTACGGCCAAGTCGACAAGCAGCGCTCCTATTCCCAGCATTCGACGCGGCTGATCCCGCTGATCCGATTTATGGAGGACCATTTTCAGAATTCCGATATCGGACTAGCCACCCTTTCGGAGCATGCCGGCCTCAGCTCGCAACGGCTCAATTATTTATTTCGCGCGACCACCGGGATGAGCCCTTACCAGTACTTAATTCATCTGCGAATCCAAAAAGCCAAGGAGCATCTAATCAATGACAAGCATTTGAACATTAAGACGATAGCTTCCCTCGTCGGATTTTTGGACGCCAGCCACTTCGTCTCGACCTTTCGGAAGTACGAAGCGCTTACCCCCCAACGCTTTCGCGAACTTAATTAAGGCCGTCTCTGAAATCCTGGGGCGTAACCCCAAAGCGTTCCTTAAACACCTTGATAAAATAAGTCGGATTTTTGTAGCCGATCCGAGCGGAGATTTCATACACCTTGTATCGGCTGTCCTTCAGCAGATGGACGGCCTTCTCCATTCTCAGACGGAGCAAATAGTCCGATATCGTTTCTCCCGTCTCTTTTTTGAACAACTTGGATACATGGGTAGGATGCATATACACTTCGTCGGCTATCGCTTGCAGCGAAACATCCTCCGAAAGACGCTCCTGGATGAATTGTCGAATACGCGCCACCAGGGAATGACGAGGTAACGCCCCCTCGGTCTTCAGCTCGTCCTGCAGCCGCCCCAGCATATCCGCAGCCCAAAAGCCCAGCTCCCCGATGTCCTTCATCTCCTCAACCCCATGCAGACGGAAATCTGCCAGCAGCTTTCCACTCTTGTGGATAAAGTAAGAGAAGGCGGACCGGAGAGAGTAATAGATTTCTGACAAATGCTCGCTTGAGCCGTTGTATTTTAACTTCCATTCTCCAGTAATCTCCTCCAGCTTCTCTCGCGCCCCGTCCCAGTTGCCCGCCTCCAGCAGATGGGCGAACAATGGCGGCGCGTACAGCGCGGCGACGACGTGAGCGGCCGTCGTACCCTTCTCCTCGCCCTGCCGGACGACCGGGTCCTGATCATATGCGGCCTGCGAGCGAATCGTCGCGATGCATCTCTGATAGAGCTCCTCGAGTCCGCACTCCAGACTGCCCGTCGGCGAGCGCACGACGCCTGCTGCCAGATGGAGCAATTGACGGAGACCGCGAATGACCTCGTCCGCCAAGCCTTCCATATCCTGCTCCCCAAGATCGTCGGGATTGCGCCTAACAGCCATAACAAGATTGCCGTACATATCCTCGCAACTCCAAAGGCGACAAGATTGCGTCAGCAATTCCTCTGCAATATTGGCTGCGGCAAACCTCATCACCGCCATGTCCGAAGGCTGATAACGTCCATAGACATCGTGTATACGAATCAGCAGCAGCGCCACCGTGTCATCGACGCCCATAGGAATCGCATACAAGCTCAACTGCTCGGCGAGCGTCGCGGGCGACACGGACTGGCCGCGGATCAGGTTATTCAGCAGATTGGCGCGAAGCACCGGTAGATTGCGATGAACCATGGATTGCGAATAAACGAATGCGCTCAAGCGCTCCTGCTCGAGCCGCCTTTCCTCCGCAGCTTCCCGAACGGCGGCTAGCAGTTCCGAATCCTTGACAGGCTTAAGCAAATAGTGCGTCGCTTTATGCTTTAGCCCCTGCTGCGCATATTCAAATTCGGCATGTCCGGTCAGCAGCATACAAACCGTATGCGGCCATCGGCGCTTCAGCTCCTTGATCAGATCAATGCCGCTCAGACCGGGCATTCGCACATCGGTGACGACGATATCTACCGCCTCCTCCTGCATCATCTCCAGCGCCTGCCTGGCAGAGTAAGCGGGGAACACCGATCCGATCCCGACCGATTCCCAGGGGATGCCCGATGCCAGACTGTCGGCCAGATGCTCTTCGTCATCTACGATCATGAGCTTCATCCATGTTCGACTCCTCTCTCCAGTACAGCTCCACCCGTAGTCCATTGTCGGCATTACATGACAGTCTGAGGCCCGATTCCGCCCCGTAGCGAAGCTGGAGTCGCCGATGGACATTTTGCAATCCGCAGCTTTCCGCCTCTGCCCCCGGACGACTGCTGAGCAGCCGCTGCAGCTCCTCGACCCGTGCGAGCGTCATGGTGCCGCCGTTGTCATTGACTACCAGCGTGTATTCATCTTCTCTACAGCTGCCCGTAATGACGATTCGGCCGTCGCCCTCCAGATGCTCGATGCCATGGATAAGCGCATTTTCGATGATCGGCTGGAGGATGAGACGGGGTACGCTCGTCCCGGTCATCTCGGGCATGACGTCAATATCGTAGCGTATGCGCTTCATTCGCATTCGGTGGATGCTCAAGTAATCGTCGGCATTTTTCAGTTCCTCCGACAGCTTGACGAGCTGCTGATCTACGCCTGTCGCATACCGATAGTAGTCGGATAGATGATAAGCCATGTTGAGCACGGCCTCTTTGTTGTCCAGCTTCGTCATGCTTACCACATAGGAGAGACTGTTGTACAGGAAGTGCGGATTGATCTGCGATTGCAATTGCTTCAGCTCGGCTTCCCGGGCGTGCAGCTTTTGCTCCAGCACATTTTCGATCAGCTGCTGGATCTGCTCGGTCATATCGTTGAAGCGCGAGATGATCAGCTTGAACTCGTTGCCCACCTGCAGAGGTATTCTGGATTTGTACTGACCCATTTTAATTTGCTGTACGCCTTTGACCAGCGCTCGCAACGGCACCTGAACATTGCGGTACAGCACCCACGCTCCGCCTATGCCGACGATGAGCAGCAGGCCCAGGACCAGGTAATTGATGCGATTGGTCGCGCGCAGCGGCGTCAGGATCTCGTCCAGCGGCACGATATGCACGACATACCCTTCCAGCGCCTGGACATCCGAATACGTCAGCAGATAGGCAACACCCTCATAATCGAGCAGCCTGTCGCCTTCGCTATCGAGCGGGGCTCCCTGAAGCGCGGATACCGCCGCGCTCACAAGCGCGGGCGGCGTCGAGCTGACCGTCAATAACGCGGACGGTGACTTGTAAAACAACACCTCACCCGTGCCTTGCGACTGGAATTCGGCCAGCATGCGCGTCACATTGCTCATATCGAAGCCAACCTCGATAATGGCATTGGCCTTGTCAATGCCGCCTCCTGCTTCGTAAGGCTCGAAGGTGAGATGGATCACCTTGCCCCGCTCGCCGGCATCGCTATCGTTCCAGATCAGATTCCAGTTGTCGAGGCTAAGCTCGCGCAGCCGCTCCCGATCGAACGTCTTGCCATGGACGGTCGACAACGACTGTCCCGAGTGGGGGGAATAGACGGTAATGTCATTGATCCAGTTCGTCGAAGCCGCTTGCAGGTTCAGCTTGTCCAGGATAATCTTCTGCTTGTTCAACTGCTCGTAATGCTCCGCATATAACAAGGACAAATCCTGGAACTCGACGACGTTGGGATCGCGCAGGAGCATATGCGAGAACGTCTCCATCTGCATGATCATATGATTCATCTGCGTTGCAAGCGTCGACAGACGGCTAATGTTCGACTGCTTCAGTTGATCGGTTATGACCTCTTCGTTGACTCGGTTGGAATAGACCGACAAGATCAGAACAGGCAGCAGCAGCAATAGGAGCGAACCGACCAGTTTGGAGAAGAGACTGCGTTCCTTGTTACTCATGCGCGACGACTCCCGAAAGTTTTTGCCTATTTTATTCCTTGACTGCGCCCATCGTCAAGCCTTGCACGAAGAATCGCTGCAGGAAGGGATACACGATCAGAATCGGCAATGCCCCGATGAGAATCTGCGCCGACCTTACCGTGCGCTCGGACAAAATCTGGAGCTGGCCTGGATCGATGTTCGTATTGCGCATGTCGCCGCTCTGGATAATCGTCTGAAGAAAGGTGGCCAACGGATACTGCCGGTAATCGGTCATATAGATCAATCCGTCAAACCAGGAGTTCCAGTGCCACACCATGGCAAACAGCGACAAGGTCGCCAGCGAAGGCAGCGATAACGGCAGGTAGATCGACACCAGCGATCGCAGATAGCCAGCACCGTCCATATGCGCTGCCTCGTCAAGCTCCTTTGGAATCGCCCGGAAAAACTGCATCATCAGAATCGTATTGAACACATTGACCGCGGACGGCAGGATCAACGCGCCCAACGTATTGGTCAGATGAAGATTGGTAACGACCAGATAGGTCGGGATCAGCCCGCCATTGAATAACATCGTGAAGACAAAAAACCAGGCGTAGAAGCTTCTTCCTGCAAATGAACGCGAGAGCGTAAAGGCCGCTGTCACGGTCAACAGCATGGACAGCAGGGTGCCGGCCACGGTTCGTTCCACCGACAACAGCAAGGCGCGCAGGAACGAGGGGTTCTCCAGCGTCCTCAGGTAGGCTTCGCCCGTAAAGCCGACCGGCCAGAAATAAACCTGATTGGCGGTCGCAGCCGAGCTAGAGCTAAAGGACACGGCAGCGACATGAACCAGCGGCAAGATGCACAAGATTGCCAGCAGCGCGAGCAATACCGAGTTCCCTGCCGTAAACCAGCGATAGGCGCTCGTTTTTTGATACACGGTAGGTTCGCCCTCCCTTCCTCAAAATATCCGATAGTTGCCGAATCGATAGGCCAACCGATAGGCTGCGAGTATTAGTACGAAGCTGACGACCGACTTGAACAAGCCGACGGCTGTCGCAAAGCTGAATGATCCGCTCATCAGCCCGACTCGATAGACAAACGTGTCGATAATGTCGCCATGCTTGTAGACCAGCGGATTGTACAGATTAAAGATCTGGTCAAAACCGGCATTCAGTATATTGCCGAGCGCAAGCGTGCCAACGACCATAATAACGGGAACCATCGCCGGCAGCGTCACATGAAGCGTCTGCTTGAACCGGCCCGCACCGTCCATCTCCGCAGCTTCGTACAGCGACATGTTGATGCCGCTCATCGCAGCCAGGTAGATAATAGCGGAGAATCCAAATTCCTTCCATACATCACTCACGACGATCGTTGCTCGGAACCAGGCTCCATCTCCCAGGAAGAAAATCGAATCCCCTCCGAAATATCCAATCATCTGGTTAATCAGTCCCTTATTGCCCAACAGATCCGTCAGAATGCCCCCGAGAATAACCCAGGAGAGGAAATGGGGCAAATAAACCAAGGTTTGCACAAAACGTTTGAAAACGACCTTGCGCACTTCATTCAGCAACAGAGCAAAGACGATCGGCACCGCCATGTTGGCCGTTATCTTCAATGAAGCGATTACTAGCGTATTGAGAATCACTTGCAAGCTGTCAGGGTACGTGAACATATATCGAAAATGCTCCAGCCCTACCCAAGCCGACTGGAACAAGCCCAAGCGCGGCTTGTAATCTTGAAAAGCCATCAGCAGTCCCGCCATCGGAGCATAATTAAAAACAAGCAAGCAGATTACCGATGGCAGGATGATCAAATGAAGGGGAAGGTGGCGAAACCGCCGCCTTCTGCTTTTTATCCCTTCCGTCATCTCGTTACACCTCTTTCCTTCATCCTACCTTGTTCCGGATTTTACCGCTGCATACCATTCGTTGACCTCCCGGGTGATCTCCTCGCCGCCCGAGGTCTTCCATTTGTCTACGAATGCGTCAAACGCATCCGGGGACTGTTGGCCATAAATAATTTCCATAAAGGTTTCATTCTCCATTTTGCGCAGCAGTTCGCCCTTCTGAGCCATAGTCGGTGTAGGCGGGCCTGTATAGGCGTCGAACACCGCCGCATCATCGAGATAGGTTTCCAGAACCGCCGCCGCTTCGGCCCATTTCTTCGGCCGCGCAGAGAAATATTTCTCGTAAGGCGTTTCCGGCGTCTCTCCCCGCCCAAGCTTGGCCATGACCTCAAGCTCTTTTTTGGGCGTCTGGATGTCATTGCCATAGATCGAATATTTCTTGACATCGATCCACCCTCCAGGGATCTGATCTTGCTCATATACGGGCTCGCCGTCCACCATGACATAGTCATAGCCCTCGGCCCATCCGTTGGCAAGCTCCGAGTCCGGATCGTAAAAGCCGGGGCCCATGATGGCATCGAGATACTCGAAGAAGGCGTCCATATGTTTGAAGTCCTTGTTGAAATAGAACCGAACCGAAGATTGCGGCTCGCTGCCGAAGCCCATCTTGCCGTCGATGCCCGCGGGAACCGGAATCGGTCGATAATCGAACTTCATCTCCGGATTAAACGGATAGGTCGCCATCCATGTTGGCCCAAAGACCATCCCCGATTTTCCTTGAACAAAGCTTTCTGCCGCTTTCGCCTCGTCCATAATGCCGGCATCCTTATCCAGATAGCCCTTGCTCATCCATTCGTTTAAGGTAATCAGTCCTTCTTTGACAGTGGGCTGGATCGATCCATACTGGAGTGTCCCGTCCGCGCCTTCGTTCCAATAGGTCGGGATGCCCGCTTGTCCGAACAGGAAGTCGCCCGATACCATATACGTGTCCTTCACGGCGGTTACCCCCTTCTTAAGCGAGAGGGACAAGCCGATGGTATCCTTCTGACCATTGCCGTCCGGATCTCGGTTCACGAATGCCTCCATAACCGATTCCATTTCCTCCAGCGTCTTTGGCGGCTCCATATCGAGCGCATCCAGCCAATCCTGACGAATCCACAACACGCTAAAGGAGCTGACGGCGTTAAAGGTTGGCAAGCCATAGTAACGGCCATCGTACGAGACCGTGTTCCAGATTTCGGGATATTGTGCATACAGCTCTTTAAGCCGAGGCGAGGCGTATTGCTCGAAGGCTTCTCCGATATCCATCACTTTGCCCGAATCCACCACCTGATTTTCCAACGTCGGATTGCTTAATGTAAACACATCGGGCAGCTTGTCGTTGGAATTCAGCAGAAGCCGAAGTCTCGTCTCATACGCTTCCCCGGTGCCTACGCTCCAGTCCACTTTGAAGTTTATGCCGAACTTTTCCTTGGCCCAACGCGTGTGAACATTGTCTTCAATCGTCTCGCCATTTTTAAATTTGTTGTCCGCTCCGACTACTCTACCAAGCGTAATCGTCGCTTCCCGGTTGCCGCCCTCTGGCTCAGGTTTGTTCGTCTCCGTCTGGCTGCACCCTACCGCAGATAGCAAAAGCACGCCCGCAACGACCGCCAGCGTCGTTTTCCTTGTTTGCTTATTCACTTGCCAAGACCTCCTCTTTCGCGTTGCTGTAAGCTTAGTATATCTCCCGGCGCAAGCTGGCTTAAATATCAATAAAACGAGATTTATATAACTATCTTGGTCATTATATCTGATTTTCATTTTATTATATACAAGCATTATTTTTTTATATATCTTATTTTATTGCAAGACATTAATATGATTGTTAGCTTTAATATTTTTATATGGCGGTGATCATCATGTTGTATGCAGGCGCTAACTACCACCCCCATGACTGGCCTCGCGAGCGTTGGCGGCACGATATTGAATGGATGCGCAAAGCTTCGTTTACCATCGTGCGGCTCGGTCATTTATGCTGGGATAGCTTCGAGCCTTCGGAGGGCAACTATACCTTTGAATGGTTTGATGAAGTGATGGCTTTATTTGAGGAAGCAGGCATCAAGGTTGTCCTGGACATTGCGACCCGACCTGCCCCGACATGGCTGCACAAAAAATATCCTGCGATCTCGCTGACCGCTCCAAGCGGCCTTCGGATGGAAGCGCAAACGCGCTATATGGAGGATATCGGACATCCGGCCTTTCAGCAATATGCGTATGCCTTCGCCAGGCAACTCGTCACGCGCTATCGACATCATCCCGCACTCTACGCGTTTGGATTGTGCAACGAGCTGGGCTCCGGCTCTCCCTCGTACTCCGGGGCGGCCCGAGATCGATTCGAAGCCTGGCTTCGCCAAAAATACGAGACGGTGGAACAGTTGAATGCGGCATGGACCGCCCAACGCTGGTCAAGGAAGCTGAACAGCTTCGCAGATGTCGTACTGCCCATCTCGGGGCAGGTCAAAGGCGCTCCCGAACGCCTCCTGGACATGGCTCGCTTCTACTCCGACGAGACTTTGGCATATATGAAAGGGCTGAGCGACCTCGTGAGGGAGCTCGCTCCGCATGCGAGAGAGACGACGAACCATTGGTCCGAGAATCCAGGTTACGGCTTTGATTATCTAAAGCAATATCAGGAGATTATCGACATGCCGGGCATCGGCTTTTACCCGGGGACCAACCCGGAGGATCGTCGGGCCTTGACAGCCGCTTGTTTTTTCATGGACCATCGGATCGGAGAGCTGGATGAACCGATCTGGTGTCTGGAATTCCAGACCGGGGACTTCGGCGGCTACGCTTCCCCGCATGGCGCCATGCGCATGTATGCCTACCTCTCTGTCATTCACCGCGCGCAGGCCGTATGCGCCTGGACCTGGCGAACGATGCTCGGCGGCGAGGAGCAGTACGTGTTCGGCCTGGTCGACCACGACGGCGTACCGGGCTGGAAGTACGACGAGTTCGCGCGGATCGGCGAGGAATTCAAAAACCTGCAGGACCTCGGTCTGCCAAGGACGACGAATCCTGATATCGCAATAGCCTACTCTTATGAATCGCTGAAGGTAATGGCCGGCAACCCTAGCTACTACAAGACCGATTATACCGAACAGGTGCTGCAAGCCTACAGCGCGCTCGAGGAAGCCAATCTGGACTGCAATATCGTCAATCTGCGCAGCATTCGAAAAAAATACAAGCTTATCCTCGTGCCCGCACATGCCATTATGGACGAGCAATCGGCGGCCACCCTGCGCGACTTTGTCGAGCAAGGCGGAACGGTCATCATGACCGCTTATTCGGCCAAGGTCAATGCCAACAACCGTGTATTCGACACCACTCTTCCCGGAGCTCTCAGCGATGTGTTCGGTATCCGCTGCGGCGCATTTGTCCGCACCCGTAGCCATACGCCGTGGGAGAATGCCGGCGGACTGGAAAAGACAGAGCTCGATCTGGAGCGGGAAAAGCCGATCATCGTAATGGATTCGGAAGAGCTTCAACCCGACATCGATTATTATGAGATTGTGGAGCCGCATTCGGCCGAGATTGTCGCCAGCTTTGCCAATACCCGCGAAGCTTCTCCTGCCGTCACTCGTCACCAATACGGACAGGGACAAGCGATATACGTCGCGCTGCCGGCTAATACGGCTTTCCTGACCGCGCTCCTGGATCGGCTCTATCCGTCGCTTGGGATCGTCAAAGGCCCGATTACGCCTGAGGGCGTCGCCGCCCGCCATCTGGATGGCAACATGGCCATCTTCGTCAACACCACGGGTATTCCGCAAAGCGTAAAGCTGCAGCAAGGGGGCTCGGGCATCTTATCCGGCAAGTCGTTTGACGCTGAACTGCAGCTGGCGGCTTACGACACAGAAATTATAGACTTTCGTTCATCGTCATTAGTAGATAAAGGAGTCGTTGTCCAATGAGTCAATCCATTCAAAGCCTTGCCCTTGTCTCCCCTTCCGAACGTCAATTGTCGTGGCAGGAGCTGGAGTTTTATTCTTTTATTCACTTTGGCGTCAATACATTCACCGACAAGGAATGGGGGCTCGGCGACGAAGAGCCCGCCATCTTCGATCCGACCGACTTCGATGCCAGGCAATGGGTAGAGGTATGCAAATCGGCGGGGATGAAGGGGTTGATCCTCACCTGCAAGCACCACGATGGCTTCTGCCTCTGGCCAAGCGCCTACACCGACCATACGGTCAAGAACAGTCCATGGCGCGATGGCAACGGAGATATGGTCAAGGAAGTAGCGGATGCCTGCCGCGAGGGCGGTCTGGCCTTCGGCGTCTATCTGTCGCCATGGGATCGTCACGACCATCGTTACGGCTCGGACGAGTACAACACATACTTCAAGCTCCAGCTGCGCGAGCTGCTAACTGGCTATGGCGATATTTTCTGCGTCTGGTTCGACGGCGCCTGCGGCGAAGGGCCGAACGGCATGAAGCAGGAGTACGATTGGGATGGATATTATGAAGTGATCCGCGAGCTCCAGCCGGGCGCCGTCATCTCGGTATGCGGGCCGGATGTGCGCTGGTGCGGCAATGAAGCGGGGCATACACGGGATTCCGAGTGGAGCGTCGTACCAGAGGAGCTGCGGGATTGCGAGAAAATCCAGGAAGCCTCGCAGCATGTGGATGACGGCGAATTCGCCAAGCGCGCCAACTCCCGCGACGAGAATCTTGGCAGCAGGGATGCTGTAGCTGGCAAGCCGGTCGTATGGTACCCCGCCGAAGTCAACACCTCGATTCGTCCAGGCTGGTTCTATCACGCGGCTGAGGACGATCAGGTGAGAAGCCTCGAGAAGCTGCTCGATATCTACTACAAGTCGGTCGGGGGCAATGCCACCTTCCTGCTGAACCTGCCGCCGGACAAGCGTGGACGCATCCACGAGAACGATGCGAAGCGCATGCAGGAGCTGGGCGATTGGCTCCGTGCCACGTTCTGTGACAACCTCGCAACGGGGGCACACGTCAAATCCACGGAATCGCTCGATGCGATGCACGATGCCTCGCACATCCTCGATGGGGACAAAACAACGTTTTGGCGGCCTAAGGACGGGACCGAGTCTGCTGCCATCGAGCTCGATCTGCTCGAGACGCGCACCCTCGATACCATCCTGCTGCAAGAGCATGTCCGCTCCGGCCAACGCATCGAGAAGCTCCACATCGAATACCTCGACGGCGAGACCTGGCGGCCTCTGTACGACTGTACGATCGTCGGCTACAAACGGATCTGCAGCTTTCCGCCGGTCCGGGCGAGACAGCTTCGTCTGAACATCGCACAATCCAGATGGTATCCAACGCTTTCAGCGGTTGAAGTTTATCTGAGTCCACAATAAGCTACTAATACGTCAAAACGCTCGTGCATGTCTTTGCACGAGCGTTCTTTTTTATTCCACGAACTAAAAAGCCTTCCGCCTGTAAATCGTGGTCGACAGAATCCAGGACAAGGCATACAGGCACGGAACGATAATTGCCGATGCGGTAGTGTCCCCTACCTATCTCCAACGCCACTTCCATGCATAGTATTGGTCATACTTGTAAATTATATTATAAATATGAAGATCAAGAATGGAAGTGCAATATGAAGGTAGCCAGACGAATTGGCGCGTTGCAGACAGCCATGCTATATATTATGTTCTCTGGTTTGGCAGGGCAAATTATGGTGCTTAATGCGATGGTGAATTCAGCCAAGCGAGATGTGTGGATAAGTGCGTTGGTCGCATCGGCCTTTTTTGCGGTATGGCTGGTGCTGATCGGCTTTATCATGAGACGGTTGAGGCAAGCGAGCCTGAAGCAGTGGCTGGCTGATCGATACGGGCGTGCAGTGGCAGCGGCTATCTGTGTGCCTCTGGGTCTCTATCTGAGCCTCCTGGCCATCCATGTGTTGAAGACATCCGTTGGCTGGGCCAAAGCTGTCTATATGCCGATGACGCCGGCGTGGGCAATCGTCGCTATGTATTTAATATTTGCCTTTGCCGCGGCGTATTGCGGCGTTCAAGCAATCGCTATTACGGCAGGGATACTGTTGCCGCTCTCGCTGCTGCTGAGCTTAGGGCTGTTAATTACAAATATGTCCAATAGCGACTTCAGTTATTTGGCGCCCATGTTGGAGTTTGGTATGTTTCCAGTGTGGCGCGGCGCCCTGATGGGGGCCTCCGGGTTTGTTGACGCCACTATTCTCCTGCTGCTGGCCCATCATATGAAGGGACCGCTGCGGGCCAGACATATGGTGGGCATTGTCCTTATCCTTGCAGTGAGCCTGTCCGGCATCACGATCCAGGCCATCGCATTATTTGGCCCTGATGAGGCTGCCAAGCAGCTCTACGTTTTTTTTGAAGAATGGCGGCTCGTCCGTATCGATAAATTCATTGAACATCTGGATTTTCTGGCTGTCTACCAATGGCTGGCGAGCTCCTTCATTCGGCTAGCCTTAACACTGTGCTTGCTGGGAGAGTTGCTGGGGGCCCACTCCGGGAAGCGACTGACGATTACGCAGCTCAGCTGCTGCCTTGTGGTAGGGGGAGCCGTCTTGTGGAAGCCCTATTCGGATGTCCAATACTTTAACTTTGCGACCCGTTATCTATTTCCGGGCTCGCTGATTGTCGTTGTAGCTACAATCTGTTGCATTGCCCTACTGATCTGGGCGAGGCGGGGAGGTAAGAAATATGCCAAGCAAACCTAGCGAAGACGAGCTCACCAATGATCGGCTGTTCCGCTGGTTCCAATTGAATGCTGATGTAGAGATACAGGCCTGCACATTGCAGGATGGTGAAGATTCATTCGAGGCGCTGCTGTTGTTCAGCCCGGGCATGGTTGACAACGCCGCCTTGAACCGTCTGCTCACAATCCACGATGAAGATGCGACGGGTACCGCGCTGCCACTGTTGCCCCTTATGCAGCCAGTTGAAATAACGGAGCAGGGGGAGGAAAAGGAGGCGCAGATCGCCGACCTTGTATTCTCTGGACAAGCGATCCTGTTTGCGGAACAGCGGCAATTGCTGTACCGAATGGACCTTGCCTGCCTCCCGAAGCGGTCGCCTGATGAGACGAATACAGAGGCTTCGATCAGAGGGCCGCGTGACGGCTTCGTCGAAGATATCAGCGTGAATGCCGCGCTCGTCCGCAGGCGAATGCGCTCCACCTCGCTATGCATGGAGCAGTTCGAGCTGGGCCAGCGTAGTCATACTAGGGTCAAGCTGCTGTACATCAAGGATATTGCTAATCCGGAGCTGGTCAATGAAGCACGGGAACGCATCCGCGACATCGAGATAGATGCCTTGATCAGCGGCGCTCAATTGGAGGAGCTGATTTCGGACAGGCCCTATTCGATGTTTCCGTTGCTCGATTACAGCGGACGTCCCGACTTCGTTGTGGATTGCCTCGTCCGCGGGCGGATTGCCTTGCTTGTGGATGGCTCGGCGAATGCGATCATTGCACCAGCCAACTTTTCTCTGCTGCTAAAGTCATCGGAGGATGCCCACGCACCGTATATATTTGTTGCCTTCGAGCGGATTGCCCGCCTGTTCGGGCTGCTCGTGTCGATCTTCCTCATTGGCTTCTGGGTGGCGCTGCTTAATTATCATCAGGAGCAATTCCCGTTGAGCCTGCTGTCGACCGTCATCGTGTCCAGGCAAGGGGTGCCGATGTCAGTGCCAACAGAAGCCTTCATGATTCTGGCTCTGTTCGAGATATTGCGCGAAGCAGGTGCGCGCTTGCCCAAGGCGATCGGGCAAACCCTGGCAGTTGTCGGAGGGCTAATCATCGGAGAAGCGGCCATTCGGGCGGGGCTGACTTCGCCTGCGCTCGTTGTTATTGCTGCGATTTCGACGCTATCCACCTTTATTTTGGTTAATCAGTCTTTAAGCGGCTCAGTCGCCTTGCTAAGAATTTTTGTACTGGCTGGTGCTTCCTTGATGGGCATGTATGGATTTTTGGGATCGCTGTTTCTGATTCTCCTCTATTTGGCGAATTTGCGTTCCTTCGGGATGCCATACCTGGCTCCGATCTCGCCGCTGTCATTTAAGGGACTGCTGACCGCCATGCTGCGGCTGCCATGGAAGAAGATGCAGCAGCGCTCGCGGCTGCTGAAGCCGATCGACAACACGAGGCAAGGAGAGCGGAGCGAATGAGACGTAAAGCTGTCATGCTGCTTGCTGTCTGTGTGCTGCCCTGGCTGCTCGGGGGATGCTGGGATTTTCGCAACATCAAGGACATGAACTTTATCTCCGCCATTGGCATTGATTACGAGGACGGGCAGTATGTTGTCTACGCCCAGATGGTTGATTTCTCTTCGTTGTCAACCTCGAACGGTTCGCCAATGCCACCAACGGCCGTCTGGATTGGCGTCGGCCAAGGGCCAACGCTGAACGGGGCGTTCCATGAATTGTACAACACTTCGGAAAAGCGGATTTTTTGGGGACATGTCACAGGGATCGTGTTCAGCGAAACCTTGGTGCGCAAAGGAATAGATTCGATAATCGAGGTGCTCAATCGCTATCGGGAGCTACGCTATGGACTGTGGCTTTACAGTACAAAGGAGAAGTTCCCGGAGTTGCTGAAGCTCAAGCCGTTTTTTAACCAGTCGCCCATTGACTCTGTCATGCATTATCCGATCAGTAATTACATGCAGGCTTCCTATATTAAACCCATCGATTTCCAATACTTCATCAGGCTTTACAAGGATGCGGGCGCCACCGTGATGATTCCGCGGCTCTCAGCCAACCAGCGGCAATGGCTGGAGGACGGCAAGCCCAAGCCAATGCTGGAGATCGACGGCATAACTGCTATTGGCCCGCATAAGCAAAGCGCCGGCTTCTCCCGGGCTCAGACTGCCGGCTTGCGCTGGCTGGAGGAGTCGACGATACGTTCCGCCATTACCTTAAAGAAAGGGAATCGTGTTAGGGCGATGCTGGTAGGCGGAAGGCCGAAGCCAAGCATTACGGCAAAGGTGGGGCCGAGCGGAGAGCCTGTCTTCGACATTGCTGTCCAGTTGGAAGCCAATCTTCTTGAATTGATTGAACCGATGACTGTAGAAGAGATAGAGGCAGCTGCGGCAGAGGCGGTTGCCAGCGATATTCGGCGCAGCTATGCGGAGGGATTAGAGAAGAACATTGACATGTGCAATCTGGAGCATGAGCTGTACCGGCAGCATAATAAGCTCTGGCGTGAGCGGGAGCAACAGGGAGGGCTGCAGCTCACCCCACAGTCGCTGGGCGCAGTCAACGTCAAGGTAGCGCTGACGCATACTGGAAAATACGAGTTGATGGTGGATTAAAGCGATTCAAACGCTCGTGCAGATCAATTCTGCACGAGCGTTCTTTTTACCGTTAACACGAGGCTCTAAAAAGCCTTCCGCCTGTAAATCGTGGTCGACAGAATCCAGGACAAGGCATACAAGCATAAGACGATGATAGTCGATACGGTAAACAAAGTGGAAAACGGATATCGATCGAAAAACGACAGGACAGCATTGACATTTTCCGAGTAGGATTCGAGCACGAGTCTGGACAACAATACGGTCGATACGAATCCAATCACAATGGTCAGTCCAATGTAACCTGGCTTGAGAATCTGAAACAGCGGGAACGTAAAGGCCGCCATCAGCATAAACAGGCCGCTGGCAATCGCCAAATCTGTCCATACAAAGCTCTTTCCGAACACTAGCATCATAACACAGGTAAGGGCAATGGATAATAGCATGTAAACAATCGCCCCTATATATTTCGCAGCGATGATTTCGCCTCTCGTATAGGGCAAAGAATTTAACAAAATGTTGGTTTCGGCCTTTTCGTCATAAGTAAAGGCATTAAATGGAATGAATATCGATGCGATCAGGCAAGTCAGAAACGCTGGACTGCCTACGTAAACAAAAAATAAAATGTAAGGGATGAAGATATAAAGCTGCTTTTTCTGCAGGATCAAATCCCGTCGGATCAGGTTAAGCATGCTGCGCCTCCTCCTTCAGATGATACATGATGTCCTCCAGCGAGGCGGTGTCGATGACCGCTTGATCGCCGAACAGCTCTTGCACCGCCGAGCGCTGACTCGTCAACGCTTCAAATCCGGTCGAGGTGCGACGGATATGCAGGAATAGCTGCTCTGTGTCGCGATCCAGCAGATCATTGCGACCCTTGACGAGCGCATAGCTGTCAGTGACCTCGTGGATCGTCTGATTAAAGATGAGCTGGCCTTTGCGGATAAAGGCGATGTAGTCGGCGATTCGATCCAGGTCCGTCGTAATATGCGTCGAGAAAAACAACGTCCGCTTGCCGTCGGCCATAATATCGTGCAGCAGATCGAGCAGCTCGCGCCGGAATACCGGGTCGAGGCCCGCTGTCGGCTCATCCATGATGATCAGCTCGGCATGATGGGACAAAGCAATGGCGAGCGAAGCCTTCATCTTCATGCCTTTGGAGAAGGTTTTGACCGGTTTGTCCCACGGCAGCTCGAATTGCTCGATATAACGTTTGAATTGCGTATCATCCCATTGCTTGTAAGCCGGGGAGACGATTCGTTTAATATCTTTTACATTCAGCCCTTCGAAGAATACATTGCCGTCATAGACAAAGCCGATGCGTTGCTTGATCGCCTTCTCGTGCTGATCATAGGACTGGCCGAACAAGCGAACGCTCCCCGAGTCAGGCTTGAGCAAATTCATCATCATCTTGATCGTTGTAGACTTGCCCGCCCCGTTGGCGCCGATAAAGCCGGTCACATACCCTTGCGGAATTCTCAAGTTCATATTGGATACCGAGAACCCCTTAAAAGCCTTCGATACGTTGTTCATTTCCACGATATAATCCATTGCGATTACTCCTCATACAGTATTTTGATCAATTGCTGCAGGTCAGACAGAGACAGTCCGATTTCCTTGCTGTTCGCGATGACCGTGGCCAGTTGCTCCTCGATCACCTTTTGTTTTTTCTCCTTGATCATCTCCAGATTCTGCTCCGCGACATACGAGCCCTTGCCTACGATGGAATAGATAAACCCTTCCTTCTCCAGCTCTTCGTACGCCCGCTTCGTCGTAATGACGCTGATCTGCAGGTCCTTGGCCAGATTGCGCATCGAAGGGATCGGCGCTCCCTCCATCAGCTCGCCTGTCAAGATCATTGCTTTGACCTGCTGGATAATCTGCTCGTAGATCGGTTCTTTGGAATGGTTGGAAATTATGATTTGCATGCCATTACCTCGTCATCGTTCAGTATTTGTTGACCCACAAGATCGATCTAATGTATATATACTATATTAACACTATATACAAATGAGAGTCAATACGCAAATGATTCTCTGCCTCCGCCTGCTTTAATAAAAAGAAAACATTGACAGCACTGCTGTCAATGTTGGTGGGATGAAACTATGCTTACAGAGCTAGATGCCAAACCCGGGGACCGCTAATTTCGATCTTAAATCTTTTTTCTTGCCTGCAAAACAAATGCAAGACCGGTGATCAAAACCACTCCGATAGCGATCCATTGCGAGGTCGCAAAACCACCCAACTGCCCGCGAATGAGATCGCCTCTAAAAAATTCGATCCCAAATCGACCTAAGCTATAGATCACCAGATACAAACCTGCAATCCCTCCACGAGGCAGCCGGAATTTTCGGGCTACGTAAATCAGCACAAAGAATAGTGAGAAACCAAGCAAACTTTCCATAAATTGCGTTGGGAAGAGCTTGACATCGTTGGGGGCGAACTCCGAATGGTGAAAAGTAATGCCCAGCCAACTGTTTGTTTCTTCCCCATAGCAGCAGCCCGCAAGCAGACAGCCGATTCTGCCGAAGCCCTGGGCCAATGCTATACTGGGAGCGAACAAGTCCAGGTGTTGGAGAAAATCAAGTTTGTTCTTCCGGCAGTACAGATAACCCGCCACAACTCCGCCTATTATGCCCCCATAGACCACGAACCCTTCGGAAACATTTAAAAGCAGCCTCGGGTTTTGGATGATGTTGTTCATTTGAGTAATCCAATACAAAAGCTTGGCTCCCGCAAATCCTCCCAACAGACTCCACATAGTGAGAGAGTAGATGTGCACATGCTCAATTTGCTTCTTCTCCGCACGACTCACGACTACTTTATAAGCGACAAGAATGCCAAGCGCAATCATCAACCCATAGCTGTAAAGCGTGATCGGTCCGATGGTCAATAATTCATTATGCATAAGTTCACTTCCTATAATAGTTTCTTCAGTCAGGTCTCCACGGTCTGCTCTTCTTCGCAATCATACTACAATATGTCGTATGATCGTTCAAAAAAAGGGGGTTATGAATCCCCGCCTATAATTAACAGCAACAAAATGGAACAGGTTCTGAGCAGTGGCTTCCACAACGCAAGCGGGACCTGTACCGCAATTTCCGGCTCTAGAACCTGCATCACGCGATAGTGCAAGGTTGGATGCGCAAAATAAACGGCCGTCCTGCAAGGCTGGAGATTTTGGCTTTTTGCCAATTTCAACAAGACATTTCCCAAATGCAACTCCGTCTTCATCTGCTGAATGGCATATCGATCGGCAAACAATTCCTTCCATGTCTCATAAAAGCGAACAATCGGTTTAACGATCGGCAAATAACCGAAAGCATCCCTGGCCAAGCTTGAGAGAAACAACTTTGCTCCGTCGTAATGAAGGCAATGATACCGTTCATGCAATAAAATCGCCTTGACTTCCATTCGGCTAAACGTATTCAATACCATGGTGGAGATGACGATCCTTGGTCGAATCAGCCCGATCGTAAGCGCAACAAAGGAGTCGTCCTGTACGACGATCATCTCCGTTCCCCAGTGACGGTACATGTGTTGCAGACGCTTCGTGCGTTCATGATGTGTCTGGATCCGAAAATGCTGTATCCATCGTCGCGATAAATAGAGCTGCCGGGCAATCCCCCATACCAATCTGCCAAGCATGTAAGCGAATAATACGAGGAGGGCATAGCTAAAAACGGAGCCTTGAAACGCTCCATCACGGAGTTGGTGGGAAATACTGCATCCCACTTGTACAAGGACAGTTGTAATGATAACGATCATTAGAGCATAAGAAGCTCTCAACCTTGCTTTCGTACTCATTGCTTTTTCCTGCTCTTCAGATCGTTTAGCTTGCGTTCGAGTCTCTGGATCACTTCAGGATCAACCTCGTCAAGCGCATCGATCATGTGGTTTACGACCAGGCTCCCGTATTCCTGGATAAGTCCCTGCGACACTGTTTTCGTTTGTTCAGACAAAAACTGTTCCTTGGATAGAATCGGGCTGAACTTGGCCGCTCGCATCCGCCCGCTGCCCGTAATGACCTTGGTCAAATGTCCTTTGTCTAGCAGACGATTCATAATTGTCATCACGGTATTAATTGAAATCCCGCTTTCCTGTTTCAGGATCGATTGCACTTCCTTAATGCTCATGCCTTCAGAAGTCCACAGAATATCCATAATCCGGGACTCCAGGGGGCCAAAAAACCGGTTCAGCCCCTCACCGCCGATATTCATTTTTTTGATTTGCAAGCTTGACTCACCACCATACTACATATGGTAGTATGGTCAAATGCAAATGTCAACTTCAACTTCAAGCTGTCTCGTCACCTAGCCACCCAACCAACAACAAAAAGTCCCGATAGCCACATATGGCGCTACGGGACTCTTCCTGCTGGAAGAAGCTTCAGACGGAAGCCTTAACCTCCGTGCTGACTTGAAACGTAACGCCGAAACGGTCCGTCACATCGCCAAAGCCGGGGCTAAACGAGGTTTGCTCAAAAGGCATGTTAACTTTCCCCTCTTGCGCCAAGGCTTCGAAAATGCGCCTGCCTTCCTCCGCATCCTCTGTGGTGATGCAAATGGTGACCTGCTTCCCCTGATGAATCCCGGCTCCAGCCGGCGCGTCGGACAACATCAGCTCGGAGCCACCTACTCGCAGCCTGGCATGGGCGACCAGACTCTTCAGATCATCGGAGGACGAGTCAGGAATGTCCGGCATGTCGCCGTAGGCAACGATGTACAGCAGCTCCGCTCCCAGAGTCTGCTCGTAAAAGGCGATCGCTTCCTTCGTTTTGGCTTCCAGTGTCACGTAGGGGGTTAGTTGAATGGTCATGAATCATCAGCTCCTTTACATTTATCCTAACAGATCGGACGGACGCTGATTTATCATCGATTGCTATGTTGGAGATGGTTACAGCTTGGCGCCTTGCCTCTGGAAAAGCGCCTCGATAATCAACGCTGCGCATTGCTCCGAGGTATGCAAACTCGTATCTACACGATAGGTATACTGTATATCGGGGGCCATCATGCGACTCTGCTCCTCCGACTGTGTCTCGCCCCGGTCGCCGCGGGCGATGTTGCGGGCGCGGCAGATCTCGAGCGGGCAGTATACCTCGACGAACTGCAGCGGATAACCGTTGAACAGCTGGCGTACCCGCTCGTGATGCGGCTGCAGCTCCGGACGCTCCACCAATATTCCGTCGATCAGTACATGATGGCCGCGATCGGAGATGATTTTGGCTGTCTATTCCCTTTGCCTCTTCTCCATGTGTAGCAATGGAAATGGCTTGCCCGTGCCGTCTCGCTCGGATCGACCGATGGTCTGAAAGCCGAGTCGTTGGTAGAAGCTGACGGCTCCGCTATTCTGCTCATTGACATCGACAGCGACAGGGTAATCGGCATCAGCCATCGCATATGCCATTAATTGCCTGCCGATCCCCTTGCCGTGCTGGTCGGGGTCGACGAACAGCATCTCGATGTTACGGTTGTCGCTCTTGCCGATGAAGCCGACGGGCTTGCCAGCCTCGTCCGTTGCGACCCAGACCGGACAGGAGGTCAAGGCTTCGTCGCGTACCATCGTTCGGAAGAAAGTAATATCTGCCTCCGTCAGGAAGTGGTGCGTCTGGCGTACCGCTCTCTCCCAGATGTCCACCAAGGCTTCGTGCATTTCTTTGTTGTAGGGTGTTATGAATGTCATCGTTATTCTCCTTCAAATTCATGTTGCGATTTAAGGCGGGCCTAGGCTGGCTCAACTGCAATAATCAGGGCCAGTAAACCCAAGCTGTGCGATTGTTCAGGCTACCTTCAAACCGAAGCCTATGGTCACGGGATCGTTCTTCCGACCGCTCTTGTCACCATCATTTTCGCTAAATGTGTCTATTATACTCCTATCGTTTGTTGATGAACAACTGTCCGATTGCATACCAAGAAGTGAAGGGACTTCTGCACTTGGATGAGAGGATCGAGTCAATTAAATAGATGGGGGTCCAGTCCAAACCTGGACTCGGGTCTGGCTCCGATTCATCCGTCGGGAGGATGATCCGCTCAGGTGTCGCGGGGTACAATGAAAACAACAATATATAGCAAAGTGTGGGATAACGATGAGGAAACCAAGTGCTTTATTGGCGTGGAAAATGCTTGTCCTGGCTCTCCCTAAGGGAATCGGAGCCTTGGTCATAGTCGTGGCGGGATTGGCGGCGGGGCTGCCCTTGGCCATCGTGCTGATCGGCGTGCCGCTGCTCGCAGGCATGCTGTCGCTGGCTCGGAAGATGATGATGGATGAAGCGAGGCTGGCGGAGGGCTGGCTGCAGGGCAAGGAATATCCTGCACTCCCGGAGGAGACGGCTGCCCCGTCGCAGCAAGGCTGGAAGACGTGGGTGCTGTCCGTGCTGAAGGATCGTCGATCGTACCGGGCGATTGGATTCGGCTTCCTGCAACTGCCGATCGGCATTCTGGCGTTCACTTTTGCCATCGTCCTTCCGGTAGTGGCCTTCTCCGTGCTGCTCTCTCCGCTTGCCTACGAGGTGAGCAT
>Ga0160464_100511_pt1 | contig 27320 bp, 23 predicted proteins | sample HID1971I_E11MG_FD_108275 | JGI IMG/M metagenome (GOLD analysis project Ga0160464, IMG submission 108275) | Enriched millipede-associated microbial communities from UW Madison campus, WI, USA - HID1971I_E11 MG | ecosystem: Host-associated > Arthropoda: Insects > Digestive system > Unclassified ... | reverse complement strand
GATCAAAGCAGGCGACAATCCATGGGGTGCCATCGGGATTTGGGCCTGGGGATTGAGCAGGGCACTGGACTACCTGGAAGAAGACCCTGATGTAGATGCCAAACGGGTAGCCGTAGTAGGGCACTCCCGACTGGGGAAATCTGCACTGTGGGCCGCCGCACAAGATCAGCGCTTCGCCATGGCCATATCCAACAATTCTGGTGAAGGTGGCGCGGCCATCACCCGACGTAAATTTGGCGAGACGATCAAGATCATCAATACCTCTTTCCCGCACTGGTTTGGGGCAAGGTTTAAAGAATATGCCGATAAAGAAAATGACCTCCCTGTAGATTTTCATGAGATGATGGCGCTGATTGCGCCAAGGCCTCTGTATGTGGCCAGTGCTTCGGAAGATCTGTGGGCAGACCCTAAAGGGGAATACCTTTCTGCCTACCATGCCGGCCCGGTGTTCCAGCTATATGGCCTTAAGACATTCACCAATCCGCAGCCTCCTGCTATAGAGCAGCCGATACAGGCAGGGATCATAGGCTATCATATTCGTAAAGGGAAACACGACATCACCAAATACGACTGGGAAAGGTATGTAGACTTTGCAGATCAGCAACTGAAAGCAGTGAAACCAAAGAAATAAGAGGGGAAAATTTGAGTTAAAGAAGCTTTAGCTAGGGGAACACTTCGGCCTGCTCATCATACGACGCCCAGACCATATACGGATGGGAATCCTCGTGATAGATCTCGCCACTGGCCGTAATGCCAATGATTCCGGCAAAACCATCAAAGTCCCGGAGTTCAAGGAAAGATTTATTGCTGGCCTGCTCCAGGCTAAAGCCATCCGTCACCCGGGTGACAATTTTGGCGGCCAGTGCCGCGCTGACGATATCCTCTCCTACGCCTGTACAGGAAATGGCCGCATGGGCATTGGCAAAATTTCCGGCCACGGTAGCCGAATCACTCACCCGGCAGGGGATCTCGAATCCTTTGCCTCCCGTAGAGGTAGCCGCAGCTAGATGACCTGAAGCGTCCAGTGCCACACAGCCCACCGTTCCTTTTCGGTTTTGCTGATCCAGCTTTTGCAGGTATTCTTCCTGTCGCTGTGGCGTGATCGGATCATAGTATTCAAAGCCATTCTGACGCGCGAAATCCAGGGCACCCGTACCACTCAATACCCGGTCGTCATAAGGCATCAATTGCTCGGCCACCTGTACTGGGTTCTTAACATTTTCAATATTGATCACCCCGCTAAACTTCTGGCTCTGCCCGTCCATCATACAGGCGCTCAGGCGGACTTTGCCATCACTCTGGATCTGTGAGCCAAGGCCGGCATTGAACAGCGCATCGTCTTCCAGCAAACTGGTGGCATAGACAACTGTCTGAAGGGCCGTATGGGTTTTTAAATAGTCGTAAGCTTTGGTAACAATCCCGAGCAAGGCATCCTGCTTGGCCTTTTTGGTCTGCTGATTGGTGGACGATTCGCTAAAGAAGCCGCCATGGATGATCAGTTTCATAAACTATTCTAAATGAACGGACTTGGGATGATGGATAGATAATAGATGAGTACTCAGATCGTAGGTATCGCCATCGCACATCACGTGGACGATCATATTCTTGATCGAAACGGGCTGCCCCATTTCCACGTCGGTCAGATTGGTATCGGCCATCTGCCTCCCATCGACCAGGATGACCATGCCAGAGCCGATGGCTTCCATATTTTTGCCTTCAGAGATATACAGTCCGGTATCTTCACCAAGGCCGATGCCCAGAATCCCCGGATTGCTGGCCGCAGCATACAATAACCGTCCTATCCGTCCGCGCTGAACAAAATGGGTATCTACAATAACATCATCGATAAAACCCAGTCCACCGGTGATCTTCACCTCTCCTTTCAACAACGCATCCTTACTGCTGCCCTGATAGATCATATTCTTTGAGCTCGCAGCCGCACCCGCGGAAGTACCGGCAATCACCACCGGTTCATTCTGATATTTATCTAAAAGAATCCGGTGGATAACTGTACCCCCAAATATGGACGACAAACGCAGTTGGTCGCCTCCTGTAAAAATAAGTACGTCGGCATCTTTGATCCGCTGCGCATTGCCCTCGTCATTGGCCTGTTCCCGGCTGCTGATATTCAGCACGCCTACATTATGCACATCTAATTGAGCCAGTGCTTTGATATATTCTTCGCCTACTTTCTCCGGGATCAGGGAAGCGGTGGTCATGATCTCAAACCTGGATTCGGTGTCTTTAACTGATTCTATGGTAATCCTCTTTAAAATACCGCGCTCAAAGAAGTTCATGTTCTGCGGCAATCCAAACTGTGTTTCCGTAAAACTCCCGGTATTTATCGCACCTCCTATAATTATCAATTTCCCTTTTGGAACCATCTTATTGTTTGCATGTTCGAAAAATCCAAACTTAGAGAAACTGCTTAGCAATCACGAACATTTTTTAAAAAACTTATCCATGAGGCCCACCTTATTAACAATATGATCATCTAAAGTTTATCCTGAAATGATACCCCTGAAATATATTCACAGCATTTCAAATATTATGTATACATTGATATCTCCAATCATAGACACAAATCCGAGCCTGATTTTAAAAACAAATAGACCACATTTTGAGTTTAATGGACTCATAATGACCTGATCGGACACATCGGTAAAACTTTTTGGGGGAAAAGGGAAATTAAAAAACTAACGAAAAAACAATACATTTTTATGAAAATATTAGGCATACAGGTGCTTCGGGGACCAAACATCTGGTCGATAAACAGAAAAAAACTGATCCAAATGCGCCTGGACCTGGAAGAGCTGGAACAGCGCCCGACCAACCTGATCGAAGGATTTGGAGAACGCCTGGAAAAACTGATCCCCTCCATGCAAACACACCGCTGCTCGAAGGGAGCACCGGGCGGATTTTTCATCCGGGTAAAGGAAGGCACCTGGATGGGGCATGTGATCGAGCACATTGCTCTGGAAATCCAGACGCTCGCAGGCATGGACACCGGCTTTGGCCGCACCCGTGAAACCAAGACCAGCGGCATCTACAATGTGGTATTCAGCTACCTCGAAGAAAAAGCAGGGGTATACGCTGCCGAAGCATCCGTGAGGATTGCCGATGCACTGATCAACAACATAGAATATGATCTGGATGGTGATATACAGCGCATGCGTGAACTCCGGGAATCTGAAAGACTCGGGCCAAGCACAGGCTCTATCGTAGATGAGGCCATCGCAAGGGATATCCCCTGGATCAGGCTCAACAAAAGTTCATTGGTACAACTGGGTTATGGAAAAAACCAGGTGCGCTTCAGGGCGACCATGACCGAAAGGACGAACAGCATTGCGGTAGACATCGCCGGCAACAAAGACGAGACCAAACGCCTGCTACAGGAAAGCGCCATCCCGGTAGCCAAAGGACAGACCATAGCCACTGAAGAGGAACTGATGTCGGCCATAAAATCAGTTGGCTTTCCATTGGTGTTTAAACCCCTCGACGGCAATCATGGTAAAGGTGCCACCATCAATGTAAAAACGGAAGAAGCCGCCAAAGCCGCTTTTGAATACGCGAAAACCTACTCCAGGAGGATTATCCTGGAACGTTTCATTACGGGATACGACTTCAGGGTCCTGGTAATTGATCATAAAATGGTCGCCGCAGCATTGAGGGTTCCCGCCCATGTGACCGGCGACGGCAAAAGTACCATACAGCAACTGATCGACAAAGAAAATGAAGACCCGCGACGTGGCTACGGGCATGAAAACGTGCTGACGGAGATCACCGTAGACCGGGATACAATGGACCTGCTCGAGAAGAAACAATACACACTGGATACCATTGCGCCAAACGGAGAGCAGGTGTTCCTGAAATCTACGGCCAACCTGAGTACGGGTGGAACTTCTATCGATGTGACCGAACTTGTACATCCTCAGAATGTGTTTATGAGTGAGCGGATCTCGAGGATCATCGGTCTGGATATTTGCGGGATAGACATCATGGCGGAAAACCTGACCCAGCCACTCACCGAAAATGGCGGGGTAGTGCTGGAAGTAAATGCTGCGCCAGGTTTCCGCATGCACCTGGCACCAAGCGAAGGGCTGCCGCGGAACGTAGCTGCCCCCGTGATCGACATGTTATATCCCGTAGGTAAATCGGCCAGGATACCCATTATCGCCGTGACCGGCACAAACGGAAAGACAACCACGACAAGGCTGATTGCACACATTGTGAAAAGCAACGGTACGCGCGTAGGCTTCACCACCAGTGATGGCATCTATGTGCAAAACACGATGCTCATGAAGGGCGACACCACCGGGCCGGTCAGTACTGAGTTTATCCTGAGGGACCCGACGGTAGAGTTTGCCGTACTGGAAACCGCCAGGGGTGGCATACTAAGAGCTGGACTGGGCTTTAATAAATGTGATATTGGCGTTGTGACCAATATACAGGAAGATCACCTCGGTATTTCGGATATCCATACGCTGGAAGATCTTACCCGTGTGAAGAGTGTAGTGATCGGCGCGGTAAAGCGCGACGGCTGGGCCGTACTCAATGCAGACAATAAATACTGCGTAAAGATTGCCGACGACGCACATTGTAAAGTCGCTTTCTTCAGCATGGATGAGAAAAATCCGGTACTGAAAGAACACTCGAAAAAAGGCGGGATTGCCGCCATCTATGAAAACGGATACATTACCATTAAGAAAGGCGACTGGAAAATCAGGGTAGAAAAAGTGACGCATGTGCCGCTGACTTTCGGTGGAAGTGTGGAGTTTATGATCCAGAATGTTTTGGCCGCTACGCTGGCTACCTTCCTCTGGGGCTATAAAATTGAAGACATCCGCATGTCGCTGGAGACTTTTATCCCTTCTGCAGCTCAGACACCCGGCAGGATGAATGTTTTCCGGTTTAAGGAATTCAAAGTATTGGTAGATTTCGCACACAACCCGGATGGATTTAACGGCATCAAAAATTACTTGCAGACCATTGAGGCCACAGAACACGTAGGGATTATATCAGGGACGGGCGACCGCCGCGATGAGGACATTATAGAAACCGCGCGCATTGCAGCAAAAATGTTTGACCGGATCATCATCTGTCAGCAGAAATACCTGCGTGGCCGCACACCGCAGGAACTGATAGACCTGTTGATACAAGGGGTTAAAGAAGTGGATGCCAGCAAGGAAATCATTGTCAACAATGACGGCAACGACTGCCTGAGATACGTGATCACGACCGCCAAACCCGGTTCATTTATTACGATATTGAGCGATACCGTGGACAACGCCATTGGCAAAGTCACAGAATACCTGGACAAAGAGTTTGGGGTTTAAACTGAAAAAGGGACCTGGTTGCAGGTCCCTTTTTAAAATCTACAGTATTAAAACCCGGCTATTTATAGATATCGTTTAAGATATTAGCCAGACACACACCGCCTTTCAGCAGCTGCTCGTTAAGCAGATCTACAAAATCATAGTTATAACGATAGCCCAATTTATCATTCAGAGCGGTCTTTGAATAAATAGAATTGCAGGCCTGGTAAGAACCATATACAAAATCCTGAAGACGGAGACCACGCCACGCGGTAATCTGGTCTTTAGTCGGATGGTTCACTGCCTCCGCATATTCAGAATAGCTCAATTGCTGATAGTCAATCAGGTCTGAATCCCAAATACGGTGCAGATTAGACCGTTCACCAAACCAGGTTACATATACCTTATTGCCCCCAAGATCTTCTTTACGTGCTGTATGCATCGGTTGATTGAGGTCGCCCACAAAATGGATCAGCAGGCGCATTGCCATTCTTTTTTGCTCTGCGCTACTCTGTTTATTTTTTAACGTTGCGATCATCTCCGGAACCTTATTGTACACATTGGGCTCGGTATTTCCAGCCAGGAAACTAAACACCCCTTGCTGGTCTAGACCGGCTGGAATGTTTACATAATGCCAGGAATCGATGTGCTTATAGGAGGTGTCTGATTTGATGAAATCTGCCCAGTTGCTGGCCATGGCCAATGATTCTGTTCCCAAAACAGCCTTGATCCCTTTGCGGGCCTTGCTGCTCAGGTAAGACTCAGCAATTTGTCCGACGATGCGGTGGCCCAGCATGCCCCATGCCGAACTGCTGAGCGGAAGCCCGATGCAGAGCATCAATAAAAGATAAGCACTTTGTTTCTTCATGGTTATAGTTTTTGTGGTATACAGGTTGTTTTTTCTTTAAGGCTGAGCTGTACTTCACGTTGGTCGTTGAGGCTCATTAAGGTCATGCTGCTATCGGCTTTTGCCTGGATAAGAAAGGCCTTGATGTACCGGCCATTGTTATAGCAACCAGATACTTTCTGCTTATAGTTGGCCTTAGTATAAGTTCCTTCTAAAAACAGGCTGTCATTCCTAAGGGTGTATACACCTTTGGCATACTCCTTCCAGATCCCATTATTGAAGCAGGAATCTTCATAGTAGTTGACCTTAGAATGAGTGGTCAGGTCTACATAAAAAGAATCACAGCTAAACCTGAACTGATGCCGGGTGTAGCTGAGCAATTTGTCGGCATGGGCCGTACTGTCCTGACCCCAGATGCCCTGTACGAGCGCTGCACCTTCGCCCTGCACATTGGGCAGCCTCCTGCAAGAGGAAGACGCTAGCACCAGGACAAGTGCTAAAAAAATCAATCTGTGATACATGATAGTTATTTTAAACTACCGACCATATCTTCTGGTTTCACCCATTCGTCAAACTGTTCGCTGGTCAGTAAACCAAGCTCTACAGCAGCTTCGCGGAGGGTTTTATTTTCCTTATGTGCTTTCTTAGCAATCTTGGCTGCATTTTCGTAACCCAATTGAGGGTTTAATGCAGTAACCAGCATCAGGGAATTTTCCAGGTGCTTTTTGATCTCCGGAAGGTTCGGGAGGATCCCTTCCGCACATTTATCATTGAACGACACACAGGCATCTCCGATCAAACGGCCAGACTGTAATACATTGGCTGCGATAACAGGCTTAAATACATTCAGTTCAAAATGTCCGTTACTGCCGCCGATGCCCACTGTAACATCATTGCCCATCACCTGTGCACAAACCATAGTCATGGCTTCAGGCTGCGTTGGGTTGACCTTACCCGGCATAATGGATGATCCCGGTTCATTGTCAGGAATAATGATCTCCCCAATTCCGCAGCGCGGACCAGAACTCAGGATCCGGATGTCGTTGGCCACCTTCATTAAAGATACGGCGACACGCTTGTACGCACCTGATAATTCCACCATCGCATCGTGAGCAGCCAGCGCTTCAAATTTATTGGGCGCTGTTACAAAAGGGAGGTTTGTCAGTTCGGCAATCTTCTTAGCTACCAGTACATCATATCCTTTGGGTGTATTGAGACCTGTGCCAACTGCTGTACCGCCAAGCGCCAGTTCGCTGATCATCACTAAAGCATTTTTAACCGCACGGATGCCATTGTCAATCTGCTGCACATAACCGGAAAATTCCTGGCCTAAAGTAAGCGGAGTGGCATCCATAAAATGGGTACGCCCGGTTTTAACGATATCACTGAATTCTGTGGCTTTGGCATGTAAGGTATTGCGGAGTTTTTCTAAACCTGGTATGGTAATCTCTACCGCTTGTTTGTAAGCCGCAATATGCATTGCAGTCGGATAAGTATCGTTGGAAGACTGAGATTTATTGACATCATCATTGGCATGCAACACCTTTTTGTCATCGTTCAGGTCTCCGCCATTGATCACATGTGCACGGTTGGCAATCACCTCGTTGGCGTTCATATTGCTTTGTGTGCCTGAACCGGTCTGCCAGATCACCAATGGGAATTCTGCATCAAGCTGTCCTGCGATTACTTCATCACAAGCCTGAGCAATCAGCTGCGCCTTTTCGGCAGACAATACACCCAGCTCTGTATTGGCCAGGGCAGCGGCTTTCTTCAAATATCCAAAGGCATGAATGATCTCTTTTGGCATAGATGCCTCAGGCCCAATCTTAAAATTATTACGTGAACGTTCTGTTTGTGCGCCCCAATATTTATCAGCAGGTACCTGCACTTCGCCCATTGTGTCGTGTTCAGTTCTAAAATTCATAGTGCTATTGTTCTTTTTTCACAAATTTAGCCTTTTATATGAATACCGGAATGTAAAGTTGTGAATAACATTGTTTAATGACGGTTGATGATGCTGAATTATAACAATGTTATACAAAAAGCTACGGCATGGCACGAAACCAGATAATGTTTAAAACTCTTTTACGTTAGAAAAGGTTTAATTCTTATTTTTCCGACTTTTTAAAAGAAGCATCAATCCATATTACATGATCTATCGTACATTCCTGGCCCTGACCTTTCTAACCTCTCTTTTCCTCACCGCATGTTCGTCCAATACCGAAAAAGAAAAGAAAGATCCTATGGTCCGCACGGTAGATGACGATAAAACCGATAGCCTGCTCCTCGTATACGACCCCAAAAAGGAAGACAAATACATTGCGGACTTCGTCAAAAACCTTCATAAAAAATATAGCTTTAACGGCAATGTCCTTGTCGCTAAAAAAGGTAAGATCATCTATCAGAGAGCCGTGGGATGGGCTGACTATCTGCACCGCGACAGCCTGAAGATCAAGTCTGAATTTGAACTGGCCTCCGTTACTAAACCATTTACCGGAACTGCCATTATGCAGCTGGTTGAGCAGGGAAAACTGTCGCTGGATGACAATGTAAAAAAGTTCTATCCCAACTTTCCGTATGAAGGGATTACCGTCAGGCTCCTGCTCGCCCACCGCAGCGGTATGATGAACTATGTGTATTTTATTGACGACATCTGGCGAAAAGAAAGGCGGGATATGAAAAAAGGCGTATCTAATAATGATGTGATGCAGGTGATCGCTGACAAAAAGCCGAATCCATATGCAAAGCCAGACACCCGCTTTCATTACAACAACTCCAATTATATGGTTCTGGCAGCGATCATTGAAAAAGTAACCGGCAAGACTTATGCGGACTACATGATGGAAAATGTGTTCAAACCAGCAGGAATGAAAAACACCCATGTCTACTCTACAACTGTCTATCCAAAAATACCTGTAGATGTAGTGGGTCACGACCGCAATTCCTGGCGCTACTCGGTCGTACAAAACTTCCTCGACGGACCTGTGGGAGATAAAGGGATTTACAGCACCATACATGATCTGGTGCTTTTCGACAATGCTCTGCGTACCGGCAGGCTGCTAAAAAAAGAAAGTCTGGACTCGTCCTATAAAGGCCGCAACAAACCGATCAACGGCCACTTCAACTACGGGTATGGCTGGAGGATCTTTGACGGCGATAATAACAAAAAAGTAGTCTATCATACCGGCTGGTGGCATGGGTTCAGACATATTTACGTACGCGATCCGGAAAAAGAAATTGTCATTATATTTTTAGGTAACCTCACCAATGGCAGTCTCTTGCATCTGGATGATCTGTATAAGCATCTGAAGGTACCCGTGATCCGCAAAGGCGCATACTCTGGTTCGGGTTCACTACCAGGTAGCGATGAAGACTAAGAAATACTGATCAGTCAAAAAAGTATAAAGATTTAAGAGATCTTGTCTAAAGCGATCCCCGGATTTCTTTTAGCGAGATAAGTTTTAAACAAGCTGTTTTCAGGCAATTCAAGCATTGGGTCTTTCGCAAAAAGATCAATCACGCTGTTGCGCGCTTCCTGCAGGATCAGCTGGTCTTTGGCCAGATCGGCCAGTTTCAGATCCAATACACCGCTTTGCTGGGTGCCGCTGATGTCTCCAGGACCTCTCAATTGCAAATCAATTTCAGAAATCTCAAAGCCGTTGCTGGTCTTTACCATGGTTTCCAGTCTCAGTTTACCATCGTGGCTGAGCTTATGCCCCGACATCAGGATACAATAGCTTTGCTCTGCCCCCCTGCCTACACGCCCCCGCAGCTGATGTAACTGCGAAAGTCCGAACCGTTCTGCATTCTCAATGATCATTACGGAAGCATTGGGAACATTCACCCCCACTTCAATCACCGTAGTGGCCACCATGATCTGGCTCTTGTGGTCTACAAAACGCTGCATTTCATATTGCTTGTCCGCATTGCTCATCTTGCCATGCACAATGCTGATCTGGTAATCGGGCAGGGGAAACTGATAGCTTAACTGCTCTATGCCGGCTTCAAGATGAAGCAGGTCTAATTTCTCACTTTCTTTAATCAGCGGATAGACTATATAGACCTGCCTGCCCTTGGCAATCTCCTGCTTCATGAAGCCAAACATCCGCAGCCGCTGCCCTTCAAAGAGGTGGCGTGTCTCAATAGGCTTCCGGCCCACAGGCAGTTCATCGATGACAGAAACATCCAGATCACCATATAAGGTCATCGCCAGCGTCCGCGGTATCGGTGTGGCCGTCATCACCAATATATGTGGCGGAACTGCATTTTTACGCCACAGCTTCGCGCGCTGCTCCACACCAAAACGGTGTTGTTCGTCGATCACCACCAGTCCCAGGTTATCAAATATTACTTTATCCTCTATCAGGGCATGTGTGCCCACCAGAATATCTATTTCTCCTGCCTCCAGTTGTGCATGCAGTATCGTTCTTTGTTTCTTGGTTGTGCTTCCCGTCAGGATCGCCACCCTCGCCAGGCGGCCGTCAAGCAATTCGGTGATCGATTGGTAGTGCTGCCGGGCCAAAATCTCTGTAGGTGCCATCATACATGCCTGATAGCCATTATCGTTGGCCAGCAACATGCTCATCAGCGCCACAGCAGTTTTACCACTGCCCACATCTCCCTGCACCAGCCTGTTCATCTGTATCCCCCGCTGGGTATCCAGACGAATCTCTTTGACCACCCGTTTCTGGGCATTCGTCAATTCAAAAGGGAGGACTTCCTTATAAAAAGTGTTGACCTTCTCACCCACCGCAGCAAAAGTGTGCCCTTTGAAACGCAACTCCCGCTGATGCTTGGTATTCAAAAGTTGCAGCTGAATAAAAAACAGTTCTTCAAATTTGAGCCGTCTTTCCGCCTTTTTCAGCGCCGCCGTGTCTTTTGGGAAATGGATATTCAACAAAGCCTCCTTTTTTCCTGCAAGCCCCAATTGCTGCAGCAAATAAGCAGGTAGTGTCTCCCTCACATCATGAAGGTGTTGCTGGATCAGCACACTTTGCAACTTCTGTATACCTTTACTGTCCAGCATAAATTTCTTCAGCTTCTCTGTAGAATTATACACAGGCTGCAAAGTCATATTTCCCGTCACCGTAGTCGGCCGCGGGTAGCTCTCCAGTTCGGGATGAGAAATACTGAAAGTGCCATTAAATATTGTAGGTTTGCCAAAGGCAATATATACCTTCCCTTGTTGTACATTGTCTTCCACCCACTTCAGGCTCTGAAACCAAACCAGCTCAATCGTTCCGGTATCATCGGTAAACTTAGCGACAATGCGCTTCTTATGCTTTTCACCAATAAGCTCCTTCCTCGTAATCCTTCCCAGAACCTGGACAAGCGGCAAATCCGGATGGAGTTCGTTGATCTTATAAAACCTTGTCCGGTCGATATATCTGAATGGATAGTAGTTCAGCAAGTCATCATAGGTGGAAATACCCAGCTCCTTCTTCAGCAATTCTGCACGCTTAGGCCCTACTCCTTTAAGAAATTCAACTGTTGTATCTAAATTAGAGGCAAACAAAACTTTAAGCGGTTTTTCTTTTAAAGGTAAAGATATCTTTTATTATCACCCAATTAAATACAATGACTGATACCAGCAAAAGCAGGTAAGCAAAAAGCTTATGCACATCTACATGTTCCCCAAAATGAAGAATGGCGACTGCAAAAGCAATGATTGGGTTAATATAAATAATAATGCCCAGCGTGGAGGATGGTATACCGATGAGCGCATACAGGCTCATAAACAATGGGATAATCGTAAAGAAAACGGCAATGACCGTAATATTGCCCCAAAACCATAGATCTTGTGGAACGCCTTCATGCTTATTGAAGTAAAAAGGCAGCATCAGGACTACAGCCAAACCTATTTGAAGTGCCAGCACGTTCAACTTATCCAGATGCTGCATCTTTCTCTGAATGATCAGGTAAAAAGCATAAAGCGAAGCAATAACCACAGACCAGACTACCTCAATAAAGGAACCTGTAGCCAGCAATGCGATGCTCATTAATGCTACGCCAAGCGAAATGAGCTTCAATCTGGAAAGTGATTCTTTTAAGATAATAAACCCACCAAATGCCGTAATCAGTGGGCAAACCATATAGGCAAAAGCAGCAGATTGCAAACTCACGTGATTGACCGCATAGATATAGGTATACCAATTGCCAGTCAGCAACAATGTAGAAGCAACGAGCTGCAGCAGGATGTTCCTCCGCTCAGTATTTCCAACAGCCGATAGATATGCCAGATCGGCTTTCAGCTGTTTCCTTCTAAATAAGCCAATGGCGATCCAGATAAAAACCAGCGAAGTAAAGATCCGGTAATACAGGATCTCTTCAGACGGGAAAGCCTTTAGATTTCTCAAAGGAATCGAGAAAAAACCCCATATAGCAAAAGACAAAATGCCGGCCAGAAAATACCTTAAATTAGATTTAGGCAAGATCTTAGCCTTTAAAAGCAATCACCGATATTTCCACATTCACCCCTTTTGGCAATCCCTTTACGGCGACAGTCTCCCTTGCAGGAAAGTCCGATTCAAAATAAGAACCATATACCTCGTTCACTTCCGCAAAAAGATTCATATCGCTCAGGAAAATAGTAGTTTTCACGATATGTTCAAACTTAAAATCGGCCTCCAGGAGTACTGCTTTTAGATTACGCATCACCTGATGTGTCTCTTCCGGAATGCTGCTTAAATCTACTTCTCCACTTTCGGGATTGATAGCGACCTGTCCGGATACATATAAGAAACCATTGGCCAATACAGCCTGGCTGTAAGGCCCTATCGGGGCAGGGGCATTGGTTGTATTAATAATCGTCTTCATCTCTTTAAAATTAGTTCTGTGAGTTTCCAGATAATACCCGCCAGAAAAACAACAATAGCAATAATATTGATCACATGCATGATCCGTATATTTATATTATCCGGCCTATTGGGATCTTTCTTTCTGAACAGGTACATGATACAAATGTAGGTATAAAAAAAAGAGGGCCTCAAAAATGAGGCCCTCTTTTCAATAATATTTTAAAACGAATTAGTTTCTCGCAGACTCAACACGACGGTTTTGAATACGACCTTCTTCTGTATCGTTAGAAGCAATTGGATTAGCTTCACCCATTGCTTTTACGCTTAGTGAGCTAGCGCTAACGCCAGAGTTAACCAAATAAGTTTTTACAGAATTTGCTCTGTCTTTAGATAATTTCAAGTTGTATGCAGTAGTACCTTCGCTTGAAGCATAACCTGTTAAAGTTGCTTTACCACCGTTTTCACGCAATGTTGAAGACAATTTATCTAAGATTGGATAAGATTCTGTTTTCAATACTGAAGAGTTAAACTCAAACTGGATGTTTTCGAATCCGCTTACGTTGTCAACAGCTACAGCTGCTTCAACTTTAGGAAGTGGACATCCTGATCCGTCAACAGCAGTACCTGCAGGAGTTCCTGGGCATTTGTCGAATTGATCAGCAACACCGTCACCGTCTGAATCTTTTTTCAAGTCTTCGATTGATTTCTCAACAGCAGATACACGAGTTTTCAATGCTTCAACTTCTTGACGCAATGAAGGATCTTTCAATTCATCATACATCAAAGCCAAAGGATTTACCCAGTTAAGATCTGGTTTAGATTTGGAACCCAATGAGAATTCTAAGCCTGCATATCCGTAAGCAAATTTATCTTTAGTGTAGTTTTTGTTGTCACCTGGAAGACCGTTGAAGTTATCAGTATCGATAAAGTGAACAGTATATCCTAAGTTAAAAGATACACGGTCAGATACTTTAAACTTCACACCAGCACCTACAGGGATATATCCTTGTTTTGCATAGTCAGAAGTACCATCTTCACCATAAGTACCTTTAGAAGATACACCACCGTTATCCGGGTTTAAGTGAGCAGCATAACCAGCAACACCGTAACCAGTAGTAACGAAGAAGTTAACAGAGTTTTCGCGACGCAAGAAATCTACTGTTGCTACGTTAACAACACCTCTTAAATCGAAAGCCCATGCCAATTCAGTTTCGAAACCATAAATGTTACCTAAAACCGGGTCAGTTGTGAAACCTCCAGCAGCATCTTTATTGGTACCAGAAACTTTACCACGGAAACCATTTGCTTCTAATGCAAATGCATGTCCTAATTGTTTTCTCAATGACAATCCGTATCCAAGATTGATGTCTGCATTTTGGAAATCGTTTGAGAATGGAGTTAAAACACCACCATTAACACCTATTGTCCATGTTCTGTACTGGCCTCTTCCGCCAAACACTTTAGCTGAAGAAGAAGAGGTCGACGCATCCTGAGCACTAGCGAGCGAAGTAGCTCCTACCAATGCAGCAAAGGACAATGCCAGGCCTTTTTTTAATGTAGAATAATTCATAATTTTCTTTTTTAAGGTTAAACAATTATTAATTGCGTAATTTTTTTGTGTAGCAAAATTAAACAAATTTTTAAATTCTCAAAACAGTTATACAAACTCCGTTCCAAACTTTATAAATATGAATAAATCACTACATTTGGCATATAAAACTTATTATTTGATGCATTATGAAGTATAAAAACATAAACAATTTGTTATTTTCGGAAAACAGGGAACGCTTCATTAAGCTTTTAAAAAACAATTCATTAGCCATATTTCAGGCAAATGATGAATTCCCAAGAAGTGGAGATCAGAATTTTTTGTTTAAGCAAAACCCTGACTTGTTTTATCTGTCAGGAATAGATCAGGAACAAACGATCTTATTACTGTACCCTGCATGTCCTAATCCCTTATACAGAGAAGTCCTTTTTTTAAGACAGACCAATGACCACATCAAGGTTTGGGAAGGATATAAGTATACAAAGGAACAGGCCAGAGCCGCTTCAGGCATCACGAGTATCTATTGGCTGGAAGACTTTCAGAACATACTTCACAGCATTATCCATTATGCCGACCATATTTATTTAAATACAAACGAAAATGACAGATATGCGCATACGGTGGCTTATCGCGACATCCGGTTTATTGAAGAAATGAAATCCAAGTATCCATTGCATAAATATGAGCGCGCAGCACCTTTAATGCGTGAGCTTAGAGCTATAAAATCTAATATTGAGGTAGAACTTACCCAAGTAGCATGCAACATTACCCGTGACGCATTTGTCAGAGTGCTAAAGTTTGTCAAACCCGGTGTAATGGAATATGAGATTGAAGCAGAGATTATTCATGAATTCATCAGACAACGGGGCACAGGACATGCATACTCCCCAATTATCGCTTCCGGCAACAATGCCAATATCCTTCACTACAATGACAACAATCAGGAATGCAGAGACGGCGAGTTGATCCTGTTCGATTTCGGAGCAGAGTATGCCAACTATAATGCAGACATGAGCCGGACGATCCCCGTCAACGGAAGATTTACACCGCGCCAAAAAGAGGTCTACAAAGCAGTACATCATGTCATGAACGAAGCTAAAAAACTGATCGTGGATGGTGCAAACTGGAACACTTACCATGAGCAGGTCGGCGAAATCATGACGGAGCAACTGATCAATCTAAAGCTGCTCAGTACAGAAGAGGTAAGAAATCAAAACCCGGCCGCCCCGGCATATAAAAAGTACTTCATGCATGGCACATCCCATCATTTGGGCATAGACGTTCACGATTTCGCGGGGAGGTATACACCTTTTGCCGTTGGAAATATCCTGACCTGCGAACCGGGGATCTATATTCCTGAAGAAGGGTTCGGGATTCGTCTTGAAAACAATATTCTGATTACCAAAGAAGGAAACATCGACCTGATGGCAGACATCCCACTGGATGCTGAAGAGATAGAAGACATCATGAATGGCTAATCCCAGTCAGAAATAAACTGGTACAAATTGAATCCAGGCTGATCAAAAGCTTCGCGTATGTCATCGCGGAGCTTTTTTTTATCGATCCCCTGCATCCTCTTATGCTGGATAATTTTAAAAGCTTTCTCTGCTAAAAGATAAGTCTTGCGTTCTACGTCAGGCCCCGAGTCTTTCAAAATCCAGGCACAAAGTGCTTCAATACCTTCTTTCTTATCCGCTACCGTCTTAAATACCGGAATTTGCTGATGTTGCTGATGAAGCAATTTATTCAAATTATTCGCAAAGGTGTCCGCACCCTCCCTGTCGGCTTTATTGACAACAAAAGCCTGTGCGATCTCCATCAGTCCGGATTTTATATTCTGAATTTCATCCCCCGATTCAGGAACTAAAACGACCACAGTTTTATCGGCCAACCCAACGATTTCAACTTCTGATTGTCCTACACCCACTGTTTCTACTAGAATCAGATCGAATGCTGCAGATTTAAGGACGTCCACCATTTCAATCGTTTTTGCGGAAATTCCCCCCAAAGCGCCCCTTGTTGCAACAGATCGTATATAGATATTGGGGTTATTAAACAATTGCACCATTCTGATCCGGTCGCCGAGCAAAGAGCCAAAATTAAAAGGGGAAGTCGGGTCAACTGCCAAAATGGCCACTTTTTTACCATCTTTAACAAATTGTTCAGCTACCGCATTGACTAATGTGCTTTTGCCTGCCCCGGGAGGCCCGGTAATACCGATCACAGGAACATTTTTGATTTCCAGGGATTCTAATAACTCTGCCGATAACCCCAACTCATTCTCCACCAGCGTAAGTATTCTGGCCAAAGCCTTGAAGCTTCCTGATTTAAGCCCATTTAGAAAAGTTGAAGAATCATTCATAAAGGAAACCAAAACACAAAGAAACGTATTTTTCCTTTCTATCTCTTATCGTTTCATCCAATATGCAAAGAATGCTGTAATTACTTAACTTTGCAAAATGTCTTTGATTGAAGAAAATTTACCCGACCGCGAGCACATCCCTATACGTACTATTCTCGTAATTGATGATATGCTCCCTCGTTTCAACAAAGACTCAGGTTCGCAAAGAATGATGCATTTGCTAAAAATCTTTAAAGAATTGGGATACCATGTCATTTTCATCCCCTACGATGGACATTTAATCGACCCCTATTACACCATGCTACAAGACATGGGTATAGAAGTGATAGATATTAAATGTGGGCTGGCCAACCAGAAAAAAAACATAATCAATCTTCTGCCAAGGGTAAACATTGCATGGATGTGCCGGCCAAATATCAATCGGAAATTTCAGCATATCCTTAAATACAATAAACACATAACATGGATTTACGATACCGTAGACCTCCATTTTATACGGCATTCCAGGCAAGCCGAAATATCTAAAAATCTAATCCGGAGATTCCAGTTGCAAAGACGCGCAAAAAGATACAAAAAGCTGGAAACCGACCTGGCAAAACTGGCAGACGTCACCATAGCCATTACAACAGTCGAAGCGGAAATCCTAAAAGAAAATGGTGCCAGGGAAGTTAGGATCGTACCTAACATTCATATCAGAAAAACCGAGTCTGCATACGATTTTGACCGTCGGCAGGGAATTTTATTCATTGGCAGTTACGACCACTCCCCGAATCGCGATGCCGTAATATGGCTGGTCAAAGAAATCATGCCGCTCGTCTGGAAGGAACTCCCGGATATTAAAGTAAACATTGTGGGAAACAATCCAAATCATGAAATTCAAAAACTCGCAACATCCAATGTACTCGTTACAGGTTTTGTAACTGATGTCGACGATTACTTCAACAAATCTAAAGTATTTGTTGCGCCACTAAGATACGGAGCTGGAATGAAAGGAAAGATAGGTCATGCGCTTGAATATGCCCTGCCAATTGTAGGCACCTCAATTGGTGCTGAAGGCATAAACCTGGAAAACCGCAGCGAAATACTGATCGCCAACGAAGAGCATGAATTTGCAGAAAAGATAATCGAGCTCTATACCAATAAGTCCCTGTGGACAAAAATTCATAAGAATGCCGCCCGCTCACTGGCACCTTTCAGCTATGAAGCGCAAAAAAACAACCTCAATTCTATCTTTAATTTTACCAACAACAAGCATTAATGTGACTTCAGCATCAGCTAAAAACCTGATTAATACTTATCTTTAAAAAATTTCTAAATCTTAATGAAGACCTATTTTAGATTATTATCCTTTGCTAAACCGATCGAAAAATTTGCGATACCGTATATTTTAGTGACGTTGCTCGCAATCATATTTAATACCTTTCTTTTTACCCTGCTCGGTCCTTTAATGAATGCTTTATTCCTTCACAGTAAAGCAACAAGCGGGCAAACCGACGAATCCTCCATCAATCCTATAGAGATTTTCACTAATTACGTAGACGCCATAATTGCGCACGATAAGATCTATGCCTTACAGGTTATATGTGTCGTCATCGTCATCACGGTCTTCCTGGCCAATCTTTTCCGTTACCTTTCTCAGCGTTTCATGGAAGACCTTAAGGTACACACTTTGCTAAATCTAAGAAAAACTGTTTTCGACAACGTTATGAATTTGCACATCGGCTATTTCAATAACGAACGCAAGGGGGATATCATTTCAAAGGTGGCATCTGATGTTCAGGTTGTTCAATTTACAGTCACCAGTACTCTACAGGTCGTCTTCAAAGAACCCGTTCAACTGTTGTTCTTTATAGGGGTTTTAGTATCAATATCTCTAAAGCTGACCTTATTTTCCCTGCTCGTCATCCCCATATCCGGGTTTATCATCAGTAAGATTGTTAAAAGGCTCAAACAACAATCCACACAATCTCATGAATCTTTTGCCAGGATGATTGGTTCCCTGGACGAAGCGCTAAGTGGCATTAAGATCATTAAAGCATTCAATGCCACTTTTAGAATAAAGAACCGGTTCAATGATGAGAATAAATTCTATTCTAATATCAACCGAAAGATGGCTAGAAGGCAACAGCTCGCCTCTCCTGTATCCCAAACATTAGGCGTACTGGTCGTTGTATTCATTTTATTATACGGTGGGACAATGATCTTAAATGGCAAAAGTGATTTACAACCTGGAGAATTTGTGATTTACCTTGCCACCTTCTCTCAAGTGATGCAGCCCATAAAAGCCCTCACAGATGCATTCAGCAGCATCCACTCTGGTATTGCAGCCGGAGAGCGAGTGTTAGATCTAATCGACACCAAACCGGAACTGATAGACAAGCCAGGTGCACAGCCTATAAAAAGCTTTGATCATTCTCTTACATTTGAACATGTATTTTTTAACTATGGTGACAAGCAAATCCTTAAAGACATCTCCCTAACCGTAGAAAAAGGCAAGACAGTTGCATTGGTTGGGCCATCAGGTGGAGGAAAGAGCACCCTGATGGATTTGATCCCCAGATTTCACGACCCAAAATCTGGTACCATCAAAATTGACGGACAGGATTATAAAGATCTTGCCGTTGACAGCATCCGCTCGTTAATGGGCACCGTAAACCAGGAATCCTTTCTTTTCAATGATACTATTTTCAACAACATCGCCTTCGGAAAACCTGATGCGACAGAACAAGAAGTAATCGATGCGGCAAAGATTGCCAATGCACACGACTTTATTGAAAGTTCAGAAAATGGCTATCAAACCAATATTGGAGACAGGGGCAATAAATTGTCTGGTGGTCAAAAACAACGCCTTTGTATTGCCAGGGCCGTATTGGCAAACCCACCAATCATGCTTTTGGATGAAGCTACGTCTGCACTTGATACTGAATCTGAAAAATTAGTTCAAGAGGCCTTATATAAATTAATGGACAACAGGACGTCCATCATCATCGCACATCGCCTTTCTACCATCCAGAATGCGGATTTAATCGTGGTCCTCGATAAAGCATCTATCGTGGAATCCGGATCCCACAACCAGCTTATGGAGCATAATGGCCTGTACCGGCGACTGGTAGACATGCAAACTTTTCAGGATTAACAATGAAAAGGGTGCTGTTTTTCATGCCCGACAATCCCCTTAAAAAGAGTTCGGGAAACAAAACCAGGGCAACTGCTTTTCTAAATTACTTTAGATCAAGAGGCTTTGCGATAGATTTTGTAAGCGAACATCAATGGGGTGAATGGGATGAAGAGACACTAAGCGAATTTAAAGAAAGTAAGCTGGCCGATCGGGTATACATCCTTCAGAGAAAACCCAATCGAAAAAACCTGGTTGCCTATCTGCTTTTACATAAGCTACCTGAATTCTTTTATCAGAGAAAATGGGGCATCTTTCCTTTAAATTTTCCGGATTTAGTGACTTATAAGATCAAAAAAGCCTTCAAATCCATCTTAAAAAAGAATGAGTACGATTATATTTTTATCAATTATGCCAGTTGGTCCTCATTAATTGAGGATAACCCACTTCTAAATAAGGCACAAACAGTATTAGATACCCACGACTTTCTGACTGCACAGTATAAAGAAAAGTACAGTATAGGTGCTGCTTTTCAGGAAGAAATGAGAAGACTATCTTATTTTGACCAGGTGCTGGCCATCTCTGTCGAAGAACAGTATATATTCAGCCAATTTTGTACAACAAAAGTGAGCCTCGCACCAATGATGATCGACAGGCCAGTACTCAGCCCGATTCCATTTCAGGACAAACAATTCGACATTATATATGTGGCTAGTGACAACCCCCATAATATTACTGCTGTCAATTGGTTTATGCATCAGGTTTACCCTTTATTGCTGTCATCAATAAGAATTTGTGTCATCGGCAGAATCACGGCATCAATCAAATCCGAAAGCTATCCGAATATAACCCTGATTCCTTTCGCTGAAGACCTTAGCCCCTGGTATCGGCAGTCAAAAATTGCCATTTGTCCGATGTTGTCCGGCACCGGAACAAAGATCAAAGTAGTAGAAGCTCTCTCTTACAGCTTACCTGTAGTGTGCAATACAAGGGGTGTCGACGGCCTGCCCAATAAAATAAACAATGGATGTCTGGTAACTGATCATCCGGAACATTTTGCTCAATATATCACGACACTCGTGGAAAATGGAGAAGAAAACAGCGCACAATCCATGCTGGCTAAATTGACATTTGAATCTGTTAACGAAAAAGAAAACTGTTACAAAAGACTTGACGAGATATTTATATGAGGACGTTATTTTTCACCGTTGCAACCACCAATTATCTTCCCTTTGCAGTCTCTCTTCTGGATTCAGTAAAATTACATCATCCTGAATTCGAATTTTGTATTTGTCTCACAGACTATTTGAATGCAGACGATATGGAAAGATATAGCCTGGCAAAAAAATACCCCTTACTGCAATTACACGAAATAAAAGCAGAAGAGTTTGATTTTATAACGCGCAACTACAATGCGATGCAACTTGCAAATAGTTCAAAAGTTTTGTTTACGGAATATTTCCTGAAAACAAAAGAAATAGAGCAAGTCATCTTTGGAGATTCCGACATGCTGTTCTTCGACAGGCTACCGCAAAATGTAGTGAATGAACATGAAATCATTTTTACGCCACATTTTACCGTTCCCCCTCCCATTGAGAATAAAAGCCAGGAACTTGAGGTACTAAACGCGGGTATGTTTAATGGGGGCTTTTTCAAACTTAAAAGATCTACAGAGACTGAAAAATTTATTAATTGGCATAAAGAAAGGTCTGTACTAGACTGCATTTACGATTTCAAAAAAGGCTATTACGGTGAACAACTGTGGCTCAATTTTGTGCCCCTATATTTCAAGACAGCGCATATAGAAAAAAATAAAGGCATGAATATGGCCTATTGGAACTTGCACGAAAGAACCATTAAGGAAACAACAAATGGCTTTAGCATAAACCATACAAGCCCACTTTCCTTCTTTCACTTTAGCGGATGGGACTACCACAATCCATTAAAAGTCTGCAAATGGGCGTCTTGGGATGCAGACAACCGACCCGATCTCAAACCTTTGCTGCTCAAGTATCACGAAATACTTAAAGCTAACCAATATGAGCGTTATATCAACATCCCTAATTACTACACCGCCAAAAACAACTCAGGAAAGAAATCCTTCTTTAAAAAGCTAAAACGCAAACTCTTTAGAAAATAAGCTAAGTAATGACTCTTCCTAAAGTATCTATAATAATCCCGTGCTACAATTATGGGCACCTAATTAATCAGACACTAATCTGTCTCCAAAATCAGTCCTATACTGACTGGGAAGCAATAATCGTGGATGATGGCTCTACCGATAACACAAAAGAAGTAGTCCATAAATTCGCGGAAGCAGACAAACGCTTCCTATATATCCATCAAAAGAACAATGGTGTTTCTTCCGCACGAAACAATGGCTTAAAGCAAGTCTCAGGAGAACTCATACAGTTTCTAGATGCAGACGATATGATTTCTAAAGATAAAATATACCTCCAGGTTAAATACCTCCAGGATCATCCGGAAGTGGCCCTTGTGAATGTAAACACACGTTACTTCCAAACAAACCGACCTGATGTATGGTATACAGACCTCAGTCTGAGCAACACCAGTGAAAGGGAAGAAGTAAAAGGCAGAGGACCTGAGGCGGTAATTGAACTCGTAGAGCACAACCCCATCGTGATCCAGGGACCATTATTCAAAATTACAATTCTTAACCAAGTCCCTTCGTTTATCGAAAGCATGAAGTACCTCGAAGATTGGGATTATTGGATTAGAATTGCGCTGAGCAATTACAGATTTGACCATCTTGACCATCCCGAAGCCATCTCGCTGGTCAGGGTCCATCCAGTCAGCGCCTCACAAAATGGAACCAAAATCCAGGAAGGAGAAGGTTTCTTCAGAAACCGTCTGACCGGGTTAATTCAAAATACCTTATCTTTAACCGAAAGCCAGAAGGAAACGGCAATGAGTCTTAATATCAGAGAACTGAGAAATACCTATAAATATCTGATGGCCAGAACAGGAATAACGGAAATAAACAGATATAAAAACTTCTATAATCAGTTACAAAATCCCAAAATGTTTTTCAGCTGTTTTATAAAATCGCTCAACCTTAAACGCAAACTCAACAAATGACCATAAATCCAAAAATTACGGTCTTTATGGCTGCCTATAATGTTGCCGACTACATTAAAGACTCCATAGAAAGTATTCTGAATCAAACTTTTACCAATTTCGAATTACTTATTGTAGACGATGGGTCAACGGATCAAACCGTAGAGATCATAAAGCAATATACAGATCAAAGAATAAGGTTAGTCCAAAACGGCACGAATAAAGGCGTTACCTACACCAGAAATATTGCCCTTACTGAAGCCAGAGGTGAATTTATAGCAGTGCTTGACAGTGATGATATTGCAGTTGAAAACCGCCTGGAACTTCAATATAATTTCTTCAGTAAACATCCAGAAATAGCATTATGTGGAGGCGATGCAATAATCATTGATCAAAATGGTATGCCGACAGGTGAAAGAATTGATGAACCTACGGGCGCTGAAAATCTAAAGATTACCCTACTTTTCACCAACACCTATGTCAACTCAACAGTGATGTATAAAACATCTGTGTTAAGAGAGTTAAAGGGCTATAGAGATTATGCGCCAGCAGAAGATTACGACCTGTTCACCCGTATTGCCGATGTCTATGCTGTAGATAATATTAAAGAGGTATTGGTAAAATACCGAAAACATGAAAGCAACATCTCCTCCCGTCAATCTGCCAACGGAGCGCTAAATGTCAAACGGATTAAGGAAAATCAACTAGCCAGCCTTGGGATTACACCGAACAAACATTTAACAGATATCCACTATAGCCTATTGATCTACGACTATAGTCATTTCACTTTCCAGGAATACCTAAACCTTTTCACTCAGCTCAAGGAAGCAAATCGTAAAGTCAACAAATATCCATTAAATACTTTCGAAAAAATGCTGTTTCATCGCTGGTTTGAAATCATTTACCTTAAAAAGGCTAAAATGAATGCCCTTACCCTCTTATTTGATAAAAGAATTTACAACGCAACCTACTCCACAAACAGTCAGATCCGTAAGGCATTTAGGTTATCCTTAAAAGGATTAGGAAAGATTTCAAAATAGCAGCCAATGAAAATAGTCAGATTTCTTGGAGGCCTTGGCAATCAAATGTTTCAATATACATTGTATAAGGCACTAAAAAAACGCTTCCCTAAGGTCAAGGCAGATCTGTACTGGTTTGACGGCTATAATCGTCACTACGGCTATGAACTGGAAAAAATATTTGGGATCAGGATTTCAAAGGCTTCAGAGTTTGAGAGTGTTTTATACGATATACATAACCGGAGATGGATTTTCAGAAAACTCCGTAGATTGCTCAACCTCAAAAAAGCTTATCAGGAAGAGACAGATCTGTTTTCTTTTGACCCCAATATACTGACCGATAAAAATTCCGCATATTACTGGGGCTACTGGCAAAACCTAAACTATTTCCAGGATATAGAAAAGGAAATAAGAGCAGATTTTGTCTTTACCACCCCTTCAGACTCCAGAAATTTGCAAATACTGGAGAGAATTCGCAATTCCAATAGCATTTCCATCCATGTCAGGAGAGGGGACTATCTCACAGACCCACTTCTTGGCGGGTTGTGTGAACTAGATTACTATGAAAATGGCGTGAGCCATATGCAGGCGCATATTAAATCCCCAAAATACTTCGTCTTCTCCAATGATATCCCATGGTGTAAAAACAATCTGAACATTTCAGATTGCGAGTTTATATCCTGGAACGATGGAGAGCAAAGCCATATCGACATGCAACTGATGGCAGAATGTAAACATAACATTATTGCAAACAGCAGCTTTAGCTGGTGGGCAGCATGGCTGAACCCCAATCCAAAAAAAATAGTTATCGCTCCTACAAAGTGGGTTAATGACCCAACAATTAATACCTCAGGATTAATACCAAACACATGGTTGAGCATCTAATCACCCACTTCAATCTCTTTAATGAAAAAAATTGCCTATATCTACAACATCAATAATAAATATAGCTATGCTGCAAAAACTGTAGCCAATGGTTTTAAAAATGCTTTCATAGACCGCCAAGATTCCTTCCGTTTCTTTGACCTTGAAAAACTTCAGTATTCCTTTTGGCCGGGAGAAAAGCTTAAATTGATAAACTACGCACCTGACATTATCTTCGCCTCAGTTGAGAATCTGCCCTACATCCCATTAAAACTGTTGAAAAGCACATCTCTGGTTTTGTGGGGGGCATTTTATTCAGCATGTGATTACGAACCGCAAATACATACCTTATCAGAAGACATCAAGCAGCGGCTCAACAAATACAGTGACAAACACAACATTCTGATCTGGTCTCAACACGACGAATCTATAAATGAACAATTTTTCTCCGGCTATAAAAGAGAACTTGGATTAAAGTTTACACAGCTGCTACATTGCGCAGACAAAACGATGTTTACAAAACCGGTTGTAAATCCAGAATTCGACTTTATATGGGTTGGCAACATCGGACATCGGGTATCCACCTACAAATCTTTTATTATACCCTTTAAAGAGGCTTTTAATAACTTCCTGGAATATTCTGAACACAACATGATCAACCCCGCAACCATTGAACGAAAACAATACTATGCAAGGTCATTTATCACTCCAAACATCCATACCGAAGCACAGATCAAATACAATATTCTGCTTAATGAGCGAGTTTTTACCTCGTCTATGATGGGTGGTTTTCAGATTTGCGACAATATACTTGCCCGGGAACTGTTTACTGAAGACGAGCTGATCATCGCTACAAAAAGTGAAGACTTCCTTGAAAAGGCACATTACTACATTTCTCATCCAGATGAACGCATGAAAATGATCACTAAGATGCAGGAAAACATTTCAAACAACCACACTTACTTCAATAGGATAGATAAGATATTAGAAAATCTAGGTTAATTTCCGACCATCCATTTAAGCCTGGTCTGCTGTAGGATTTTTACGACCCCAAAGCTTATTCCATACACCAGGAAAAACCTTAAAATATGTATTCCGCTATTGGTCCAAACAGAGTAACTTGCATAATCGAGCTTAAGCGGCTGAAAAATCATAGGCAAAAATCTTACGATCACGATAAAGTGTACAAGATAAATCCCAAAAGTAGTCTTCCTTGGCTCTAATTTCCTTTGTAAAAAGTCAAGCTTGCCGATTTTTAGCAGCAATGCAAACACACCAAAAGAATAAAATATATTAGTTATCCTAAGTGTATTGTAGGCATCTTTTATACCCAATTCCTTCAGTTTAAAAGATTCCAGCACAGCCAGAACAAATAGAAGGACGACTGACACGATCATTAAAGGCCATGAGATTTTCCTGATATAACCCATAACTAAATCAAAATACTTATTAAGAACAACCCCCAGCCAGAGATAAAATACAAATCCCAACAGCGCAGTAGAATGATTACTCACAAACCATTCGTGGTACACATTCAAACTATAGGTTAAAGAACATGCTGCCAGCAGAAGCCCCACCCACCAGCTGTATAAGTGCTTCTTAAAAATAAGCAGCACACAAATACAGATTAGAAAATTGAGGACAAACCAGCTTGGTGTATAAAACAGTCCAAAAACAATCTTTTCCCCTACAAGATCAAAGAAATGATCTGCGATATCCGTATTGAAACCCCTCAAATAGACAACAGTCTTTTCTATAACGAACCAAGCGATATACACAAACAACCAAAATAGCCAGGGTTTTATAGTGCTTCTAAATCGGTTCTTCAGATATTGTCCCGCACTATATTCCTGAAATTTATGATTGATCAGAAACCCTCCGATTAGAAAAAAAGCAATGGTGCAAAACTTAAAAGACTGTATCAGTGAATTTTCTACTGCTGTATCCAATACCGATGTATAACTACCTGCATCAATAGCCCCACTATGTTCGAAAACAATTCCGACCATCGAAATACACCTGATCGTATCTACAAAATCAAAATTCTTCTTCTCTACTTTCCTTTCTTCCATTTTACTCTATAGTTGTCTACTGCATCTTAATAAAAAGTGAATAATGAACTACTGATCTTAGTTGATTAATGCGCTATAATGATCTTCTTTTGAAAACGCATATTCAAAAGTTCATAATTCAAAATATAAATCCCTGCAGGATACCTTGCCGTCGATATTTCTTCCTCATGATATCCCGCATTGCGAAAATCCTCAAATACAACCCCCATATTCTGGCCCTGGATATTATATAATACTACTTTTATTTTACCAGCGGTAGATAAGGTAAACACCAGCTTAGTAAAAGTATTGGCTGGGTTTGG
>Ga0160464_100507_pt1 | contig 27544 bp, 20 predicted proteins | sample HID1971I_E11MG_FD_108275 | JGI IMG/M metagenome (GOLD analysis project Ga0160464, IMG submission 108275) | Enriched millipede-associated microbial communities from UW Madison campus, WI, USA - HID1971I_E11 MG | ecosystem: Host-associated > Arthropoda: Insects > Digestive system > Unclassified ... | reverse complement strand
GAGCATGACCGTCAGCTCCAGATTTTCCATAATGGCCAGACCGCCGCCTGTAGACTCGCTGGCGCTGCTGACGACCGACTGCATCAGATCGCCGTTCTCGATGCTGGCGATGATGCCCGAGGCGAGGATGACCGGCAGGAAGAAGATCGCCCTGGCCAGCACCCGGCCTCTGAACTTCTGGTTGAGCAGCACCGCGAAAAACAGGCTGAAGATGACGATGAGCGGCGTATTGACGCCGATATTGAGCAGCGAGCCGGTTAGCGTACGGACGTACGACTCATGCGACAGCAGCGCCTCGCGGTAGTTGGCCCAGCCGATCGGGTTGAGCGTGAAGCCTTCATTGGTCACCTGCAGATTGCTGAGGCTGTACCGGAAGGAGGCGATCAGCGGCACGAGGAACAGCAGCACGAAGCCGGCCAGCCACGGCAAGATAAAGTATAGGCCGTAATACCGATTTTTTTGCTCGAGCGAGAGCCGTCTGAATCTGAACCTCATCGCTTGCCGCCTCCTATCGCGTAATCCATCGCATCGATCCGCACGCCGTCCACCTGGGTAGCCGTATCATTGTAGTTCACGATGATCGTCTTGCCCCCGTCATAGGTCGTCTGGTAGACGCCCTCGGCCAGGCGGCGATGGTCGATGATCGTCTGTGCGGCCACATCGCCGATCGCTTCGTGCAGCTCTCGGTATTGCTGGGACGCCTCCTCCAGCCAGCTCCGATAATCCGCCGAGTAGTAATGGTCGAACCCGGTCAGCTTGATCGCCGAGGCCTCGGCATAGAACCACGTATAGTGGAGCCCTGCCCCGGTCTCCAGCGCCTGGAGAAAGTTAAGCCGCGCATCCTGATTGTCCGCAAGGTTCCACGGCGTCCCGGCGTAACTGACATAGCCGTGATAGACCAACTGGAACAACGGGATGCTCTCGTCCGTAAGGTTGAAGCCGCTGCTCGTCATCGGCGCATCGACGATATGACGGGCATAGGGAGCCGCGTAGGCGTTGCCGCCCTCGATGAGCAGCTCCTCTGCCGCCTCGCCGAGCTTCGCCAGCTGCTCCCGGACGATCCCCTTGGCCGCTTCGCGATCGATGACGCCCGCCCGGTTGTAGTCGGCGTTCAGCTCGCTGCCGAGATCGCGCAGCGACAGTCCGGTCAGTCCTGTGCGACGATAATCGGCGATGAAGCCGTCGACGATCAAGGGCAGCGCCTTCGGACTGACGATATAGCCGGGGTCGGCATCGAGGTTCTGACCGAAGGTCGCGGCGGCGTAAGGATATACCGCCGCGACCTTGTTGGAGATGAACCGCGAGGCCTGGCTCGATCGGCTGAAGCCGCGAGCGCGCGGCGACGCCTCCTGGAAGCTGGCGTCAGGGTACAGCGTCGCCTCTGCCGCCTCAGCGACGGCTTGCAGCTCGCGCAGCCCTTTGCTGCCGCCGAGCTTGCGGTCGACCTTGATCGAGCTCGGCATATTGTGATGGATGCCGTTGTTGAACCAGCCTGTATAGCGCAGCTTGATATTGTCGATGCCCACGCCCTGCATCTGACCGAGGATCGCCGCCGCCTGCTCGAAGGTCGTCAATGGCTCGTAGGCTTGATAAGGGATGCCAAGGAAAAACTTCTGCTTCGGAATGCCGCCGATCAACTCGACATAGAACGGTACGCCAGCCGTATCCTCCAGCGGCACCATGTCTGTCGTCCGCACGAGGTAGTCGCGGTAGCTCGCAGCCATGTCCGGGTAGCCGTTGCGCTCTTCCTCCAGGAACTGGTACCGCACCGCGATGTCGCCCTGGAACGGCTCTTGCTGGAATCGCTTGATCGTGCTGGAGCGCCAGCCGTTGCTGAGCGTGATCTCTTCGTAATTGTAGATCGTAAAGGTGGGATAGACGTTGTTGTACGCATTCAGCCGTCCGCTCACATCCGCCTCCACGGCAGCGACGGCGTCGCCCGATTCGATGATGCCCAGGAAGCCCCGGTCGCCATAGCTCATCCCGAACACGGGCAGCCGGGCCTCCATCGCTTGCTGTCGGCTGACCAACTGGCTGATCGCTCCGTCTCCGCCATACAGCGGCGTCCGGTACGGCGCAGCGTAGGTGCGCCCGTTGTTGAAGCGGATAAGCGAGCCGGAGCCGTCCGGCACGACCATATAACCCTCGTCCTCTTGACCGCTCGCCCCGAAAAACGGCAGCAGCGAGATCGACTGGATGTGCATCCCGTCCGGATATTGCAGCCCTTCGCCCGATATCGACACGAGCAGCTCGTCGTCCTCGAGCCGATAGGAGAGCGGCACGCGCACGCCCTGCGGCCCTTCGGCAGACTCGCCGTAGGCTTCCTTGTCGATCGCCCGCTCCGCCTCGTCATAGCCGATCTCCTCGAAGAGGCCGAGCAGCTTGCTCAGACCGACGCCGCGCAGCGCCGAGTCCCGCCGCTCATAGCGCTGCTGCTCCTCGTCGAGCCGGAAGCGCAGACTCACCTCTCGCTTATCCGCATCGCTGGAAAGCCGATCGAGGATCGCGCGCTGAAATCGCTCGACGCTAATGTACTTGGGGATCGCATCCAGATCGCCAGCGACCTCGCCGATCATGTAGACGACCGTGACGCCGTCCTCCGCCGGCTCGATCTCGAATTGCCCATCGAGGACACTGTGCGTATAGTTGTCGTAGCGCAGAGCGTTGCCCGCTTCGTCGTAGTACGTCAGCTCGAACTGCACGTTCAGCTTCGCCTTGTTGTAGCCCGTGGCGATCGCATCGGCCTCGCGGTCCGGCGGGTTGGTGTGCCAGATCGCGCCGCTGCCCTTGTGCAGCACGGCGACCTGCGTGGTCTCCGGATGCACATAGATCGTCAGCTCTCCGTTATCCGCCATCGCCTCCATCCCCTCAAGGCCATCGGTAGCAGACCCGTCAGCGGCGGAGGCATCGACCTCCCCAGTCAAGGCCGTCTGCCCCGCCGCCCGCTCTTGCTCTTGCACCAGACCCTGATCTTGCCCTCGTTCGCCCTCCTGCGATTCCCCGGCTTCGACGTCCGCTGCCGATTCCCGCTCCGGCTGCTCGGACGCCGCCGTCGGAGCGTCGGGCGACTGCGCCGCTGCCGCTTCCGTCGGTTGTACGAGCGTCGCGCTTTGGCCCAATGTCAGGGAGCCGACGGCGCCTGCCAGGAGCAGGCATGCGAGCCTTATTTTCAGACGCTGTCTCACCATGCGCCCTCCTCTCTCATCTGCGTAACGCAAGCTCCTGATAGACGGTATAGGCGAAGCTTACGAACTGCTGGATCAGACTAAAAAACAACAAGCCGAGGAAAATCATCACGCCCATCACGACGAGCGTCAGCAGCATCGTCGCGATCGTCTTCATCACCGTGTACTGATGCACCGTCATCGTGCCGACGAACAGCAGCCAGAGAAACCACAAGTAGGCCACCGACTCCAGGAGATAATAGAACGACGCCTCCCGCAGCGTAATGACGTTGCTGAGCAGCAGATTGGGCACATAGACGAGGATGAGCGGGAGCATCGCGTAGCCGGTGGCGACGACGATCTCCCGGAACTTGCCTTCGCCGTCCATGAGCGTCGTCAGCGACCAGTTGGCCACGCACCAGAGCAGGAACGGGAAGACGATGTACTTCAGCTCGTTGATGCTGTTCAGCGAGAGCGGATGGTTGAAGTTGACCACATAGCCGGAGAACTGTCGCTTCAGGATCATCGTCAGCGTCACTCCGAGCAGGATGGCCAAGGCGATCCGCAGCCGTCCCCGCTCCTCGTACTTCAAGTCCCAGAATCCGTCGAACGGATGGAAGGCGACGTGAAGCGTATATCTAGCTTCCCTGAGAAACTGCATGGGCCTTCGCCTCCTTCCTCTGTCTGCGCGCCAGACCGCGCCCGATCAAGACGAGGAGCAGCATTCCCAGCAGGATCGTCATGTAGAAGCCAAAGTTCTCCTGCATATACTCTCTGCGGTACTTGGCCAGCGCCTTGGAATAATAGATCCGGTCGTTGCCGAGCTTCAGATACGTCAGCGCCTGCTTGAACTCGCCTTGCCGCAGCAAGGACTTGCCGATACCGACATAAGCCATCTCGTAGTTGGCGTCGAGCTTGATGACCTCCTGCCACAGCTCGGCAGCCTCATGATGCTTGCCGCCGGCGTAGAGCGCATTGGCCTCGTTGACCAGCTCGCCGAAGCGCGTCGGCGCGAACTCGGTGATCCGCCCCAGGTCGCGATCGAGCACATAGAGACGGTCCTCGTGATTGGCCAGGGCGACCGGATTGCGGAACGTGCCGCGCTGGTTGCCCAGACCGCCGACGACGTAGAGCAGACTGCCGTCCTCGTTGTAGGTGAACACCCGGCCGCGCGTTGAGTCGAGCGCCCGGTAGACGCCGCTGCCGACCGCGTCGATATCGACGAACGTCGAGCGGACGCGCGCATAATCGCCGATCGGCGGCAGATACGCATCGGTGATCCGCAGCACATCGATCCCAGACGGGTTGAGCCGCTTCACTGGCGACAGCGAGGTGCGATCCGCCGTTGTCGTATAGATGAAGCCCTCGCCATCGAGCGCCAGGTTGTTGAACTCGATCGGCACGAAGCGGATCATCTTGTCGCGCTGCTCCTGCGTCGAGACCGTCTTCCAGAACAGGTCGATCGGGTCGAAGGCGACCCGGTTCGTCCCCATGAAGCCGGTGAAGACGCCGTCGCTGTCGAACTCGATGATGCCGTCGAACACGCCGCGCGCGATCACATAGATACGTCCGGCCTTGTCGACGATCACCTTGCGCGGGAAGAACGTAAAGCCTGCGCTCAGCACGTCGGACTGCGGCGCGCCGATCTCGCGGACGAACTCGCCGTCTGGACCGAGCTCGACGATCCGGCTGTTGTCGGTATCCGCGACATAGATATGGCCGCTCGGCGTGACGAAGAGCCCCTCCGGGTTGCGGAAGCTGTCCGGCTCGCCGTCCCGCTCGAAGGCGTAGATCCGATCTTGTAGTTGCCACTCGCGGTCCAGCACGATAATCGTGCCGCTGCCTGAGTCCAGCACATAGAGCGAGCCGTCCGCCGCCGCGAACAGATCGTTGGCCGCCTGCCACGGCTCGCCGCCCGCCTCCTGACCGGTGATCGATCGGCTCGGCAGGTAGGCAATCGGCGAATGAACCGCCTCTCCCCACCACGAGTACACATAGCCTTCATAAGGCGCGGCCGTCGCCGCCGCCGGACGGATGCTGGCGAGGAGCAACGCCGCCGCCAGGATGATCAGTGCTTGCTTCATATTCAACCTCACACGCCCCCCACTCCATTAATCCTTCATGCCCGACGACGCCATCGTCTGGATGACGCTGCTCTGCGACAGCAGGAACGTCACGATCGGCACCGTCATGACGACGACCGCTACAGCAGCGCCTGCGCCAGCCCTGGCGATCCCGCCCTGGATGATCTGACCCATCGCAAAATGCATCGTCTTGAGCTGCTCGCTGTAGATGAAGCTGCCGCCGTCCGCGCCCCATAGCATCTGCATCATGAGGATGAGCAGCGTCAGCCAGGCCGGCTTGACGAGCGGCATGACGATCTGCCAGAAGATCCGGTATTCGCTCGCGCCGTCGATCTTGGCCGCCTCGAGCAGCGCGTCGGGGATCTGCTCCATGAACTGCTTCATGAGATACAGTCCGAGCGGGAACGCGAAGGCCGGGACGATCAGCGCCTTGTACGAATCGATCCACCCGATGCTCGACATGATCATGTAGTTGGGAATAGCCGTCACATGCGGCGAGAACATGAGCGAGAGCACGATGATCGTAAAGAGTACTTTATGCCCGCGGAACTTGTGCTTGGCTAGCGGATAAGCCGCCGCCGAGGCGAGCAGGATATGTCCGGCCGTCCCCGCCGCCGTGATGAAGAAGGTGTTGAAGATGTACCGGGAGAACGGCACCCAGGAGCTTTTCATCACCTGCAGCAGATCGGCGAAGTTCTCAAAGGTCGGGTTGCGCACAAACAGCGTCGGCGGGAAAATAAACAGCTCATCGAGCGGCTTGAATGCATTGTTAATGACGTAAATTAACGGGATCGCCATAAAGCAGCCGAATAAGCCAAGCAGCAGGAACAGCAGCGTATCTACCTGCCAGGACCGATTTAACCGTTTGTCGAGCCTCAAGGCTAGTTTCATCTCGCTACTCCCCTACCTTTCGCAGCAACTTCTGAACGACCAGGTTCGTCCCCAGCATGAGCATGAACAGCACGGTCGCAATGGCGGACGCATAGCCCATCTCGAAGCGGATCGTCCCGTAATCGACCAGATGCGTGACGACGGTATGCGCGCCGTACTGGACGCTCGGGAATCCGGCCAAGGCCATTGATACGTCGGCAACGGCCAGCGACGCCGTAATCTGGATGACCGCGCCGAACATGAGCTGCGGACGCATCGACGGCAGCGTGATGTACCACAGCTCCTGCCAGCGGTTGCGCACGCCGTCGACGGCGCCGGCCTCGTACAGCGTCCGATCGACCGTCTGCAAGCCGGCGATGAAGGCGAGGAAGCTCGTGCCGAGACTGAGCCAGAGCTGGACGATGATGATGATGCCCAGCATATACTGCGGGTCCTGCAGCCATTGGACCGGTTCGTTGAGATAGCCGATCCGCATCAGGAAGCCGTTGATGATGCCGTACGCATCGCTCGAGAAGATGATCTGCCAGATGAAGAATACATTGCCCGAGATCGACGGCGCGAAGAAGATCAGCGTCATGAGCGCCCGCACCTTGGGACGCAGCTCGTTGATCAGCCAGGCGAACACAAAGCACGCCAGATAGCTGACGGGGCCGGTGATGACGGCGAAGATCAACGTGTTTTTCAAGCCGATCAGGAAGACGTCGTCGCTCCACAGCAGCCGGGCATAGTTGGACCAGCCGACCCAGCGCGGCGACTCCAGCATGTTAAAGTACGTAAAGCTGAAAAAGATCGAGATGATAACCGGCAGCACTGTAAAGGCTCCAAACAGCACCATATAGGGCGCCATCAGCACGAACAGATGCTTATCCCGTTTCATATCCGAGACGAACCATGCCCATTGGCTCCGGAGGCCGGAGGCCCGCCTCTCCGCTGCTGGCCGCGTAGCCGCCTCAGCCGTTATTTTAGTCCCTTGCACCGCAGAGCCCCCCTTTAATCCGCGCCATCGAGATTGAACTCCTCCCGTTTCTGAGCGATCTCATAGTCGATCTCCTGCACATAGTCATAGAGCGCGTCCGCTGTGTTGGTGCCGTTATTGAGCACCTCACGCAGTGCATTGTCCAGATGGCGTCCGGTGAAATAACCGCCCGGCACCTCCGGTACGCCGGCTACCCATTCCCACTGCGCCTCCAGACTCTCATAGTCGCGCGCCGGCCAGGGCAGCTCGCGCAGCGCTTCGATGTTGGCGGTCGGATAGCGCGCAGCCGCGCCCATCAGCCCTTCCATCTCCCGGCCGAACCGCACCTGCGCATCCTTGCTCACCCACCACTGGAGGAACTCCCAGGCCGCGTCCTTGTTGGTCGACTGCTGCAGCATGATCGCTGCGGTGCCGCCGCTGGCGACATCGCGACGGATGCTGCCGTCAGGCTGCGGCAGTCCTGGGACCGGCACGAACTCCCACAGTCCCTTGATCTCGGGAGCGGACACGGTCAGATAGTTGTAGAACGTATAGTCCTGGATGCCGATCGGCATCTCGCCGGTCCGGAACCGCATCGGGAAGTCGAAGATGATCGGCAGCTTGTAGCTCGTGTAGAAGTCGGCCCATTGCTTGAAGGCGTCCAGACCGATCTGCGTATCCATGCCGCTCTTGGCCCCGTTGTCCAGATAGAACTCGCCGCCGTTCTGATAGAGCAGCATCGCATACGCCCGGTTCACCTCCAGCACGGGCACGCCCGTCGTCTGGGCGATCGGCAGCGCCAGCTCCATATGATGCTTCTGCAGCACCGGGATCATCGCATACACATCGTCCCACGTCTGCGGCACGTCCAGTCCGAGCTCCTCGAGGATGTCCTTGCGGTAGAACAGCATGTTGAATATCTGCTGCTCCGGCAGCGCGAACACCTTGCCGTCATAGCGATACGGTACGACCGCACTGTCGCGGAACTGCCTCATCAGCTCATCGAAGCCCGGGTAGACCGACAGATCCTCGGCGGCGCTCCGCATCCCGAAGTTGACCGGCGCGTCATTGCCCACCTGCAGGGCGACATCCGGCCCTTCGCCGGCGAGCGACGCCCGCAGCAGCACGTCCTGGCTGACCAGCTTCAGATTGACGCCGATCCCGGTGAGCGGCGTGAATGTATCGTCGATCATCGCCTTGAGCACCTGCGCCTGGTCGCGGCCAGTGCCGATCCATACCGTCACCGGCTCGCCCTCCTCCGAGGCGCTGCCGATCGTGTCATAGTCCTCGAAGAACGAATACATAAACGAGGACGCTTCATGGAGCAGCTTGCGCGGCGTCGCGGCGTCTGCGCGAGGCAGCTTGACATCGGGCGACATCAGCATCAGGTAGTCGATCTCCAGCGGCTGCTCGCGCACCTCGAGGATCCATGCGCCGACGCTGCCGGCATTGATCTTGTACTGGCCCAGCCGCTGCTGGACGGATTGCGGACGATCCGCCATATCCGCGAGCTGGTAGGCTGTCTTGTTCAGGATCGCCGTCTTGTCGCTCTTCTCGCCGGTCAGCCGCTCCAGCTCCTCGGATACGGCGTACAGGATGTCGCTTTGCTCCCGGAATACCTTGACCATATCCGGGATCTGTTTATCCAATTGATAATCCCGGTACGGATCGGGCACGTTGCCGGTGATCATCAAGATTTTTCGATACATAGCGTTGATCTCGAGCAAGCTCTGCTCCACCTCGAGCAGGAGCGGCGCGATCGCGCCCAGCGTCACCTCGAGCTTCAACTCATGCTTGCCTTGGGTCAGATAGAACAGATACGGCTCTTGCCCGTTGCCAGGCACGCTCATCTGCCAGTCCGAATGATAGAAGAAGGGGATATTAGCCGCCTCCTGAAACGGGATCTCCCCGTCAATCCAGAGCGAGCGTGTGGAGTACGTCCCCCGCAGCAGCTCCTGCCGGCTCTTGATCGCCAGCTCATAAAGTCCGTCCTCCGGCACATCGATCTCCCAGGCGATCCACTGCCCGGGGCTTCGCCAGTTGTTGCCGCCGATCGTATTCATCCGAATCTTGGATACATGATAAGGCTCCGTCGCCGGCGAAGACCGGTCGGTGGTCGGATAGAGCGTCGGCGACGACTTGTAGACTGCATCCTCGCCTTGCACCTTGATCGTCTGCCCGCTCGTAGCCCGATAGCCTGCGGCCTCGTATGCGGCAGCCAGCTCCTCGTACATCGGCGGCGCTTCGAATGGCCGCAGCGCGATCCAGTCGATTGCCATCGGCTCGCGCAAGGAGACCAGAGACAGCGTATGGCGGCCTTCCGTGAGATAGAAGGAATAAGGCTCCTGATAATAGCCCTCGGCGTCCCGGACGAACGTTTCTTGCCAACGCGGCGCTTCGATTTGGCGCGGCCGCAGATCATTGCCTCGATTATCCTGGACGATGTCTTCCAGCTCATTGCGCCATATGCGGTGGAACATCAGATTGCGGGCGCTGTCGAACGGCAGCTCGCCGTCGATCAGGAGCGAACGCTCGATGGCGGAGCTCTTGCCGGCTACGGGATAGTACCGAATCGCGAGATGATACAGCCCTGTGGCTGGCACATCGACCTCCCACTCGATCGTACCGCTTTCGCCCGTCTCGACGAACTCGCCGCGCTCTCCGCCCAGCTCCGTGAGCATCCGGGGCGTCATGTCTTGCGCTGCGGTATAGTCGGCGGCCTGGACGATCACTTGCACATCGGGCGAGGGCGCACCGTCATGCTGCTGACGATAATGCGCATAGCTCCCCTCGACCGCGCTTGCAGCCGCAAACGCAGGCTTGCTGTCCGCGGCGGCTATGGCTCGCATCGCCGTGCGAGGATCGCCCGCGCCATCGCGAAGCATAAGGTAGACTGCCAGAGCGGCAAGGACAACAACGGCGGCAAGCCAGATGATCGCGCTTTTGGACTTTGCGTACTTCAATTCCATCCTCCTCCACGTATACCGATGGGAAGCCAGTGTCGGAAGCATCGGCTCGGCAATCGGCGAGCTTCACGAAGGCGGGCGCCGCTCCGGGGTGAGACGCCCGCTATTCGCTCCGCCTTCATGGTCCAAGCCTGATGTCAAATTAGCCTTCGCCGCCCGCTTCCTCTTCCTTCCCGTCGTCGATCTCGCCGCTCAGCACCTTCTCTACAGCCGCTTGCGCCGGTCCGACCACTTGGGCGATCCCCGTTGCAGGCGTCGTCTCGCCGGTCAGGAACTTCTCTGTTACACGGTCGAGATGATCCTTGATGCCGAGGCCGCCGAACCGGCCGCCGAAGACGCGGCGCGCTTCGCCGTTATCGTTCATCGCGTTGGCGACCGACGTCTCGTCAGGCAGGATGTTCTCCAGCGACAGACGACGGTTCTCTTCCCAGTTGTCAAAGTCCGTCAGCTCGGCCCAGATGCGGACCATCACCTCGGGGTCCTTCACGCCCTTAGGGATGACAACGGTTTCAGTGCCGCCCAGACGATCCAGATACGCATCGGCCTTCGGACCTTTCGGGAAGTACACATACCCCCATTCGTCCTTCATCTTGTCGACGATCCGGCCTTCGATCTCCCATAGTCCGCCCGGGTACATCGCGATGATGCCCTCTGCGAAGTATTTTGCCGGGTCCTCCCAGTCGTTGCCCTCGTTCTCTTTGACGACCTTATGCTCGTTGTACAGGCTGTACAGCAGATTAAGCGCTTCCATCGATTCCGGGGAGTCGAACATCACTTTGCTTGTCGCCTCGTCGTAGATGCGTCCGCCATTGCTGGCGATCATCATCTCGGACATGACGTAATGCGCGCCTGCGAGTCCGTATTGGTCCGGCTTGCCGTCGCCATTGTTGTCGACGGTCAGCTTTTTGGCGGCATCGACCATCGCGGCCCAGTTCCAGTTGTCCTCCTCCATCAGCTCCTGCGGATTTTTCAGTCCGGCTTCCTTGAAGAGGCGCTTATTGTAGTACATGCCGCTCTCGTTGTCGTTGAACCAGCCTTCCAGACCGTATACCGTATCGCCGCCGAACTTCATCGCCTCGATCATCTCATCAGACATCCGCGAAGCGGCCGTATAGTCGTTGAGCGGTGTCAGGAAGCCGCCGTTCATCAAGCCCCAGATGAAGCCGTCCGGGACGCGGACGATCTCGGCGAACGGATCGTTGGCCATGACGGAGGCGGACAGCTTCTCCGAGGTGGACCAGTATTCCGTGTTCAGATAGCTGATCTTGACGTTATATTTCTTCTCGACGTTGGCGATCCGCTCGCGCGCCAGCTCGTCGGCTACCGAGTCGCCCTTCGGCTCAGCATCCCACCATTGCGAGATCCGCACTTCTCGGCCGCCGAGATCGATCGCCGGCTCTTCCGGCTCCGGCTCTTCTTCGGCAGGCGGCGTTTCTGTGTTCGTCTCCGTCTCCGGGGGATCGCTCGGCTGCGGCGTTGCGGCGTTGTTGCCGCTGCAGGCTGCAAGGACGAGCAGCAGCGCCAGGAACAGCAGGGATAGCTTTGCCTTCATGTGATGCTTTTTCACGATTCAATACACTCCCCTTAAAATGAGATCAATGAAATGGGTTTCATAAATAAATGTAAAGGGTTTCATGAAACCCATTTCATTATAGACCGCACGTTGCCCGCAGGTCAATATTTTTTCTGCTGCCATCCTCGCGGCCGTCCGATGGTTGTCCTCCAAAGGCACAATGTGGTCGTCCGACCGCCGTCATGCCGTCGGACCCCGCGCGCGGGTAACGGACGGCCCGACGCCATCGGTAGTGCAGTCGGACGCGCTGCTGTCGCTCGTCTCCTCCATGCGGGCGACTACGCCCGCGCGCTGGCTTGTCCGCTGCTCTGACGCACGATCAGATGCGGCTTCAGCGTGTATTGCTTCTTCACCTGCTCGCCGCTCATCATCTGCTGCAGCACCTGCACGGCCTTACTGCCCAGCTCATTGGCATTTTGGGAGACGGTCGTCAGCTCCGGGATGAAGTCATGCGCCAGCGGGATGTCGTCGAAGCCGACGATCGAGATATCGTCTGGCACGCGAAGTCCTGCGCCGACGGCGATCTTGATCGCGCCGATCGCGTTGTAGTCATTGACGCAGACGACGCCGGTCGGTCTGCTGTCCAGCGCCAATAGCCGCTCCATCTGCCGCTTGCCCGAGTCGATGGAGAAGCTGTCGGTCAGCTCCCACTCCGGCCGCAGCACGAGTCCCGCCTCCTTGATCGCCTTGCGGAAGGCCCGCAGCTTGATCGCGGTCGTCGTCATATGGCTCTCGCCGCCGAGGAAGGCGATCTCCCGATGCCCGAGCTCGATCAGGTGACGCACCGCAAGCGCCGTACCGGCTCCCTCATCCGTCTGTACGCTGACCAGGCCGCTATTGCGGATCGCCCCGTTCACCAGCACCATCGGGATGTGACTCGCCATCTGGACGAGCTCCTGCGCCAGCTCCGGGTCGCAGTCCTTCAGGTTGATGCGTCCGCCCATGAACAGGATGCCGTCTACGCGCTTCTCGCGCATGAGCTGTAGATATTCGGACTCTCGGGCATAGTCGCCGATCGAGTTGCTCAGCAGGAACGTATAGCCGGACTGATGCGCGGCGCCCTCGGCTCCAGCGAACACCTCCGGGAAAAACGGGTTCGTCAGGTCGGGTACGATCAAGCCGATAAGGCCGGTTTCTTTTTTGAGAAGGCTGCGCGCCATGCCGTTCGGTTGGAAGTTGTAGCTCTGGATCAATGCCTCTACCTTGGCGCGGGTCGAGCTGCGGACCGGCGCCGAGCCGTTCAGCACGCGGGACACGGTCGCAACCGACACCTTTGCTTCCCTGGCGATATCGTATATCGTGATCTGTCTCAATCCATACGCTTCCTTCCTGTTCTCAAGTCTGGTTCCCATTATAGCAAATGCGTTATACTGAAGATAGCTGCCTGCAAGAAGGCTGTAATGGATGTCAACCTAAAAGGAACGTGATTGGATATGGTCAAAGCAGTGGATTTTACCTCCTAAAATAAACCCAAACTATTTTAGGAGGTTAACCATGAAATTTCACCCCATTAACTTGGAAACTTGGACGCGCGCCCCTTATTACAACCACTACATGCAGCATGTACGCTGCACGTTTAGCATGACAGCCGAGCTCGATATCACCCTGCTATTGGCAGAGATCAGGGCAAGAGGCATCAAACTGTATCCGGCTCTGATTCATATGCTGGCTACTGTCGTCAATCGGCATCAGGCGTTTCGGACCTGGCTGGACGAAGAGGGCCAACTCGGGTATTGGGAGCAAGTGTCGCCGGCGTATACGGTGTTTCATGAGCAGGATCAGACGTTTTCGTCGATCTGGACCCCGTATGAGGCGGCGTTTGCGGCGTTTTATGAAGGCTATCAGTTGGATACGAGGACGTACGGCGATGTGCGCAAGCTTGCTGCCAAACCGGATGAACCGCCCTATACGTTTCCGGTATCAAGCATTCCCTGGGTGAACTTTACGAGCTTCAATCTCAATGTTCACAATGAAGGGCTGTTCCTGCGCCCGATCTTCACCATGGGACGGTATGCCGAGCACCTCGGGAGCACGCGGCTGCCGCTGTCCATTCAGCTCCACCACGCCGTATGCGACGGCTATCATGCCGGTCTGTTGTACCAGGAGCTCCAGGAAAGAGCGGATCAATGCAAGGAATGGCTGCCGTAAAAATAACCCGCAAGAAGCGTGACGCTTGTCGGAGAATACGAGCCTAAAAAAAGCGTTCAACCGGAGCCACAGGCTTCAGTTGAACGCTTCTTCGTATGATCTAAACCAGGATCTGCGTTGTCCGCTCACCGGCTCACGGCAGCGGCCGTTGGGACGGCGACTGCCGGGTTGACCAGCGGCGCCAGGCCGCCGATCCGGCACTCGACGACATCGCCATCCCGGATGACGACCGCGCCGGGCGTCCCCGTCAGGATGATGTCGCCGGGCAGCAGCGTCATAAATGCCGCATGGAAGGCGACGGTGTACCAGGGCCGAAAACGCATATTGCGAAGCCGGTTGCGATGGCGCACCCTGCCGCCCAGGACCGTCTCCACTTGCAAGTCAAGCACATCGCCCGCCTCGTCTACGGTGACCAGCTCCGGGCCGATGCTGAGGAAGGTGTCGAAGCTTTTGGCCCGCGTCAGGAAGCGCGGGTTGCGGGCATGGATGTCCGAGGCGGTCATGTCGAGCGCAGTCGTGAATCCGGCGACAACCCCTGGCGCCTCCGCCTCGGTGATGCCGCGCGCCTCCCGACCGATGACGATCGCCAGCTCCGCCTCGGCTGTGATCTCGCCGCAGCCCGCCGGGATACGGATCGCCTCGCCGGGCCCGATGAGCGCGGTCGTCGGCTTCATGAAGCCGACCGGCTCCTCGCCTGCCGGGACATTCGCCAGCTCCGACTCCTCCGCGACATAGTTCATGCCGATGCCCCAGATCTTGGCCGGCTCGCGATAGAGCGGTCCGAACTCGGCTGTCTCGACGGCGATCGCTGGCAAGGCGAGCAGCGCTTGCTCGCCGCCCTCCCGATACCACGCCGTCAGCGCCTCGAGCGCGCCGCCGCGTAGCAGCGACAGCAGGTCGGCAGGCCAGCGATGGCCAAGCGCCTCGAGCAGTACATAGCCATGCGGCGCACGGATCGCTGCCTTCTCAACGCCGCCGAGCTTCAAGGTTGCCAGTTTCATATTACGCCTCCTTCCGGCTCACCTAGTCTGCACATCCTAGGATTCGAATAAATTGTCCCGCAGCGTCTTGCCGGTATACTCGCGGCGCACGAGGCCGCGGTCCTGCAGTACGGGGATGACGGTGTCCACGAACTCCTCCATGTAGCCGTGATCATGCGCATCGACCCGGACGACGAAGCCGTCGCCGCCTACCTGCGTCATGATCTCCTCGAGCTGTGCCGCGACCTGCTCCGGCGTGCCGATGATGTTGGCCTTGTTGCCAGCGCTCTCCTCGGTCGCCATCTCGCGCAGCGTCGGACGCTTCTCCGCCGTCTGGTAACGGGAGAGCGTCGTCTGCCCGCCCTGGATGCTCTTCTCGCTCATCGTCGGCACCGGCTCATCTAGCGGATACTTGCTCAGGTCGACGCTCATCCGCGAGGACATCGCCGCCAGCGCCGCGTGCAGCTCCATGTCGGTCGGATGCATGCGGAGCTGCTGCCGCTGCGCCGCGATCTCCTCGGTCGCGCCGACGACCGGCTTGATGATGAAGAAGATCTTCAGCTCGTCGGGATGACGCCCCATCTTGACGGCGCGGCCCTTCAGGTCGTCGTAATAGCGCTTCATGTCGTCGAGGTTGTGCTTGGCGACGATGACGGCGTCGGCCCAGCGGGCCGCGAAGTCCTTGCCTCGGGCGGAGGAGCCAGCCTGGATGAGCGTCGGCCGTCCTTGCGGGGTCGGCAGCACATTCAGCGGTCCCTGGCTCTTGTAGTACTCGCCCTCAAAGTTGATCCGATGTACCTTCGCAGGATCGGCGAAGATGCCGCTCTCCCGATCCATAATGACCGAATCCGGCTCCCAGCTGCTCCACAGACGCGAGCAGAGCTCCATGTATTCGTCCGCCTGGTCGTAGCGCGCGTCATGATCCTTCATCTCCTCGATCCCATAGTTCTTGAACCCGGCGATGTTGGCCGTCGTCACGATGTTCCAGGCGACCCGCCCCTTCGTCAGATGATCGAGCGAGGCCGTCTGGCGCGCCAGCTGATACGGCGCCGTCAGACTGGTGGAGATCGTCGTGCCGACGCCCAGATGCTTGGTCGAAGCGGCGACCATCGCCGCCAGCATCGTCGAGTCGTGATTGATGCCGTTGAGGCCATAACGGATATAATTGTCCAGCGAGTCCTGATACGTCGAGGTGATGCCCAGATGATCGGCGAACAAGGCGAAGTCGAAGCGTCCCCGCTCGCAGATCGCCGCCATCTTCTGATACACCTCGGGCTGCCGCCAATCGTAGCCCTCTGCCGCGTCAGGCCCGTTCCAGCCGATCGGGCCGTATTCCGTAAACCAGCCGAAGTGAATTTTGTTGCTCATGCTGTTCCCCCACCTTCTGTCAGGATGTGACGGCGTGCATCGCCGATAGGACATCGGACGATGCGGCCACAAAACCGTAGCATTGCTTCACGTTGTACAGCGTAGCCTCGGCGCAAAAATCCGGCGATGTCGTCGCGCAGCAATCGGACAGCAGGATCGCGTCGTACCCGAGGCAGACGGCGTCCTGCAGCGTCGCCATGACGCACTGGTCGACATTGACCCCGGCAAAAAACAGCGTCTCGACGTTCAGATTGCGCAATATGCTATCCAGCGGCGTGTCCCAGAACCCGCTCATCCGGTATTTGTCGACTTGAATGTCGCTGCTCGCCACGTCCATCTCCGGGATGGTCGCCGCGCTCCAGCTATCCTTTTGCAGCACCCGCGAGCCGTGGCCTGGCAGCTTGCCGCCGATGCCGACATCGTCGCCTGCCGGATCATATACATGCAGCACCGAAGGACTCAGATTCATCTTGTCGGGGCGATTGCCCCAGTTCACCCAGACGACCGGGACGCTCGCATCCCGGAGCGCCGGCAGCAGCCGATTGACCGGCTCGATCGGCCCGCGCGCCGGGGTGACATCGACGCCGATATAGTCGAGCCAGCCCGTGGGCGAGCAGAAGTCGTTTTGCATATCGATGACCAGCACCGCCGCTTTGGCTAGATCGAGCGTCAGCCGCTGCGGCTCGGCCCCGAAGGTGATGACCCGCTCCGGCTGCGCCGTGCGGCGCAGATCAACATGCTCCTTCGTTACACGCCAACTGTTGCGTTCATGTCCGAGCTCTCTCATTGGCACTCTCCCTCCTTGCCGTCGGCCTGACCAGGCGTGGACGCCTGCGGCCGATACCTTGCGGATGATGCGAGCTTACTCGCGGACGATCCGACTGAGCTCGAAGCGGCTGATCTCCTCCAGCGCCAGCGCCAGCTCCGTTGCGATGCGCTCCGCAATCAGCTCGCCCTTGTTGGCCGTAGCTGCCGTCGCGTCGCCAGCGATGCCGCTGCGGGAGATGTCGCTCATCACCCATGCGAAGCGGATACGTCCCTCCATCGTCAGATACTTCAGGCCCGTCACGTCCGGGATCTCCCGCACAAGCTCATCTTCCTTCACCCACTCCCGCTTGATCGCGAGCAGCAGCGAGGTCTCGATATCGCCGCCGTGGATGCCGTACTCATGTTCCTCGGCCGTGACCAGATCCATGTCGGCATCGAGGCTGTGCGGATTGACATAAAACACCATCAGCCCCGTCTGCACCCGGATCTCTCGGGAGGCGACATTGAGCAGGTCGACATTGCCGCCATGCGTGTTGAACAGCATCAGTCGACGGAAGCCGCTGCGCTGCAGGCTAGATGCGATATCGACGAGGACACTGTGCAGCGTCGTCGCCGACAGCGAGATCGTCCCTGCGAAGTCGAGATGCTCGTTGCTCTTGCCGTACGGGACCGGCGGCAGCAGCCACACATTGGCCGTCTCCGGCAGCCGCTCCAGCGTGCGCGTGATCAGCGCCTCGCCGATTAGCGTATCCGTCAGGAGCGGCAGATGCGGGCCATGCTGCTCGACCGCGCCTACCGGCAGGATGACGAGCGCATCGTCCTTGTCCAGCGCTGCCACCTCAGCCGAGGTGAGCCGGGGCAGATAGCGCGTATCCCATGCCTTGCCTTCGTATCGGAACATCGCTCGCTCACACTCCTCTGAGGACGCGCAGGTCCTCTTCGTCGAGGCTGGCCTTGGGGCCGGCGAGGATGAGATCGGAGAACTTCTCGTCCGGCACCATCGTCGTCAGCACATATAGTCGACCTTCGCCGGTATTGTGTACCTCGTGCACATGCCCGGGATCGACGACGAAATAGGAGCCCGGCTTGATCGGGATGCTCTTGCCGTCTACTGCGGCGATGCCTTCGCCAGCGAGGACGTAGAAGTATTCATGCGCGTCGGCATGGGTATTGGGCGGCGTCTTGCCGTCCTTGTCAAAAATTTCGATCACCGACACGAAGGGCAGTGTTTTGCCGTCGCATAGCAGGACGAACTTGTTTTTGTCTGCCGCCGCTATCTTATGAACCGGGCAGTCTTCGAAGTGGCCCGCTGTCAATCCGGGTACGAGCATCGCGCCCATCTCCTTTTCAGTTATATAATCTTGAAGATCGATCCCGTGACCGCAGGCCCTTATTTGAGGCCAGTCTGGCATCTCCCCGCACTGTCAAATAACTTCTTCCTCGCCGTACTGGGCGAACAGGTCGAGCAGCATCTGGCGCATGACGATGCCGGGCTTGTCGGAGAGCATATGGTTCTCCACCTTGCGGCGTACATCGAGCGAGACATTGTATTCGGTCGTCTCCAGCACATCCATATCTTCGTCGACGACCGCGCGGTCGAAGGCGATGACGCGCTCGGCCGGCACATCCGCCTCGGTGTCGTTGCGCAGGGCGAACTGGACGAGCTGGCAGCTCTTGTCGTCGATCGGCGTCGCGCAGGTGATGATGGAGTGGATCAGGCCTGTCGGATATTGAATCGTATTCTGACGGATGAAGGGCAGATACCAGCGGCCGTAGGCCTTACGGACAGTCTCGTCCTCGTCGACATTGATTGTCTTCACCTGCTGATTCAGCTTGTTGGTCACCGGCGCTTCATGGTACGTCTCGAAGCCCCACTCGGCCGGCGTGATGTCCATCTTGGGCGGGATTGGGTTGTTGATATCGCCAAAGGTGTTCTGATGCACGAAGGCGACATGCGCCGCATCAAAGGAATTTTCCATCAGACGAAACGCCGCGCAATGGATCACTTCATAGAACTGGTCGACCTTGCGGAACGAGGCGTCATCCGAATACTTGAACTCCGGTATGCCTGTCACCGGGTCCTCAAGCGCCACCCACACATAGCCGTAGCGTTCCTCGCAGTGGTAGCCGGCGATCTTGTATACCTTGGGCGGGTCCTCCAGCTCGGACTGCGGGAAGTAGGTGCACTTCCCGGTCCGGTTAAAGGCCCAGCCGTGGTACGGACAGACGACGCTGCCTTCGCGGACCGTGCCCTTCGACAGCTTCGCTGTCCGATGGCAGCAACGGTCGACCGCCGCCGCCGGCTTGCCTTCCTCGTCCAGCCAGAGGACGATGCTCTCATTCATCAGCTTGACGCCCTTGGGACCATCCTGCAGATGCGCCATGGGCAGGACCGGATAGTAAAATTTACGGAAGATTTTTTGTTGGGTTTGCAGCATAGCAGACGCCTCCTTGATCAGAATTTCTGCCTTTCTACTCTTTCCAAATAAGCTCTTCGCCGTCATAGATGGCTTCCAGATACTTAGTAATGTTTAATTGATCCACCGTCACTTCGCCGCTCAACGCTTCCGCATCCTGCAAGATGTCGAGCTCGGCTTGCCATTGCTCCGGGGTCGCCCAGCCGAGCGGCAGCCCTTCGCGCTTGGAGTCGACGATCAGCTGGCTCTCGACCGCCCAGCGATTCGTCTCCGCCTCGAGGTTGTAGTTGCCCTCGGCCATTTTCTCCAGGGCGGCGATCGTCGGCGTCGCGTCCTGCATGAGCATCTCATGCGCCTTCAGCACGGCCCGCAGGAAGTCCTCGGCGACGGTCGGGTTTTTCTCGGCGAATTCCTTGTTGACGTTGAGCAAGCCAAACGAGTTTTTGACGCCATAATCCGCCGGATCGAACAGCTTCACCTTGAAGCCCTTCTGCTCCATCTGGTACGGCTCGTTGGACTTGAAGACGGTAATCGCATCGACGTTGGACGTGTTGAGGATCGTCGGATCGAAGCCGACGGACACCATCTCCACCTTGTCGAGATCGACGCCGGCGTTGATGAACATCGCACGGAAGTTCGGCGGGAAGGCCGCCTTGTAGCCCAGCGTCTTGCCCTCGAGATCGGTCAGCTCCTCGATGCCGGAGTCGGCCAGCACCATAAGCGCGTTGAGTCCGACCGGACTCATGACGGACATCGGCTCGATGCGGCCGCCGCTGGCGATCGCCTGGATGACCGTGCTCGCCGAGCCTGCGCCTGCGAACTGCGCCCGGCCTGCCGCCAGCAGCTTCATGCTCTCGGCTTCGACGCCTGGCTGGATCTCGACATTGAGCCCCAGCTCCTCGAACAGACCCATCTCGATTGCAGCCGCAACGTTGATGTTCGGCGCCGAGGCCGAGTAGTTGAAGCCGGTGATGTACGTAATTTTGCCGACCGCCTTGTTGGCCGCGATCCGCTCCTCCCAGTTGATGCCTTGCTCGCCCGGCGCTTCCGCTCCTTCCCCGGTTGCTTCGCCACCGTTGTTGGCAGGCTCGCTCACCTCCGGCTCGTCAGCCGGCGCAGCCGTATTTTGACCGCCGCAGCCAGCGACCGCCAGCATCAGACACAACAGACAGATAACCCACATTGCAGATTTCGTTTTCATACTCTTGTTGCCTCCCCTTAGTGATTGGAATCATGCGTTATTGTGTCAGCCGGCCGCTCAGGTGCTACTGTCCCGAGCTATGCCAGGCGAGAAACCTGCGCTCGACGATCCGCACCGCGTTGGTGAGCAGGATGCCCATCAGCGCCAACAGGAAGATCGCCCCGAACATCCGCTCCATCTGCAGATAATTGGCCGATACCATGACGACATTGCCGAGCCCCTTGCTTGCGCCGCTCATCTCGCCGACGACTGCGCCGATGACGCTCATGCTGATACACGTACGGGCCGCAGAGAACAGGAACGGCAGCGCCCCCGGCAGGCTGAGCTTGAAGAAGATCTCCCACCGGCTGGCATGCAGCGACCGCATATATTCGTGGTTGCTCTCGTCCACCGAGCGGAAGCCCGTCGTGGAGTTGATGAGCATCGGGAAAAACGAGATGATCGCCGCGACCAGAATCTTCGGAAACGTGCCAAAGCCGAACCAGATCATGAACAGCGGCGCGATGACGACGATCGGCGTCACATGGGCCAGCACGGCGACGGGCAGCAGCATCCGCTCCAGCAGACGCGACTGCGACATGACCACGCCGCCGATGAGCGCCAGCACCGTGCCGATGACGAAGCCGACCATCGCCTCGTAGAACGTAACCCCGACATGCGGCATGTAAAAGGAGATCGAGGTGAACAGCTCGGCGAAGATCGCCGATGGCGGGGGCAAAATCACGGTCTGGACATCCATCAGACGTACCGCCAGCTCCCAACCCGTGAACAGGATGACAAAGGTGATGAGCGGCAGCATGATCGAGCTGAGCGCTTGCTTAACTCGCGTCATCCAGGAGACCGAATCGCTCGTCTTCTCCGCCGTCTTGCCCTCGCTCGCCGCGATCCGCGAGCTTATCGATTGACTCATCGCTATCCCCACCTTTCGCGTAATGACTCTCGCAGCTCGGCCATATAGTCATTGAACGCCTGCGAGCCGATGACCGACTCGTCGCGCGGCCGTGCAAGCTTGATGTCGATGACCCGCGACACCCGGCCCGGACGGGCCGACATGACGACGACCTTGTCCGAGAGGTAGACGGCCTCCTGGATGTTGTGCGTCACGAACAGCACTGTCTTTTTGTGCTCCTCCCAGATCGTCTTGAGCTGGTGCATGAGCACTTCCTTGGTGATCTCGTCGAGCGCCGAGAACGGCTCATCCATGAGCAGGATCGGCGCGCCCGTGGCGAATGCCCGAGCGATGCCGACACGCTGCTTCATGCCGCCGGAGAGCTCTCGCGGGTAGGCATGGACGAAGTCGCCCAGCCCGACCGCCTGCAACAGCTTGATCGGGTCGCCTTGCTCGACAGGGTTGAATACCTTCTGCCGATTGACCTCGAACGGGATGTTCATATTTTGCAGTACCGTCCGCCAGGGGAAGAGCGCCGGCTGTTGCGGCACGAAGCCGAATTGCTTGGCCTTGAGCAGCTCCTGCGGCGACTGGCCGCCGATCGCGATCTCCCCCTCCTCCGCGTCCATCAGACCGCCGATGATGCGGAGCAGCGTCGACTTGCCGCAGCCGCTCGGGCCGATGAAGCTGACGAACGATCCTTGTTCGATATCCAACTGAATATTGCTCAGAGCTTCCGTCCACTGTCCACGTCTGACGAACCGTTTATGCACACCCTCGATAGTAATGTAAGACATTATGACACATACCTCCTTGTGGCGCTCTGAATGGTACAAATATACCTCCAACATTGACAATAGGTCAATTTACTTTACACAAATTTGTGCTCGAAGCTAATTGAAACCGGTTAGCATTGGTCAAATGACAGAGGTTTATTCTGATTCTACATAAAACCTACTCCAATTGCGTCATGTAAATGTTAGAAATAATTGACCGGATCTGTGAGGCGGCGTTATACTGAGGAGACAAAAAAGCATTATTGTGAGGGTGACAGCTCTCAAAACTGCCGAAGAGGCACGGGATCGAATCTGTAGAAAAGTTAATGCTTCCGAAGTCGCTTTCTTCCAGAAAGCGTTAAAGCGTTCGCCTAAAAGCTTTTCGCAGAAAAGCTAGCTTAGAAAGCATACGCTGTCCCCGGATTTCAACCGCTAATGCGGTTAAAACCAAGAAATCTGGGGACAACAGCGATCGGAAGATCGATCCCGTGACCGTAGGCTCTGTTTTGAGAGCAGTCTAGAGGGGGGAACATCATGCGGATTACTGTCGAAGAGGCCTTATCCATCTATCCCTTGTCCAAAGCCAAGCTGGTCGCCGGGGCCGGCGGCGTCGGGCGGCTCATCCAATCGGTCAATACGATGGACGCGCCGGATGTGATCGACTGGATCAGTCCCGGCGAGCTGCTGCTGACGACCGCTTATGCGATCAAAGACACGCCGGACGCATTCCTGAAGCTGCTCACCAAGCTCGATGAGCGCGGTGCGGCAGGCATCGGCATCAAGCTCGGCCGTTACTGGTCGGAGATTCCCCAGATTGTCCTTGAGGAGGCAGACCGGCTGAACTTCCCGATCCTCGATCTGCCCTTCGAGTTCGCCTTTTCCGATCAGATGAACGCGCTATTCCAGGCCGAGTTCGCCAAGAACACGCAGCAGCTCCACCAGGATCTCGACAAGCAAAAGCAGCTCGTGCGCTTCGCGCTGCAAAAAGTGGACTTCAACAATCTGTTCCCGATGATCGCGGGCATCCTCGCGCAGGATATCGTCGTCGTCAGCGCGCGCGGCCAACTGCTGTACAATAGCTGCGACTGGCCGGAGGTCGAGCTGCTGAAGGGCTGGCCGTGGACGCCGCAGCTCCACAGAGCCCGCACCGAGCATGGCTGGTACTGCCGCATCCCGCTGCTGCAGGACACGGATTGCTACGGCTACCTGATCGTCATCCCGGACGACGGGCCGGTCCTGCCCGAGGAGGAGGGGCTGCTCCACCAGGCAGCCGAGATCCTCTGCTATCATATGGATCACTACTACGACGATCAGCAGACGGTCGCCGGCTACCAGTGGAGCGCGGTCATGGAGCGTTACCTGCAGCGTCAGATTACGAAGGAGACCTTCCTGGAGCAGTCGCGCTCGCTCGGCTCGCCGCTCGTCGGCGGCGGCCATGTGTGCGTGCTGACCGTCATCGAGTCGTCGCCCGGCGCTGCCCCGCCCGCCCCCAAAAAGCTGCGCGAGCTGCTGCGCGAGGTGAACTATCATCCCCGGCTCAGCAGCCTCGAGAGTCAGCATCTGACGCTGGAGGACACGCTGCTGCATGTGTTCAAGGTGCAGGACACGCCTGCCGAAGGCGGCTCCTTCGCCGATATGATCAGCCAGGCTTATCTCGAGCTCGTCCATACGATGCCCGGCGTAGCGGTCCGCAGCTATATTAGCCGCATCAAGCCGGAGCTCGGCGCAATCCGCGATGCCTACGAGGAGTGTACAGAGGCGCGGCGCATCAGCCGCCAGCTGGGCTACGATGCGCCGGTCGTTTTCTTCGCCGATCTGGAGTTCTCCTATCTGTTCTCGCACATCCCGACGTCCGTGATGAATCGCTACTGCGAGACGCTGCTGCAGCCGCTGACGCTCAAGGATGCCGACTATGCCGCCGACATGCTGCGTACGCTGGAGGCTTATATCGCCTGCGAAGGCCAGATCAACGACGTCGCCCGCCAGCTCTACATCCATCGCAACACCGTGCAATACCGGCTGGAAAAACTGAGCGAGCTGCTCGGCCTCGACCTGCGGCTGACCGGCGACCTGCTGAAGGCGAAGCTGCTGTTCATGTTCCGTCAGTTGCTGGCGCAGGAGCAGCGGTAGGTCGACAGCGCAAAAAACCGTCGCGTTCCCTGATTGCGCAGGAAACGCGACGGTTGCGATTGCTCCAAGTATCAGTCTACAGCTTCCAACAGAAGGTATAACATCCCGACCCGGCCTCCAGCCGCACGCCTGCCTCCGTCTCTATCGCAGATGCGATGCCGTCAGCCTGGCGGACGTCAACTCCGCCTTCCGTCGCCGTCTTCAGGCTGGCGCCGGGAAGCGTGATCGTCGCCTTCGTGTTGACGGGAATCGTCACGAGCAATTCCATTACGCCATCCTCCGAGCGACTCCAACGCGACGCAATTTCCCCGTATACGGAGTCAAGGCGTCCTTCCGCCCAGGTCAGCGCCCCTCCCGGCTGAGGAGCGATCGTAATGCTCTTGTAGCCCGCCGTTCCTTCTGCCATATCGATGCCCGCCACGCAGCGGTACAGCCAGTCTCCGATCGCGCCATAAGCGTAGTGATTGTAGGAGTTCATATCCTTGCTCCAGAAGCTGCCATCCTCCCGAATACCGTCCCAATGCTCCCAGATCGTCGTTGCGCCCTTCGTCACTTGGTAGAGCCAGGAAGGGTAGTCCTGCTGCATCAGAAGCTTGTAGGCTGCATCCAACTGCCCATTCTGACTAAGCGCGAAGTTCAAGTATGGCGTCCCGACAAACCCTGTCGTCAGGTGGAACTTGCTTTCCTCGAGTAGCTCCATCAGCTTGGCGACGGCCCGCTCCTTCGCCTTGCCCTCCAGCAAGCCAAACGTGAGCGCCAGCACCTGCGCCGTCTGCGTCGGGACCGACAACCGTCCCGCAGGCGTGACGAACTCCTCCGTGAAGGCAGCCACAATGCGCTTGTACAGCTCCGCATACGCTTCCGCGTCCTCCGTACGTCCGATGATCGCTGCGGATTGCTGCAGCAACGAAGTCGAATAAGCGTAGAACGCCGTAGCGATATAATCTCGGTCTGTGGCGCCGATATACGAATCCGGCTTCGAGTCCAGTCCGAGCCAATCGCCGAAATGGAAGCCGGTGTTCCACAAATACTCATCCTCCCCTTGACGACGGATGTACTCCACCCAAGCCTTCATACTCTCGTACTGCTGCTCCAGGATACGCTTGTCGCCATAGCACAAGTAGATCGTCCACGGACAAATAACGGCCGCGTCCCCCCAGGCCGCAGATGAATGGGAATTCTGATCGAGCACGTCCGGAATGACGAACGGCACGCCGCCATCCTCCCGTTGGTCTGCGGCGAGGTCCCGGGTCCACTTCGCGAAGAACGGAGCGACGTTGCGCAAGTACGAGGCCGTGCGGATGAACATCTGGGCGTCGCCCGTCCAGCCGAGCCGCTCGTCGCGCTGCGGGCAGTCGGTTGGCACATCGAGGAAATTGCCCTTCAGCCCCCACTCGATATTGTGCTGCAATTGATTGATTAATTCGTCCGAGCACTGGAATGTTCCGGTCGCCGCCATATCGGAGTGCAGCACGATGCCGGTAAATTGCTCCAAGTCTACAGGCTCCGGGAAGCCGACAAGCCGGATATACCGGAAGCCCTGGAACGTAAACCGCGGCTCGTAGCTTTCCGTCTCTTCGCCTTTCAGCGTGTACTGAATCGTGACCTTGGCGGATCGCATATTTTCGGTATAAAAATTGCCTTCCTTGTCCAGCACCTCGGCGTGGTTGATCGTTACCGTAGTACCAGCCTCTCCCTTAACCTCAAAGCGAACCCAGCCGACCATGTTCTGCCCGAAATCGAGCACGGTCTCCCCAAGCGGCGTCGTGATCATCGCGATCGGCTTGATTTCCTCGATCTTGCGCACCGGCTCATTCTCCTGCGCGATAAGCTTGCCGGATGCTCCGTCCAAGAGGTCGACCGGATGCCAAGCGCTGTCGTCGAATGCAGGCAGGCTCCAGCCCGGCTGCTCGAGCCGCGCGTCGTACGTCTCGCCATGATACAGCTCCGACATCAGGATCGGACTTCCCGCCGCCTTCCAGGCGCCATCCGTCGTCACCACTTCGGAGCGACCATCCTCGTATTGAACGTGAAGCTCGAGCAGTAGCCCGTTCTTGTCTCCGTAGATGTCCTTCTGATGCTGCCAGGCCAGATTGCCTCTGTACCAGCCCTTGCCCAACCAGGCGCCGATCGCATTGGCTCCGTCCCGCAGCATGCCGGTAACGTCGTACGTCTGCACCTGCAGGCGGTGCTTGTAACTCGTCCAGCCCGGCGTAAAGTAGCTGTCCCCGACCCGTGCGCCGTTCAGCTCCAGCTCGTACAGGCCAAGCGCAGTGGCGTACAGACGGGCTTGACGCACGGCGCCGCCGACCGCAAAGCTTCTGCGCAGCAGCGGCACCTGCTCGCTGTCTTGCGCGATGACGCTCTCCGGCGCGCCAATCCAGCTCGCGGTGTATTCGCTCTCATCTAATATCCCCGTCTCCCAGTAGGACACGGCCGACCATGCCGAGCTCTCGCCCGCTTCGTTCCAGCTCTTGACCCGATAATAATAGCGCTTCCTCGATGCAAGCTCCAGACCCGGCAGCTCGACATGCACCGTCTGATCGCTGCTGACGCGGCCGGATTGCCACAGGATATCCTCGAAGCCTTCTGCGGACGAGACTTCTATTTCATAAGCGGTTTGAACGCTCCCACGCTTGTTCGAGCTCAATTTCCAGCTAAGGCGAGGCCGCCTGACATCGATGCCGATCGGTTTGTCCATGTACTCGCAGCGCAGCTGCTTCACTTCAAACATTGTTCAGCTCTCCTCTTCAATATGCCGTAATGTGTCTTATGATATAATAAGTGCGGCCGATTGCATTGCGGCAATACGGACATATTCATAAGGCGATTACGACATAATGACTTCCCATTCAGGCTGCCAGCTTTGAAAAGAAGGGATAACCAATGAAAAAAAGCCCCTTTACTTATCTTGGGAAATACTTCTTTGAGCATTTCCCGGTATATATCAATCGCGCAACCGAAAGCTTCGATACCTTCCTTCACGATCACGACTTCTATGAGTTCGCCTATATTGCAGAAGGAGGCGGCTTTCACCACGTCGGCGATGACATCCACAAGGTGTTCAAGGGGCAGCTCTGCTTCATTCCAATCGGAACCCCCCATGTCTTCCGTCCGCAATCGACAAACGCCGCCAAACACCGCCTGATCGTATACAACTGCGTATTTCCTGCGCGCGTCCTGGCGAAGCTAGCCGAATTCGTGACAGACGAAGCGAGCCGCTCGTTCATTGTC
>Ga0160464_100503_pt1 | contig 27796 bp, 31 predicted proteins | sample HID1971I_E11MG_FD_108275 | JGI IMG/M metagenome (GOLD analysis project Ga0160464, IMG submission 108275) | Enriched millipede-associated microbial communities from UW Madison campus, WI, USA - HID1971I_E11 MG | ecosystem: Host-associated > Arthropoda: Insects > Digestive system > Unclassified ... | reverse complement strand
GTGCCGCGGCCGGTGTGAAGTGCTTAGGCTGGGGATAGCTGTTTCTTTGGTTACTTTCTTTGCAGCAGCAAAGAAAGTGACTGCCGCCCCGCACAGGGGCAGTGCTAATAAACCAACACGAATACGGGATCCGGCGAAAACCCAAAAACCCGAACCCAACCGATAAGCAAAATCCAGCGAAACTCCCCAACTCACTCTAAGATTGACCCTTCGACGCGCCGAACACGGCGCACTACCGGAGGATGACATCGAATGCTGACGATCTGGGGCAGAGCCAACTCGGTCAATGTGCAGAAAGTGCTGTGGTGCTGCGATGAACTAAAACTCGCGTACGAGCGCATCGACGCGGGCCTGCAATTCGGTCGCAACAACGAGCCCGGCTATCTCGAGATGAACCCGATGGGCCGCGTGCCCACCCTGGTCGACGGCGATTTCGTGCTGTGGGAATCGAATTCGATCATCCGTTATCTCGCGATGCAATACGGCCCGGCCACCACGCTCTACCCCGCCGAGCCGAAGATTCGCGCAAGCGCGGATCGCTGGCTCGACTGGGCACTCTCCACGCTGCAACCGACCGAGCGCCCGCTCTTCTGGGGCTATATCCGCACGAGCGCAGCGGATCGCGACGTCGCGAAGCTCGCCGCCGCCGCAAGCGAAGTCGAAAAGCTCTGGCGCGTCATCGATACGCATCTGAAAGGCCGCAACTATCTCGAAGGCAACTCGTTCACGCTCGCCGATATCGTCATCGGCGCTTACGCGCGCCGCTGGTTCGGCATCGCGGAGCTCGCGCGGCCGTCGTTGCCCGAGCTGGAACGCTGGTACGTGGGCATCACGCAGCGCACAGGCTTTCAGCATCATGTGTCGCCTGCATTGACCTGACCGGGGCGCATCGCCATGACCATCGAACTGCATACCTGGAACACGCCCAACGGACGCAAGATCAGCGTCGCGCTGGAGGAAATGCAACTGCCCTACAGCGTGAAAACGGTAAACATCACGAAGGGCGAGCAACACGCTCCCGGCTTTCTGCGCATCAGCCCGAACAACCGCATTCCGGCGATCGTCGATCCGCACGGCCCCGACGGCCAGCCGATCAGCATCTTCGAATCCGGCGCGATCCTGCTCTATCTCGGCGAGAAAACCGGCAAGTTCCTGCCCGCAAGCCTGCGCGAACGCGTGCCCGTGCTCGAATGGCTGATGTGGCAGATGGGCGGCTTCGGCCCGATGCCCGGACAGGTGCATCACTTCCGCATGGTCGAGGCGGAATGCGACCGGCGCTACGCACTGAAGCGCTATTCCGATGAAACCCGCCGTCTGTACGGCGTGCTCGACACGCGTCTCGCGCAGGTGGAATACGTGGCGGGCGATTTGTCGGTTGCCGATTTCGCGATTCTCGGCTGGGCGTGGCGACACGAACGTCATCAGGTTTCGCTCGATGATTACCCCAACGTCAAGCGCTGGTATGAAGCGCTCTTCGCGCGCCCGGCCGTCAGACGCGGCTTCGAGGTCAAGCTCGACGATCTCGTCTGACGTTCGCGTGGTGCGCCGGCGTCAGTCGTGTGTAAGGCTTGCGGGCATAATCGAAGAAAACGCATTGAAATGCGCGCACAGGAGACGACGATGACACCCGGCATGTACGACGATGGCCTTCCCAAAACGGCCGCCAACTTCGCGGCGCTGACGCCGCTCATGTTCATCGAGCGCGCGGCGTCCGTGTATCCGACGCGCCCCGCGATCGTGCACGGCGACGTGCGGCGCAACTGGGCCGAGACCTACGCGCGCACGCGGCGGCTCGCGTCGGCGCTCGCGGCACGAGGCATCGGTCTCTCCGATACCGTCGCCGCAATGCTGCCCAACACACCGGAAATGGTCGAAGCGCACTTCGGCGTGCCGATGACGGGCGCCGTGCTCAACACGCTCAACACGCGGCTCGACGCCACCACGCTCGCCTTCATGCTCACGCATGGCGAAGCGAAAGCGGTGCTCGTCGATCGCGAGTTCTCCGACGTGATGCGTAAAGCGCTCAAGGACGTGCCGCAGGATGTGCTCGTCATCGATGTCGACGATCCGCAGTACACGGGCGCGGGCGAACGCATCGGCGAAATCGACTACGAGACGTTGCTCGCGAGCGGCGATCCCGCATACGAATGGTCGCCGCCATCGGACGAATGGAACGCCATCTGTCTGAACTACACGTCGGGGACGACGGGCAATCCGAAGGGTGTCGTCTATCACCATCGCGGCGCGTACACGAACGCGGTCAGCAATATCCTCGAATGGGACATGCCGAAGCACGCCGTGTACTTGTGGACGCTGCCGATGTTCCATTGCAACGGCTGGTGCTTTCCGTGGACCGTCGCGGCCCGCGCGGGCGTGAACGTGTGCCTGCGCCGCGTCGATGCGAAGTCCATCCTCGATCTGATCCGCAGCGAAGGCGTCACGCATTACTGCGGTGCGCCGATCGTGCAGAACCTGCTCGTCAATGCACCCGACGAGATGAAGGCCGGCATCGAACAGAAGGTTCACGCGATGGTCGCGGGCGCCGCGCCGCCCGCCGCGATGATCGAAGGCATGGAACGCATGGGCTTCGAGCTGACCCACGTCTACGGGCTCACTGAAGTCTATGGCCCGGCCACGGTGTGTCCGCAGCAGGCCGAATGGAGCGCGCTCGATATCGGCGAACGCGCGCGGCTCAATGCGCGGCAAGGCGTGCGCTATCACCTGCAGGATGCGGTGACCGTGCGCGATCCGCTTTCGATGGAACTCGTGCCTTCGGACGGCGAGACCATCGGCGAGATCATGTTTCGCGGCAACATCGCGATGAAAGGCTATCTCAAGAACCCTGCCGCGACGGAAGAAGCGTTTCGCGGCGGCTGGTTCCATACGGGCGATCTCGCGGTCGCTTATCCCGATGGTTATGTGCGCATCAAGGATCGCAGCAAGGACATCATCATCTCGGGCGGCGAGAACATATCGAGCATCGAAGTGGAAGATGTGCTGTACAGGCATCCGGCCGTGCTCGCGGTGGCCGTCGTCGCGAAACCGGATGCGCGCTGGGGTGAAACGCCATGCGCGTTCGTCGAACTGAAGTCCGGCGCACAAGTCAGCGCGGAGGATTTGATCGCGCATTGCAAGAAGCATCTGGCGGGCTTCAAGGTGCCGCGCGCGATCGAGTTCTGCGAGTTGCCGAAGACATCCACCGGCAAGATTCAGAAATTCGAATTGCGCAAGCGCGCGGGTTCGGTGACCGCGATCGACGTCTGAAGGAGAGCATGAGCATGAGCGAACTCGTTCTGATCGAACGCGATGCGTATGAAACCCGCGGCGTCGTCAAGCTCACGCTGAACCGGCCCGATGCGTTCAACGCGTTATCCGAAGCGATGCTCGAAGCGCTCGAACGCGCGCTTGCGGACATCGCAGGATCGGATGCGCGTGTCGTCGTGCTCGCGGGCGCGGGGCGCGCGTTCAGCGCGGGCCACGATCTCAAAGAGATGCGCGCGGAACCCGCGCTCGATTACTATCGCGAGCTGTTCGCGCGCTGCTCGCGCATGATGCTGACGATCCAGCGCATGCCGCAGCCGGTGATCGCGCGTGTGCATGGCGTCGCGACCGCGGCGGGCTGTCAGCTCGTCGCGATGTGCGATCTCGCGGTGGCATCGAGCGAAGCGCGTTTCGCCGTATCGGGCGTGAATCTCGGGCTCTTTTGCGCGACGCCGGGCGTGGCGCTGTCGCGCAACGTATCGCGCAAGGCCGCGTTCGAGATGCTCGTCACCGGCGAATTCATCGATGCGGCGACCGCGCGCGAACGCGGCCTCGTGAATCGCGTCGCGTCGCCAGCCGAACTCGACGATGCCGTGCGCACGCTTGCCGCGACCATCGCCGCCAAACCGCGCGAAGCGGTCGCGGCGGGCAAGGGTTTGTTCTATCGGCAACTCGAAACCGGCATCGAAGCTGCATATGCACTCGCATCGGAAACGATGGCCTGCAACATGATGCAGGACGCCGCGCTCGAAGGAACGCAGGCGTTCATCGAAAAGCGTCCGCCGCGTCGGGATTGAACGCCTAGGTCACGTGCTCGACCGGATGCTTGTCGAGCCACGCGTTCTCTTCATCGCTGTATAGACGGGAGCGCGTGAGAAAGCGCAGACCGGAAGGACGCTCCAGCGAAAACATGCCGCCATTGCCCGGCACGGCATCGATGATGAGCTGCGTGTGCTGCCAGTACTCGTACTGCGATTCGGTCATGTAGAACGGCACGCCGCCGATCGCGCCCAGCTTGACGTCCGAGCCGCCGACCATGAATTCGCTGACCGGAAAGCACATCGGCGCACTGCCGTCGCAGCATCCGCCGGATTGATGGAACAGCACCTCGCCGTGCTCGGTCTTGAGCTTTTCGATCAAGTCGATCGCGGCGGGCGTCGCGGTCACGCGCTGCACTTCCTGTTCGCTCATGATGTCCCCGTTGTTCGAGTCGGCCGCCGCCGGAAACGGCGGCGGCCCCGCAGGCTTTAGAAGAAGCCGAGCGGCTTGTCGCTATAGCTGACGAGCATGTTCTTCGTCTGCTGATAGTGATCGAGCATCATCTTGTGATTCTCACGTCCGATGCCCGACTGCTTGTAGCCGCCGAACGCCGCGTGCGCCGGATACGCGTGATAGCAGTTGGTCCACACGCGTCCCGCCTGAATCGCGCGGCCGAAGCGATAAGCCCGCGTGCCATCGCGTGTCCACACGCCCGCGCCAAGACCATAGAGCGTATCGTTCGCGATTTCGAGCGCCTCTTCCTCGGTCTTGAAGGTCGTCACCGACAGCACCGGCCCGAAGATTTCCTCCTGGAAGATGCGCATCTTGTTGTGGCCTTTGAAGACCGTCGGCTTGATGTAGTAGCCGTTCTTCAGTTCGCCGTCGAACGTGGCGCGCTCGCCGCCGGAGAGGCACTCCGCGCCCTCCTGCTTGCCGAGATCGATGTACGACAGGATCTTCTCCAGTTGCTCCTGCGACGCCTGCGCGCCGATCATCGTCTTCGTGTCGAGCGGATGGCCCTGCGCGATCGCCGCGACGCGCTTCAACGCGCGTTCCATGAAGCGCTCGTAGATCGATTCCTGCACCAGCGCGCGCGATGGGCACGTGCACACTTCGCCCTGATTCAGCGCGAACATCGTGAAACCTTCGAGCGCCTTGTCGAAGAAGCTGTCGTCGGCGTTGAGCACATCCTCGAAGAAGATGTTCGGGCTCTTGCCGCCCAATTCCAGCGTCACGGGAATCAGGTTCTGGCTCGCGTACTGCATGATGAGGCGGCCCGTCGTGGTCTCGCCGGTGAACGCGATCTTCGCGATGCGCTTGTTCGACGCGAGCGGCTTGCCCGCTTCCAGACCGAAGCCGTTCACGACGTTGAGCACGCCCGGCGGCAGCAGATCTCCGATCACTTCGAGCAGCACGAGAATCGACGCCGGCGTCTGCTCGGCCGGCTTCAGCACGACGCAGTTGCCTGCGGCGAGCGCGGGCGCGAGCTTCCACACGGCCATCAGGATCGGGAAGTTCCACGGAATGATCTGCCCGACGACGCCGAGCGGCTCATGGAAGTGATACGCGACCGTGTCGTGATCGATCTCGGAGATGCCGCCTTCCTGCGAACGCGCGGCGCTCGCGAAATAGCGGAAGTGATCGATCGCGAGCGGAATGTCGGCGGCCATCGTCTCGCGTAGCGGCTTGCCGTTGTCGATGGACTCGGCCAGCGCAAGACGCGGCAGGTTCTGCTCCATGCGATCGGCGAGCTTGAGCAGCACGTTCGCGCGATCGGTGACGGAAGTCCTGCCCCACGACACCTTCGCCGCGTGCGCCGCGTCGAGTGCGGCTTCGATATCGGCTTCGCGCGAACGCGGAATCGACGTGAAGGGCTCGCCCGTGATCGGCGAGATGTTGTCGAAATACTCACCGCCCGCCGGCGGCACCCACTTGCCGCCGATGTAGTTGCCGTACTGCTTCTTGTAGGGGTATTCGGTGCTCAGGAACTGCATCTCTGCGTGATTCATTTCTATGTGCTCCTCGCATGTCGACGTGAACGGGCCGGTACTGCCGATGTCCGGCGCCGGTCGCTCTTGATTGCGAGTTCCATGCCATGGCGCGCGCGACGATGCGACCGGCGCGCAAGCCGCATCGGCACGCGGTTTCGGGACGAATCGTCAGGGTTTCTACGAGGCCGATGTGAACTGTTCACATTCAGAACACCTGCCCCGTCGCTGTAGCGATGCGACACAGCATCCCGGCAAACCGGACGCGCCCGGTTCGCCTCGGGCAAACGCTTATGGCACGGGTGTTCATATTGCAAAGCCTTACGCAGTTGTCTATGGTCATGCCAGCCGTGGCAAAGCGCCGCACCTATATGGCATTTGATCGCATGTTTGGATGGCGCGAAATGGCCTTGCGAGCGCGCGATGCAGACCGCATCGACGTTCGCACGACCACGGCGGGCTGCTCGTGTCCGGCCACCCCGGACGCCGGCACCTCAAGCAAACGATGAGCGCGCACGTGCATGCATGACGCGCCACGGAGACCACAATGAACAGCACAATCAATCAGGGGGCCGTGCACGGCCCGACAAGCTTCTTCTCCAAGGAGGCGACCATCGCCCGGCCCGGGTTCTCACGCTGGATGGTGCCGCCCGCCGCGCTGGCTGTTCACTTGTGCATCGGGCAGGCGTATGCGTTCTCGGTGTTCAATGCGCCGCTCACGAAGATCATCGGCATCACGAAGTCCGCGCCGGATGACTGGTCGCTGACGACGCTCGGCTGGATCTTCTCGCTCGCGATCGTGTTTCTCGGCTTGTCCGCCGCGTTCGCCGGCAAGTGGCTGGAGAAGGTCGGCCCGCGCCGCACGATGTTCACCGCGGCCTGCTGCTTCGGCGGCGGCTTTCTCGTTTCGGCGCTCGGCGTCTATCTGCATCAGATCTGGCTGCTGTATCTCGGTTATGGCGTGATCGGCGGCATCGGGCTCGGGCTCGGCTATGTGTCGCCGGTATCGACGCTCATCCGCTGGTTCCCGGACCGCCGCGGCATGGCGACGGGCATGGCGATCATGGGCTTCGGCGGCGGCGCGATGATCGCGGCGCCCGGCTCCGTCGCGCTGATGAACCACTTCAAGAGCGCAACCAGCGCCGGCGTCGCGGAAACGTTCGTCGTGCTCGGCGTGCTCTACTTCATCTCGATGACGATCGGCGCCCTCGCGATCCGCATCCCGCCGGCGGACTGGAAGCCGGCTGGCTGGACGCCGCCCGTAACCGCCAGCAAGATGATCACGAGAAACCACGTGCACATCGATCAGGCGCTGAAGACGCCGCAGTTCTATCTGCTGTGGCTCGTGCTGTTCCTGAACGTGACGGCGGGCATCGGTGTGCTCGGCCAGGCTTCGGTGATGATTCAGGAGAGTTTCAAGGCCTCGATCACGGCGGGCGCGGCGGCGGGCTTCGTCGGATTGCTGTCGCTCTTCAACATGGGCGGGCGCTTCGTGTGGGCGTCGGCATCGGACTGGATCGGGCGCAAGAACACTTACTTCGCCTTCTTCGCGCTGGGCGCGGTGCTGTACTTCCTCGTGCCGCACTTCGCGGGCTCGGGCAATATCGCGCTGTTCGTGCTGGCGTACGGGATTATCCTGTCGATGTACGGCGGCGGCTTCGCGACCATTCCGGCCTATCTGGCGGACATGTTCGGCACGGCGTTCGTCGGCGGCATTCACGGCCGGCTGCTGACCGCGTGGGCGGCGGCGGGCGTCGCGGGTCCGGTGCTCGTCAATTACGTGCGCGCGTATCAGGTGGCGCACGGCGTCGTCGGCGCAGAAGCGTACACGATGACGCTGCACATCATGGCCGCGCTGCTCGTCGTCGGCTTCGTCTGCAATCTGCTCGTCACGCGCGTGCATGAGAAGCATCACATGGACACGTCGGCGCAGATGGCAAGCTAAAAATCAAAGAGGAGATTCGCGATGAATACCCGCATCGATACTCAGGAAGCGCATCCGTCGAATAAGGGGCTGCTGGTGCTGTTCTGGGCGTATGTGCTGATTCCGCTTGCATGGGGCGTCACGAACACGCTCACGCAGGCAGTCAAGCTGTTCCACTGATTCGGCAGGTGATGTTTGCGCGCGCCGGACGGCCGATGTGATTCATCGGCTCACGGCGCGCGTTTCATTTGGCGACGGGAAGTTATTCGGCTTCGCCGAGGTGAGCTGAAAGATCCATCTGCTGATGGAGAATCCGTACGATCTGGATCGTGTCCGCGGCATCTTTGAAGAAGAGCACGTGCATGCCGACGAGCGCCTTCCGATAACCGTCACGAATGTCTTGTGCAGACAGGCTGCGCTGCGTGCCCGCGCCGAGTCCGACGACCGTGTCCTGGATAATGCGCAGATAGCGCTCGGCCTGCGCGGGGCCCCACTTGTCAAATGTGTAGTCCCAGATGCCATCGATATCCTGAATGGCCGCAGGCGTGAATACGCACTGCTTCATCGGGTGGACTTGCGCTTACGTGCGATGAACGCATCGAAATCGAGCGGCTTCGATGGGCCCGACTGCTCCCCCGCTTCAAGCGCAGCGCGCAATGCACTGAGTTTTACTTCCTGTTCTTCGAGCAGGCGCAAGCCGGCGCGGACCACATCGCTCGCGGTGCTGTAGCGGCCAGCGCGTACCCGATTCTCGACGAAGTCCGTGAAATGATCGCCGAGCGAGACTGACGTGTTCTTGGGCATGACATTCCCCCGTTGCTTGAGCGTCGATAATACCAAAAGTTGGTATTGTCGACGAGCACAGGGGAATGTAACCCGACTGTTCTGGATGCTCTCAGTGACCGCGATCCTCCACCCTGCTCAAGCTGCGGCGCGCGAGCACGCTCATGAAGAGCGTGCCGCTCACGAGCGCCGCCATGTACACGCCTGCCATCATCCAGTCCAAGTCACTCACGGTGGTTCTCCTTCGAATTGAGCCGCGGCCGGGGCGCCGCGCGGGGTTGATTCACGCAATTTCAACTACGTTCTGGCCTGATTTACGGCACGCACGCGCAAAGGTTTAGTGCGATGGAATGAACGACGTTGGCATCACGTTGAAAGAGAATGCGAAAACGGGCTTCGGAGAAACCGATCGCGCGTGCGATTCCGCAAACGTATGGCATGCAACCACCGCGATCCGGGCAGGCCGGCGTGCGTCGAGGTATCGTTCGACTAGCGCCCCGAGAGCGCATGAAAACATTCCCCGCAGACAGAAAAACGGTCCACGACAATGAACACGTCCCGTCGCAGCTTCATGGTTGTCAGCATCGGCATGGGCACGGCGCTGTGGCTCACGCGAGCCCGCGCCGATGCGCCGCACTTGAGCGAATCCGATCCGGCGGCGGTCGCCGTCGGCTATAAGGAGGATGCCGCGCAGGTGGACAAGGCGAAATATTCCAACTTCGCGGCAGGACAGACGTGCGCGAACTGCTCGCTGTATGAGGGCAAGTCGAGCGACGCCTGGGGTGGCTGCTCGCTATTCAGCGGCAAACTCGTGGCCGGACGAGGATGGTGCGCGTCCTACACGAACATGTGAAGCCGGTTCAGCGCACCGAATAGCCGGCGAAACGCCAGACCTTGTCCGAATCGAGAAAGAACGTCACCATCTCGCGCGACGACTGATCGGGCCGACTGAACTGGGTGTCGTAGAGAACGTTGATATATGCGCCCGCGGGCAGATTGCCGGTGCCGTCGTAGCGATAGTGCTTCTCGCCCATGGGCATGCGCAGACCCGGTGCGCCGAGCGGCGAACGGTCGCGCGCGACCTTCTTCATGAAGTCATCGCGGGAAATAATCTGCTTCGCGATGGGCGAGGCCTGGTCCCACACTTCCCCCGCCTTGTTCTGATCGATCAGCGTGACGACAGCCGACGCGACTTGCGCGATGTCACGGTCCTGCTGGTCGAGCGCCGTTTGTTGCTCCTTCGTAAGCGATCGAGGAGCAGCGGACTGAGTCGGGTTCTGCGGCAACTGAGATTGCTGTGCACGGCAGGCAATGCCGGCGGAGAAAAAAAGGAGCGTGGCAAGCGCGGCGGAGATGCGTGATTTCATGATACAGACGACATAGGTTTCCAGGGCGTAGATTGTATCGCCGGCAGTGGCTGAAAACGGTAAGAAATACTTAGTTTCAGAATTTCGCATGGAAGCGCGAACGCACCGTGCCAAGCACACGTCTTGCTGCCGGGAAAGTACGAGCACCTTCCAACGCTTTTTCGCCGAGGCTGAACATGCGACTCGTCGACTGGAACATCCAATGGGGACGCGGCGTGGATGGCCGCGTCGATCTCGCGCGCATCGTCGCCGAAGCGAAGGCGCTGCACGACTTCGATATCCTGTGCCTGCAGGAAGTGACGCGCGGCTTTCACGAAAGCGAACAGGCGGGTGGACTTGCGGGCCACCCGAGCGCGGACCAATTCGCGGAACTCGAAGCGCTGATTCCCGGCGCGACCGTCATCGATGCAATCGGCTCGGATCTGCCGCCCGTGGGCGCCGGCATCGCACGCCGTCAGTTCGGCAACGCGATCGTCAGCCGACTGCCGGTGCGTCAGGTTCTGCGTCATTCATTGCCGTGGGCCGCCGATCCCGCCAAGCCGTCGATGCTGCGCGTCGCGCTCGAAGCCGTCATCGATACCGACGTCGGCCCGCTGCGCATCATCAGCACGCATCTGGAGTTTTATTCGGAGAAGCAGCGGCTCGCGCAAGTCGCGCGCTTGCGCGAACTTCACGCCGAAGCATGCGCGCACGCACGTCAGCCCGCGAAGGCCGAAAGCCAGGCAAGCCCGTTCGCCGACACCGCGCGGCCGATCTCCGCGATCGTCTGCGGCGACTTCAACAGTGCCTTCGACAGCTCGGCCTATCGCGCGATGCTGGAGCCGCTTGCCGATGCGCCCTCGTTCATCGATGCATGGACCTGCGCGCATCCGAACGAGCCGCGCGCGGCGACCGTCGGTCTGTACGATCACGATCAATGGCCCGATGGCCCGTTTGCGTGCGACTTCATCTTCGTCACCGAAGAGCTGAAGCCACGCATTGCGGGCTGCGAAGCGGACCAGTCGAGCCGGTCATCGGATCATCAGCCGATGTGGCTCGAACTGCGTTAAGCGCCCTCTTCGCGCGAAAGGCCGTAGAGCGCCTGCAACACCGCCGCCCGCGCCTGACCGATGATCATCCCGCGCCAGATATCGTCGTCGATATAGAACGCCGCGCGAATCTGGCGGCGAATGTCGGCCTTCAGCGCATCGGGCGCATCCGCGTGATGGCGCACCCAGACATCCGCGCGCAACATGTCGAGCATGTCGGTGAGCGGCACGGTGCCGTACTCGATCGCGATCGATGCAATCGCGGCATGGGCGCACGTCTGCCGCAAGGTATCGAGCAAGGGCCCGGCGACATCCGCCGCGATCGACGTGCCATCCGCCGGGCTCGTCACGTCCGCGCCCCACCAGCGCCGCGCGCGCGCCACATCGCCGACGCAGATCTTCGCGCCGAAGCCGCTCGGGCCGAGTCCCGTATGAAAATCGATCCAGCCGATCGCCGTGCACGTCTCGCCGTATTCCGCGAGCAGATTGCGCATCGTGCGCGTGCTCCACGCCGTCTCTTCGCCGCCGTAGAACATGCCCTGCGCGTGCGTGTACTGGCCCGTCGTCACCGCCTGCTGATACGTCCATTGACCGCGCGTGTCGATATAGGCACGAATTGCCGCGACGTTCGCTTCGTCGGGCGGCCAGGTCGCGGGAACCAGCAAGTCATGCAGTTCCGCGTAGCCGGGGTTCTGCGGCAATGGCCCGCTGAAATCCACGCTGTTGCGATTCAGATCGACATTGCCCTCCGTCGTGCGGCTCAGATACGAAAAGCCATACGGATTGATCGCATGCACGAGCAGCATTGCGACGCCGAGCTTCTCCATCAGCGCGGGCAAAGCTTCGTCGCGCATCAACGCGATCTGCGCGCCCGAGCCGCAAAAGCCTTCGACGCCATGCGTCGCGGACGTGAGCACGAGCAAACGCTTCGCATCGGCCGGGCCGATACGCACGACATCGGTTGCGAGCGTCTCGCCTTCGAGACCGTCGACACCTTCGAGCACGCGCGTATCGACTGCGAGTTTTCGATGAGCGGCCGTATCGAGAAATCGCTGGCGCGCCTCGCGATATGTCGATGAAAACATGTCCGCCTCCTCAGGCGCGCGAGAGAAATGCTTCGACCAGACGCACCCAGTACGTCGAGCCGAGCGTGAGGACGTCATCGTTGAAATCGTAGCTGCTGTTGTGCAGCATGCACGGCCCGATCCCATGACCGTGATCGCGATGCGCACCCAGTCCGTTGCCGATATACGCGTAGCAGCCAGGCCGCTCCAGCAGCATGTACGAGAAGTCCTCCGCGCCCATCGTCGGATCGATGTTCGTGTTCACCTTCTCCTCACCGACGACCTTTTGCATCACGCCGAGCGCGAACTGCGTCTCGGCTTCCGTGTTTACCGTCGGCGGATAATTGCGCACGAAACTGACTTCGGCCTTGCATCGATACGCCGACGCCGTCGCCGCGACGATCTCCCTCATGCGCGTCTCGATCAGATCGAGCACGTCGACGGAAAAGGTGCGCACGGTGCCGGCAAGCGTCGCGGTCGTCGGGATTGCGTTGATCGCGTGGCCCGCCTGCATGCGCGTGATCGAGAGCACGGCGGCGTCGATGGGCCGCTTGTTGCGCGTCACGATGCTCTGCAAACCCGTGCCGATCTGAAGCGCGGTGAACACGGGATCGACGCCATCGTGCGGAATCGCGGCATGTGCGCCCACGCCTTCGATGCGGATCTCGAACTCATTGCTCGATGCCTGCGTCGCACCGACGCGCGCGCCGAATTCGCCCGCCGCCATGCCCGGCCAGTTGTGCAGCGCGAACACGGCATCGACGGGAAAGCGCTCGAAAAGGCCGTCTTCGATCATCGCTTTCGCGCCGCCGCCGCCTTCCTCCGCAGGCTGAAAAATGAAGACGACCGTGCCGTCGAAGTCGCGATGCTTCGCGAGATATTGCGCGGCGCCGAGGAGCATCGCGGTGTGGCCGTCGTGGCCGCACGCATGCATCTTGTTCTCGTGGCGCGACGCATGCGCGAAGGTGTTCAGCTCGGGAATCGGCAGCGCATCCATGTCGGCGCGCAGGCCGATCGCACGCTTGCTCGTGCCTTTCTTCAACACGCCGACGACGCCCGTCTTGCCGAGCCCGCGCGTCACTTCGATATCCCAGCTCTCGAGCTTTTGCGCGACCAGTTCGGCCGTGCGCGCTTCTTCGTAGCAGAGTTCGGGATGCGCGTGAATATCGCGGCGAATGGCCTGAATCTCGTCGCGCGACCGGGCGATCTCGGGAATGATCGACATGCTTTTCCTCGTGTGTGATTGAGTGACCGAAGCATTGTCGATGGCCGGAAATAACAGCGAAAGCTGATATTTCTTGTCCGTGACTTAAGGAAAGCTTTAGCTTTCCTTCGACGGTATCGCGCCCCGCGAACGCATGCGGATGCGTTCCTGCACGACGCTCATGACCGCATGACGGTCGTGAATCCTGCGCTCCAGCATGCCGACGACACGGCGCGGCGTGTTCTTCGCGAGCGGCATCACGCGCAACGCCGGATCGCTCGCCCACGATCCGTATTCGAGCAGCGGCACGACGGAAACGCCCGCATCCTGCCGCACGAGTTCGACGATCACTTCGAGCGAATTCAGTTCGAGAAACTCGTTTACCGCGAGACGGTTGTGCTTCAGCGCGCGATCGATCAGCGCGCCGGTGCGCTGCGCACGATCGAAACGCAGGAATGGCCGGCTCGCGAGCATGTCGGCCACGCTGGCCGGGGCGATGGCGCGCGAACCAACCGCGACGAGCGGCTCCGAATAGAGCGGCGTCCAGTTGAGACTCGCCGGCGTCTTGCCTGCCATCTCGACAATCACCGCGGCGTCGATCTCGCCCGCTTCGACTTGCGGCGCGAGCGCGAGCGCCTTGCCGGTGAAAAGCCGCACATCGAGCCGCGAATACTGGCCTTTCAATTCGGTGACGACAGACGCGAGCGCGCCCATCGCCGAATCGACCGCGCCGATGGCGACCGATCCGGCGATTTCATCGTCGAGGCCGGTGAGACGCATGCTGTCGTACAGCGCAACGATGCGCTCCGCCTGCGGCAAAACCTGCTTGCCGATGCTCGTCAGCCGGTTGGTGCGCCCCACGCGATCGAAGAGCGGCCGCTTCAGGTCGTCTTCGAGCGATTGCATCTGCATGCTCACCGCGGCTTGCGTGAGCGCGACTTTTTCGGCGGCGGCGGCGAAGGAGCCGTATCGCGCGACGGCGATGAAGGTGCGCAAAAAACGAATGTTGCTCATCGTGCGTTGGGGACAACCCGGATCGTTCGATCAGGTTTCCTTGAGTGTCAGTTCAGAAATTCTATATTTTCTTATTTCAACTCGGCGTAATGTTTGCGTGTTGCAGCGGCTCGCGTGCATGGTGCGAGCCGACATAAAAGCGGATGTCGTCGCCCCTGATCAATCGCCCCACGCCCACGGAGTGCATTCGATGAGCACCGTACTACCCGCAGCCCACGCGGCCGAAGAGAACGCCGCGATCAACATGTCCGGCCGGCGAGCGATCGTCGTATCGACCATCGGCAATGCGCTCGAATGGTTCGACTTCATGGTCTACGGCTTCTTCGCCGTGATCATCGCCAAGCTGTACTTTCCCGCGACGAACCCCACCATCTCGTTGCTCGCGACCTGGGCGACGTTCGGCGTCGGCTTTCTGACGCGGCCGCTCGGCGGCATCGTGCTGGGCGCGGTCGCGGATCGCGTCGGGCGCAAGTCGGCGCTCACGCTCACCATCTCGCTGATGGCGGTGGGCATCGCGATCATCGCGTTCGCGCCGACGTATGCCGCGATCGGCATCGCCGCGCCCTTGCTGATGCTGCTCGGCCGCCTGATTCAGGGCTTCTCGGCCGGCGGCGAAGTAGGCTGCGCGACGGCGTTTCTCGTCGAATACGCACCCGCTAACAAGCGCGGCTATTTCGGCAGCTTCCAGATGGTCGCGCAAGCGGCGGCGAGTCTCGCGGGCTCGTTCTTCGGCGCCGTCCTCACGCGCACGCTTAGCCCCGAGCATCTCAATAGCTGGGGCTGGCGCGTTCCGTTCGTCTGCGGTCTGCTCATCGTGCCGGTCGGTCTGTACCTGCGCTCGAAGCTCGATGAATCGCCGGTGTTCGTCGAGAAGGCGCAGAAGAACGAACTGAGCGCGCGGCCGATCCGCGACACCGCCACGAAGCACTGGATGCCCGTGCTCGCGGGCTTCGGCCTCACGGTGTTCGGCACCATCGGCACGTACATTTTCCTGCTGTATCTGCCGACGCACGCCACGCGCGTCCTGCACATGGCGCTCACCGACGGCCTCATCAGCTCGACGATCGGCGCGCTCGTGTATCTCGTCTGCTGCCCGATCTTCGGCCGGCTGTCGGATCGCGTCGGCCGCAAGAAGCTGATGGCGACCGCGCTCGCGCTGTCGCTCGTCACGGCGTATCCGATCTTCGCCGTGCTCACCGCGCATCCGAGCCTGCCGATGCTGATCGTCTGCCAGGCGCTCCTGATGACCTATCTCGGCATCTTCCAGGGCTGCTATCCGGCGTTCATCTCCGAACTGCTGCCTTCGAGCGTGCGTTCGACGGGCATTTCGGTGAGCTACAACGTCGCGGTGATGATCTTCGGCGGCTTCGCGCCGGCCATCGTGCAATGGCTGACGATGACCACGGGCGACCCGCTTTCGATCTGCTACTACGTGATCTTCGGCAGCGCGGTCGCGCTCCTGACGATCCTCCCGCTGCGCGACCGCTACAGCGACGCGCTGCGGTAAGCCTGCTGCATTGCGCTCGCAAAGGAAGGAGAATGGGCGGCCCGCACGGAAATCCGGCTCGCTTAAGTCTGAATTAAGAAAGCGCGCTTACGCTGAAGACTGACTGACCCAACCCCTCCTTCCGGCCGCGCATGCGGCCATTTTTTTTGGAGCGCCACGATGCAGATGATTCTTCGCCTGATCCTGATCCTCGTGGCGCTCGTCGTCTTTACGACGGTCGGGGAGTTCCTCCTGTCGCTCGTCGCGCGGGCCGTGCTCACGCACTGAACCATTTTGCCGCTGCGGGCATGCTTCGTGCACCCGCAGCATCTCGTGGCCCCCGCCAAGCTTTCGATCGGGAAAGTTTCGCGTCAGGTGCCTATACTGGCTGAGTGTCGTCTTCGCCGCATCGCCGGCGCACGAAGGTCCTGCGCCCGCCGCACAGACCCTTTTTCGCCGCCCTTCCTTCGCGCCATCGGCGCCCGACACGCTTCGCCGCATCTTCGCCTCTCTCACGCCGTGCCGCTTCATCGCCGCATTCGTGCAGCAGCTTGCTGCACAATTCCAGGAGATTGCCCGATGCCACAACGTCACATCCCCCAATCGAAAACCACGCACGCCGACACACCCAACAAGATGCGGCGAGCCAAAGCCGACGACTCGACCGCCACGTTCACCTTCACCGTCAACGGCAGCAGCCACACGCTGTCGCTCGATCCGCGCACGACGCTATTAGATGCATTGCGCGAGCATCTTCATCTGACCGGCACGAAGAAAGGCTGCGATCACGGCCAATGCGGCGCATGCACCGTTCATGTGAACGGCCGCCGCGTGAACTCGTGTCTGTGCTTCGCCGCCGCCTGCGATGGCGACACCATCACGACGATCGAAGGCATCGGCGAAGTCGAGGCGCTGCATCCGCTGCAGGCCGCGTTCGTCGAATGCGACGGCTATCAGTGCGGCTACTGCACGGCCGGCCAGTTGATGTCGGCGGTGGCGCTGCTCGATGAACCCATCGGCCCGAGCGACAGCGACGTGCGCGAAGCGATGAGCGGCAATCTGTGCCGCTGCGGCGCGTATCAGAACATCGTCAGCGCGATCCAGTCGGTGCGGGCGACCAAGCCGTCATCGAAATAAGGAGAGCCGACATGGACACGTTCCAACTCTCCCGCGCGCGCGACATGCGCGACGCGATCAACGCGGGCGCGCTCGCGCATACCGCGCAGCAAGGCGCGGAAGTGCGCTTTCTCGCGGGCGGCACGACGCTGCTCGACCTGATGAAGCTCAATGTCGAGCGGCCGATGCGCGTTGTCGATATCAGCCGCCTGCCGCTCGACAAGATCGAGGAAACGAAGGACGGCGGCGTGCGTATCGGCGCGACCGCGCGCAACTCGGATCTCGCGCATCATCCGCTGATTCGCGATCGATATGCGGTGCTGTCGCAAGCGGTGCTCGCCGGCGCGTCCGTGCAGTTGCGCAACATGGCGACCACCGGCGGCAATATCCTGCAGCGCACGCGCTGCGTGTATTTCCGCGACACGACCTCGCCGTGCAACAAGCGCGAGCCGGGCAGCGGCTGCTCGGCGATTCAAGGCTTCAATCGCATGATGGCGATTCTCGGAACGAGCGAGTCGTGCATCGCGAGCAATCCTTCGGACATGTGCGTGGCGCTGCAGGCGCTCGAAGCGACGGTTCATGTGGAAGGCACGGCCGGCAAGCGCGCGATTCCCATCGACGAATTCTTCCTCGTGCCCGGCGCCACGCCCGATCGCGAGAACGTGCTCGATGCCGGCGATCTGATCACGCACGTCACGTTGCCGCCGCCGGTCGAAGGCGCGCGCTCGGCTTATCTCAAGCTGCGCGACCGCGCGTCGTATGAGTTCGCGCTGGCGTCGGCGGGCGTCGTGATCGGCGTGAAGGATGGACGCATCGCCCATGCGCGCGTGGGCCTCGGCGGTGTCGGCACGAAGCCGTGGCGATCGCGCGAGGCGGAGAAGGAACTGCAGGACGCCGCGCCCGATGAAGCCACCTTCAGGCGCGCCGCCGATGCCGCGCTCGCCGATGCGAAGCCGCAAAGCGAGAACGGCTTCAAGGTCGAGCTATCGAAGCGTTGCATCGTGCATACGCTCAAGATGGTCACGCAAACATCCTGAACCCGACCGAGGAACCCGAACATGTCCACCGCGCCCGACATCACGCAGTCCTTCATTGGACGGCCCCAGTCGCGCATCGACGGACCGCTGAAGGTCTGCGGCCGCGCGACTTACACCTCCGACGTCGACTTGCCCGGCATGCTGTATGCCGTGCCGGTCGGCGCCACCATTGCGAGCGGCAGGATCACGTCGCTTGAATTCGCCGCCGCGCAAGCCATGCCCGGCGTGAAGCTGATTCTTCATCGCGGCAATATCGGCCGCTTCTATCGCATCTCCGGCAATTCGATCGATACCGGTTTCGTCGACGAGAATCGCCCGCCGTTCGAAGACGACGTCATTCGCTATTACGGGCAATACGTGGCGCTCGTGGTCGCGGACACGTTCGAAGCGGCGAGCGCCGCGGCCGGCGCGGTCAAGGTCGGCTACGACAAGACGCCGCACGACGTGAGCGCGACGCTCGATACGGACAAGAAGCTCGACGTGCACAGCGAGCGCGGCGATCCCGACAAGGCGTTCGACGACGCGCCCGTGAAGATCGACGAAAACTATGTGACGCCGGTCGAAACGCATAACCCGATCGAGCTGCACGCGACCGTCGCGCACTGGAACGGCGAGAGCTATACGTTCTATGAGACGAGTCAGGCGGTCGCCAATCATCAGGGCACGCTGATGCAGATGCTCGGCCTGCCGAAAGAGAAGGTGCGCGTGATCTCGCGCTATCTCGGCTCGGGCTTCGGCGGCAAGCTGTGGATGTGGCCGCATTCGCTGCTCGCTGCGGCCGCGACGCGTCAACTGGAGCGGCCCGTCAAGCTCGTGCTGTCGCGCAAGATGATGTTCCAGAACGTCGGGCACCGGCCGACCACGCAGCAGCGCGTGCGGCTCGCGGCGACGCAGGACGGCAAGCTCGTCTCGTTGCAGCACGATTTCGTGAATCACGAAGCCATCGCCGACGACTACGCGGAAGACTGCGGCGAAGCGACGCCGTCGATGTACAGCACGCCCAATCTGCGCGTGACGGGCGGCACCGTGAAACGCAATGTCGGCTCGCCCACGTCGATGCGCGGACCCGGCGCGGTGCCTGGCCTCTTCGCGCTCGAATCGGCGATGGACGAACTGGCCATCGCGTTGAAGATCGATCCTGTCGAGCTGCGTTTGCGAAACGAGCCGAGCGTCGATGAAAGCAGCGGCCTGCCGTTTTCGTCGCGGCATTTCGCCGAGTGCCTGAAGACGGGCGCGGACAAGTTCGGCTGGTCGAAGCGCACGCCGGAAGTCGGCTCGATGACGCGCGACGGTCTCACGCTCGGCTGGGGCGTCGGCGCTTGCAGCTGGCCGGGTCTGCGCTTTTCGGCGGACGCGACCGTCGATCTGCGTTCGGATGGCACCGCGCGTGTCGCATGCGGCACGCAGGATATCGGCACGGGCACGTACACGATCCTCGCGCAGCTTGTCGCGGAGCATACGGGCATACCGCTCGACAAGATCGAGGTCGGTCTCGGCGATACGTCGCTGCCGCTCGGTCCGGTGTCCGGCGGATCGGCGGCGACGGCATCGGTGATTCCGGCGGTATCGGACGCCGTTCGCGCGGCCATCAAGACGCTGCTCGCGCGTGCGGTGAAGGCGGAGGGATTGCCGTTCGCGGGCGCCAAGGCGGAAGAGCTCGCGATGAGCGGCGGTCATGTGCATCGCAAGAACGAGCGGCCCGAAAGCGGCGTGCCGTTCGGGCGCATTCTCGAAGCCGCGAAGCTGCATGCGGCGTCGGGTAGCGGCAGCGCGAAGGGCGGCTTCGACGATCCTCTGAAGAAGAAGTGGTCGATCCACTCGTACGGCGCGCACTTCGCCGAAGTGACGTGGGAACCGTCGACGGCGCGCTTACGGGTGAGCCGCGTCGTCACCGTGATCGATGCGGGCAAGATTCTCAATCCGCGTGCGGGACGCAATCAGATCGAAGGCGCGGTCGTGATGGGTGTCGGCATGGCGCTCTTCGAACACACCGTCTACGACGAGCGAAGCGGCGCGCCGGTCAACAGCAGCCTCGCAGATTACGTGGTCGCGACCAATGCTGATACGCCGAAGATGGACGTCACGTTCCTCGACTATCCCGACACGATCTTCAATGAGCTCGGGGCGCGCGGGATCGCGGAAATCGGGCTTGCGGGGATCGCGGCGGCGATTACCGGTGCGGTGTATCACGCGACGGGCGTGCGCGTGAGGAAGCTGCCAGTGATGATAGAGGATTTGCTGTAAGCGCGTTTGCGGCGCGTCCCGGCTTCCGTAGCGTTCGACGATGCGGAAGCCGGGCTGATTCCGTGCGACCGGTTTGTATAATGAGGTCCGTGGCGAATCGGATTTCGAATCGCGCATCCATTGGGCAAATGCATGAAAGACCGCACTTACAAAGCGCTGACCGAGCGCGAATTCGAGCGCCTGGAAGACTTCCTCGACTCCCTCGGCGATGAAGCGATGACCGTCGAAATGATAGACGGCTTTTTCGCCGCGCTCATTTGCGGCCCTGAATTGATCATGCCCAACGAATGGCTTTCCGCAGTACTGGGAAACAGCGTCCCCTTTACGACAACCAAGGAAGGCGAGCAGATCCTCGGTCTGATGATCCGCCACTGGAACACGATCGCAGATGAACTCGAGCGAACGCTGTACGATGAAGAGGCGCTTTATTTTCCGGTGCTGTCAGTGGACGAAGACGGCACTGCCTTGGCCAACGAGTGGGCCGTTGGCTTCATGAGCGGTGTGGAGATGCGGCACGGAAGCTGGCACGAGTTGTTCGATGACGACGACCACGCTGGATCGTTGGTGCCTATCTTGATGCTGTGTCACGAGCATGATCCAGACCCCAAGGCACGCACCGACCCGAAGGGACTCGAAAATCGGGAAGACGTGATAACAATGATGATCGCGGGCCTGAGCCACATCTACCGATATTTCGAACCGCATCGACGGGCAAGAGCGAATGCAGGCGTGCCGCAAACGGCGCGGCTGAAAGTGGAGAAAATCGGCCGGAATGAGCCGTGCCCCTGCGGCAGCGGACGCAAGTACAAACACTGCTGCGGCGCCGACGCGTCTTCGCTTCATTGAGTGGCGCGTGGCCACTTCATAAGATCGAATTCGAGTCAGGCGGCAACGCCCTTTCCCAGGAGACGCTACGGCAAAATCGCTATGCTAGACTGCCTGCGCGGTGCTACGTCAAAGAAACAGACACCGGACAACCGTCGAGTCGGGCAACAGATCAACCTTCCAGACAGCCATGAAGCCCTCGGTCGCACTAGAAGCTCATCGTGACGAGATCCGTCGCATTATCGAAGCGCATCGCGCGAAGAACGCGCGCATTTTCGGTTCGGTCGCACGCGGTGAAGATACGGAGGAAAGCGACCTCGATCTCCTGATCGACCCTACCCCGAAAACATCACTGCTCGATATCGGTGCGATTCGCCATGAGTTGCGCGAATTGCTTGGCGTGAAAGTGGATGTGTTGACTCCCCGCTCGCTGCCTGACCGGACTCGCGATGCAATCATCGCAGGCGCCATCCCGGTATGAGCCGGGACGCGCTTACGTTAAGCGAATACGTCGATCACGTTATAACGGCGATCGGACGAATCGCGCGCTATACAGACGGGTTGAACGAAGCAGCCTTCAGCGCTGACGAACTGGTGCAAGACGCCGTGGTCCGCAATATCGAAGTCATCGGCGAAGCGTGTCGAAATATCCGCCGATACTTTCCTGCCTTCGTCACCCAGCATCCCGAAGTCCCGTTCCAGTCCGCGTACGAAATGCGAAACGCCTTGACGCACGGCTACCATAAGATCGATTTCGGCGTCGTCTGGGTGACGATCTGTGAAGACCTGCCCGCGCTTGGCAAACAGTTCGAGTCGCTCGCCGTCGAGCTGAAGAGCGCCAGTTAGCGTCCTACAGGACGATTCCATCAGGCGCGGCTCCGGTCCCGCGCGCACACAGGCACACCGCTTGCAACGCCTCCACGCTTCGATCCTCCCCCAAGACGCGCTACCATAGCTACCTGCCCATCCCCAAACCCCTGTGCAGCAGCAAACTCAGCCGGAGTGCCCATGACCGACATGATCAAACAACACGGCCTTCAGGTCGACGCGAATCTCGCGAAGTTCGTCGATGAAGAAGCCATCCCCGGCACGGGCGTCGATAGCGCGTCCTTCTGGAAGGGATTCGATGCCATCGTCCACGATCTCGCGCCGAAAAACCGCGCGTTGCTCGCCGAGCGCGACCGTCTTCAGACCGAGCTCGACAACTGGCATCGCAGCAACCCCGGCCCGGTGCGCGATCCGCGCGCCTATCGCAAGTTTCTCGAAGAAATCGGCTATATCGTGCCCGCGCCCGCGCATGTGCAGGCGAGCACCGCCAATGTCGATCGCGAAATCGCCGAGCAGGCAGGCCCGCAGCTCGTCGTGCCGCTCTCGAACCTGCGCTATGCGCTCAACGCCGCCAACGCGCGCTGGGGCAGCCTCTACGACGCGCTCTACGGCACCGATGCAATCGATGAAAGCGACGGCGCCGAGCGCACCGCGCAGTTCAATCCGAAGCGCGGCGCGAAGGTGATCGCCTATGCGCGCGCGTTCCTCGACGACAACGCGCCCCTCGCGCACGGCTCGCACGCCGACGCGACGAAGTACAGCGTCGAACAGGGCAAGCTCGTCGTCACGCTGAAGGACGGCGCCAAGATCGGCCTCGCCAACGCCGAACAATTCGCGGGCTATCAGGGCGACGCGAAAGAACCCGTCGCGATCCTGCTCAAGCACAACGACCTGCACTTCGAGATCCAGATCGACGCCAGCAATTCCATCGGCAAGACGGATGCCGCGCATGTGAAGGACGTGCTCATCGAAGCGGCGGTGAGCACGATCATCGACTGCGAGGATTCGGTCGCGGCCGTCGATGCCGCCGACAAGACACAGCTCTATCGCAACTGGCTCGGGCTGATGCAGGGCCATCTCGCCGAGCAGGTGACGAAGAACGGCAAGTCCTTCACGCGCAGCATGAATCCGGATCGCGAATACACCGCGCCGAACGGCTCGACGCTCAAGCTGCACGGACGTTCGCTCTTGTTCGTGCGCAACGTCGGCCATCTGATGACGAACCCCGCCGTGCTCGACCGCGACGGCCACGAGATTCCCGAAGGCATCCTCGACGCCGTGATGACCACGCTCGGCGCGTTGCACGATCTGAAGAACAAGATGAACTCGCGCACGGGTTCCATCTATATCGTGAAGCCGAAGATGCACGGTCCCGCCGAAGTGGCGTTCGCCGACGAACTCTTCTCGCGTGTCGAAGACCTGCTCGGCCTGCCGCGTCACACCATCAAGATGGGCATCATGGACGAGGAGCGCCGCACGAGCGTCAACCTCAAGGCGTGTATCGCGGCGGCGGGCGCGCGCGTCGCGTTCATCAACACGGGCTTCCTGGACCGCACCGGCGACGAGATGCATTCGTCGATGGAAGCCGGCCCGATGATGCGCAAGGGCGACATGAAGTCGTCGAAGTGGATCAGCTCGTATGAGCGCAATAACGTGCTCGTCGGCCTGAACACCGGCTTGCGCGGGCGCGCGCAGATCGGCAAGGGCATGTGGGCGATGCCCGATCTCATGCACGCGATGCTCGAACAGAAGATCGCGCATCCGAAGGCCGGCGCGAACACCGCATGGGTGCCCTCGCCCACGGCAGCCACGCTGCACGCGCTGCACTATCACATGGTCGATGTGCAGCAGGTTCAGCAGGAACTCGAAAGCATCGACTACGACGGCCAGAAGAACGAACTGCTCGATGGCCTGCTGACGATTCCCGTCGTCGACAAGCCCGCGTGGTCGGAAGAGGACATCAAGAACGAAATCGAGAACAACGCCCAGGGCATTCTCGGTTATGTCGTGCGCTGGGTCGATTCGGGCGTCGGTTGCTCGAAGGTGCCGGACATTCACGATGTCGGCCTGATGGAAGACCGCGCGACCTTGCGCATTTCCAGCCAGCACATTGCGAACTGGCTGCGTCACGGCATCGTCACGGAAGAGCAGGTTCGACAGACGCTCGAACGCATGGCTGCCGTCGTCGACAAGCAGAACGAAGCCGATCCGTACTATCGCCCGATGGCGCCGTCGTTCGACAGCTCGTTCGCATTCAAGGCCGCGTGCGCGCTCGTGTTCGAAGGACGCACGCAACCGAGCGGATATACGGAACCGCTGCTGCACAAGTTCCGTCTCGCCGTGAAGGCATCGGCGTAAAGCGATGAATCGCGCACATACGGCATCGCGCCGTATGTGCGCATCGACAACTTACTGCTCCGACCAGAGCTTGCCCGCGGTCGCCCAGTTCTCGCGCTTCACGTCCGTCAGAATGATGTCCACCGAGCCCGGCTCGCAGCCGAGCGTCTCGCACGTCGTGCGCGTGATCGCCTCGACGAACTTGCGCTTCTCTTCCGTCGTGCGGCCTTCGAACAGCTGAATGTTGAATGTCGGCATGCCGTTGATCTCCTGTTTGAGTTGAACCGGTATTCAGTCGCGATACGACGCGTCGATGCGATCGAGCTTGCGCAATAGCGCGGGCCATTCGAGCGCGCCTTCGACGGCGTCGTCGTCGTGCAATTGCGCCGCGGTGCGCGTGACCACGTCCGGCGTCGGCACGATCATCTTGCTCACGCCCGCGAGCGCGCGCAGTTGAATATCGCATGCCTTGACGAGCATATCCATCAGCACATAAGCCTCGGCGATGGTGCGCCCGAGCGTGAGCGGCCCGTGATTGCGCAGCAGCATCGCGCGATGCGCGCCCAGACTCGCGACGAGGCGTTCGCCCTCCGCCGGCGAAAACGCGAGGCCTTCGTAGTCGTGATACGCGAGATGGCCGTGAAAGCGCATCGCGTGTTGCGACGCGGGCAGCAGGCCATGCGGTTGCGCCGATACGGCAATCGCCTCGCGCACGTGCAGATGCATCACGCACGCGGCGTCTTCCCGCGCGGCGTGCACGGCGCCGTGCAGCGCGAAGCCCGTCGCGTTCACCGGATGCGAGCTCTCGCCGATCACGTTGCCGTCGATATCGATTTTCACGAGATTCGACGCCGTGACTTCATCGAATGAAAGCCCGAACGGATTGATCAGAAAGCGACCCGGCTCGCCCGGCACGCTCGCGGAAATATGCGTGTAGACGACATCGTCCCAGCCGTTGAGCGCGACGAGCCGGTACGCGGCGGCGAGTTCGACGCGCGTCGCCGCTTCGGCTGCCGAGCGCGGCCCGCTTTCCGCGATCCTGCGCTCAGGCGTGTGGGTGAACGACATGCGAATCTCCTTGTATCGATGGTCCGGTCAAGCGCCGCTGCAGGGCGATGACCGCCCATGACGCCAGCACGAACGGCGCGGTCAATGCAGCGATGCCGATGCAATCGATCACGCGCTCGATGAGCACCGCCGCGACGATCGCGATGATCGCATAGCGTTTGCCGAGCGGCGCGGCCGCGAGCGCCGCAAGCGCCGCGTTGAAGCCGCACGCGCCCGAGAGCACGACGGCATCGCTCGCGCCGCCGAGGCCGTGCAGCGTCGCGCCGAGCGCGCTGCCCGCGAGCGCCCAGCCCGCCTGCGATGGCCGCGACGCGAACAATCCCGCTGCGATCAATGCGCCCGCGAGCGCGCCGGTCGCGAACGTGATCGGCGCGAGCCCGGCGAACGCGGCCTGAAGCAACGGAATGACGCCGGCGGCGACTTGCGGGATCGCGCCCGTATCGCCGCGATCGGCGAAGAGCGGCAACCAGCACCAGGTGACGATGATGGCCGGGCTCGAAAAGGTCGGCAACCGGTAGCGCGAGAGAACGTGCGTTAGCTTGCTGGCGAGAAAGGTCGCGAACATCGCCGCGACGATGGCGACGGCCGTGGCCTGCGACGCATCGCCGATGAAGGCGAACGCGGCGAGCGCGGCGAGCGCGCCATTGAAGCCGTAGAGAGCGTCGCGAAACGCGGGCGCGTCGTCATCCTCGATGATTACGCTGATGACATTGCCCGTCAGCGTGCCGATCAGCAGGCCGCACGCGAGGCGCGGGCTCGCGCACAGGACCGCGAGAAACAGGAGCGCGCCGGTCGCGGCATTGCGCTGAAGCACGATTTGCCCGATCGCGCGGGCGAAACTGCGGAGTTGGTCGCCGAAGGCGGCGTTCGAATGGAGAGCGGAAGACATGCTGGGCGGCGACGGCACGGGAAGCCGCCAGCATAAAGCAGTCAGCGCGCGCCGGGCGGCGGTGCGCCGAATAACCTGTATGTGACCTGAAGCAGAGGGTGCGGCAACGCTTAATTGAAGGCCATCGGAACCAGCGGAGTCGGCTCGCCGACGCCCGGATTGGCCAGCGAAAGATCCGCGCTCATTTTCACGATTTCCGTGACATTTTCGCGGAAGTTGGGGTGGCTTTCCCAGGTGATGTAGCTTGCGTCCATGACAGCGGACAGCGTGAGCAGGGCAAAAGCAACTTTTTCGATGACTTCGTAACGGCGGCGCATGGCAAGGTCCTCAAACTTTGTGACATTGTAACAGATTTAAGGGTTTTCCCTTAAGGGTATGTTGCAACGCCGCAAATCCGCCGCCGTTACTGCGTTTGCGCTCCGGCCCTCATTCGGTGAACACGTTTCAAAAGCGAAAATCGTTGAAGAACTTTTCGCGGTCGATCACGGTGAGCGCGGCGCGCTTGTGCGGGAAGTCGAATTCCTTCAGCGTATGAAAGCCCATGCGATGCATGTACGCGATATGCCGCACATGATCGACGCGCGGTTCGCCGACGAGCCGCTCCGTGCGCGGATCGTCGATGAACATGTAGTGCAGCACGCCGCTCCACCATGCCTTGAGCTTGCCTGCGCTCTGGAACTGCGCATCGCCGATGAGCAGATGCAGGCCGCGATCGAAGTCGCCCGCATCGTAGAACGGGCCCAGGCGATCTTCTTTCGCCCAGTAGAACTCGAAGTAACCGAAGGGATGGTCGTTGAAGTAGCCGATCATCGGATGCATGTGCGGATCATCGCGACGTTCCTTCAGGTAAGCCGCGTGCTCGGCGCGTGTGCCGCGCTGGTCCCAGAAGTGCGCGACGCGGTCGAGATTCATCCAGTCGCTGAAGACTTGCGAATCCGCTTCAGGGTCGGCGGTGCGCAGGCTGAAGGTCATGTCGATCTGAGGGAAGTGACGTTCGTAGATCGTGCCTTCGGTGTTGTTTGGTCTCACCGGATGGGTGACATCGCCGGTTTGCGTGTAGCTGAGCAAGGTTTCGCTCGATGCGGGGGCCTTGAGCCACGGTTTGGCGATTTGCCAGAACGTCTGGCGTGATGTCGTCAGCCGCAGTTGGTCTTCGACGTGTTCTGCGTTGTCGATCAGGTTTTGGTTTTTCGCTTGTGCTATGAAGGCTTCGGCTCTTTGTGCGTCGGTGCTCGAATAAGGTAGTGCAAGCGTCGCCGTGCGGCGCTCAGGCTCGTTGCAGTAGATATCGCATAGCGCTTCTAGCAACGCGTCGGCGTTCCATGTTGTTAACGTGCGGTTCGCTGGTTGCTTTGCGGTAGCCGCTAGGTCTGGATCGAAACGTATGTTCATCGGTGAGTCTCGGGTAGGTTTGGGTTTGGGTTCGCTTGGGCTTTCGGTAAATCCTGTTTTCGTGTCGGTCTATTAGCTCTGCCCCTCCCCGGGGCGGGGGTCACTTTCTTTGCTGCTGCAAAGAAAGTAACCAAAGAAACAGCTATCCCCAGCCTAAGCACTTCACACCGGCCGCGGCACAG
>Ga0160464_100502_pt1 | contig 27821 bp, 22 predicted proteins | sample HID1971I_E11MG_FD_108275 | JGI IMG/M metagenome (GOLD analysis project Ga0160464, IMG submission 108275) | Enriched millipede-associated microbial communities from UW Madison campus, WI, USA - HID1971I_E11 MG | ecosystem: Host-associated > Arthropoda: Insects > Digestive system > Unclassified ... | reverse complement strand
GCGGGACTTTTCATCTTCCAGCTCGGCGCGTTCGGCGAGGGTCTTGTTGGCGAGATTGAAGCTCATGTTAAGTTACCTGCTGCACAAATAGGTGACATCTTACACTGTAGGTCTAAAGTTCCCGATCCGGATTTTGCCGCAGATGAACGCCCGGGAAAATAACTGCAACTTTTGCCGCTGCCCGACACTCCATTGTTCACTGTCACATTCACCTGCAAGGAGTCACCCCAATGGCCCGCAAAACCGCCGCCCAAGCTGCCGAAGAACAAATCAAGGACCAAGCTTTCAGCGAATTGACCGCGCTGATCGAGGAGTCGGACAAACTGCTCAAGAACAGCGCATCCCTGGTGGGCGAAGAAGGTGAAACCCTGCGCGAGCAGGTCGCCATCAAGCTCAAGCAAGCCCTGGACTCGCTGTCCAGCGTGCGTGAACGCAGCAAACCGGTGGTCGATGCCACCGAGACCTATATCGGTGGACACCCATGGCAGACCGTGGCGATTTCCGCCGGTTTCGGCCTGGTGATTGGCCTGTTGCTGGGTCGCCGCAACTGACCCATGGCGTGGCAGCGGCCCACCGCTGCCACGCCATTGTTTCAACTCGCCAGCTCGCGCAATTGCTGCAATACCTCCACCTCCAACACGATTCCCTCCTGCAACGATTTCGCCCGCGTGCGATGCCGCCGATCCCCCGGCAACCTCCTCAACCCTGCCGCATGCATCTGCCGCACCAGTTCCTGGCTGCGCTCGGCGAAGCCCTGCCCTGCCGTTTTGGCCGGATCAATCACGATCAGCAACTGGCCGGTCCAGGGTGTGCGGGCGCCAGGGTGGTTGGACCAATCAAACTCAAAGGAAAAATTGCCGCCAGTCAGGGCTGCCGCCAACAGTTCAACCATCATCGACAGTGCCGAGCCCTTGTGCCCTCCAAACGGCAACAACGCGCCGCCCTCAAGGATGGCCTTGGGGTCCTGGGTCGGCTGGCCCAGGCTGTCGACCCCGGTGCCCAGGGGCAAGCGCTCGCCCTTGCGTGCGGCAATCTGCACATCGCCATGGGCAATGGCGCTGGTGGCCAGGTCAAATACAATCGGCGGACCATCGGCGCGGGGTGCGGCAAATGCAATGGGGTTGGTGCCGAACAGCGGCCGATCCGCGCCGTGGGGCACCACGCAGGTCATGCTGTTGACCACGCTCAGGGCCACCAGGCCTTCTTCGGCAAAGGGCTCCACGTCTGGCCACAGTGCGGCGAAATGGTGGGAATTGCGAATCGCCAGCAAGGCGATCCCGGCACTGCGGGCCTTCTCCACCAACAGGCTGCGCGCCGCCGCCAGGGCCGGTTGGGCGAAGCCGTTGTTGGCATCCACGCGTACAAACCCGGAGGCGACATCCTCGACCACCGGCACTGCCTTGCCGCTGACCCAGCCACTGCCGAGCGTCGAGACATACCCGGGAATACGGAACACCCCATGGCTATGGGCGCCATCGCGTTCGGCGCTGGCGCAATTGTGCGCGAGCACCAAAGCCACCTCGGGCGACGTGCCATGCCGAACAAATACCTGTTGCAGCAAGGTCACCAGCTCGGTGAACGGGATCGAGGTCGAAGCCGTGGCGACTGTCGGAGACTGTGCAGACATTTGAAGGTCCGTTTTTATGATTGGAAGGGGCAACGAATGGACAAATCCAGATCGTCGATTAAACACCACGCACAGCGCTCACTGTCAACTTGCCGCTTGGCTCAATAGTTACCCCCGCCCGGTACAAGGGCCTGACTACCCTGCGTTTCCGTATTCACGCTGGAGCCAGGCCATGACTCGCGTCACCCCACCGTATTTTTTCGACGAATTTTTGCAACCCGTCAATCGTTCGACACTGAGCGAGCGCGAGCGCGCCCTGGGGCTTACGGTCAAGGACCTGGAATGGCTGCATGGCGTGTATTACGCCAGCGCTGCCAGCCGTCAGGATAGTCGCCTCCAAAGCCCCGCCATGCGTGTCGAAAAGCTGTTGCTCACGGTAGCGGGCAAAGCCGTGATCCCACTGGCCGGTGTGTTCCTGATGAGCCCCAGCCCGGACGGTAGCAAGGCCCTGCTGTATACCCCCTACGGCGGTATCCAAGTCTTTGACAGTCATGCCACGCTGCTCGCCGAGGTCAGCCAGGCACTGGCCGACCCGGTTCAGCGCGTCGAATTGCTCAGTTTCCTGTCGATCGCCCAGCGCAACAGCCTGCCGGTGGGCACGGCCATGACGCTGACAACCCTACTGGTCGAAGGTGCCGTCATGGCGGACCAGGAACAAACCCTGCAGGCCTGCCAGCAGGCCAACGTACACGCCATTCTGGCTCAGTTGCAGAAAACCCCGACCCTGTCCGGTATGCTCGACACCCTGCTCGGCATCATGGCCCATCCGTATTTCCCCGGCTTGGATCAACGGGATACGCGGGTCAATTGCTTTATGCAAAGCCCGACGGATGCCGACCGGCGCTGGATCGACCCGCTGCCGCTACGGGAAGCGCTCCTGCTGTTCTACGTGAAACACGCCTGGCCTACAGGGCAAACCCGCGAATTCTTCAACCCCAAGCATGTCACCACCGACTTCACCCCGACCCAGTTGCAACAAGACCGGGAACACTGGGAGCGCCTCGTCGAACAAACCTCCGGTACGCTGTCCAAACTGCTCGATAGCCTGCTGCAAACCTACTGGAACGAGGACATCGACGGTGGCACCTCGCGCCTGGAACTGTTTGCGCAAGTCATGGCCGACAAATTTCGCCTCGATATACTGCTCAAGCGCCAGGCCGGCATCCTTAGCTCCACCGATAGCCATATGCTCCAGGCCATGTTCCTAGACGACCAGGCCGCTCGCAGCGCCTACGCCGCCAACCTGAGCGTGGAAAAAGTGCGTATCTATGCGCCCTACCAGCACTACGTGGAATTGGCCAGCACCCTGATGCTGCACGAAAACCACGCTTATCTGTACACCCAATCCCGTGGCCTGCAGGTACTCCAAGACCTGGATGACCTCAAGGACACACTGTTGAGCATGCTCAAGGCCGCCGGACACGAAGATGAGCTGCTTAATTTCCTGTCCCTGGACGAACGCAACATCTTCATCGGCCTGGACCAGATAAACATTGCTGCGCGCCCCGTCACGGGGCATGTGTTTACCAGCATGATCGAAGACATTGCCGCCAAGCAGATCAGTAACATGAACCACGCCCTGGGCCTCTATCGCGCAAGCGCCGGCCAGGTGGACCTGGACGCCTTGCTCGATTACGCGTTGGACATCCGCACCATGCTCGACCATCGGCTGGTCGACCTGGAAACCAACGGGCGCTGGACGGTCCATCCTGTGACCAGCGGTAATGGCCGCCCCTCCACGGTCCTGGCCGAGCGCGCCAAATTACATCTGCGCCGCCTGCAAGCTGCCCAAGAGGGGTTAAGCATTGAGCTCGCTAAGCACCCGACACTGCGCGGCATGGCAGCCGTGGCGCTGGACATGCAACTGCAAAAGCACCAGCTGGACCTCAAGGCCGATGAGGTCCACATCAACACCTACGCCTCCCGCGCCCAGCAGCGCGAGGAGCGTCCGGCGCTTTCGTCCCTGAGCATGGTTGAACACTTCATCCAGCGCCTGGCCCAGGAAAGCAGACCGCTGCCGGTGTCATCCAGGACGGGTTTCTACACAAAGCGCGACCAGGGTGTGGCCCAACAGCTCAATAACATAAGCCTCAAAAGCTTTAACGCCATCATCGAACAGGTGCTGAACGTGTTTGCCGGCCATGATCTGCGTGAACTCCCGCGTCTGTTCCTGGAAAACACCCGCGATAAACATGCGCACTCGATGCTGCTGGGCCTGCGCAGCGAGGCTGAACTACGGCTGCTGGGGAAAACCCTGCCGACCGCTCCCCATGCCATTCTGGATACGGTGTTGCGCACCGACAGCCTGGTGCGCCTGACCCGCCATGGGATCAACGGTTTCCTCCCGGATGCCTACGCACTGACCTTGCAACAGGGCACGTACGATACGCTGCTGCCGTTGGCCAACCTGTTTGTAATCACCGAGCGTGGCGGCCTTGACCCCAGGCGCTCGGGCCAGGCGACTCTATGGACGCCCCGGCGCGGCCATGAGGTATTTGCCTCGGTCCCGGCCCTGCTCCAGGCCCTCACCAAGCGCCTGGAGCATCCGATCAAACGCCTCTCGCTGCTGGAGAACCTGCCGTTTTCCCAACGCGTGCCTCATCGGCAGTATCGCCTGGGGCCACTGCAACGTATTGACGAGAACCTGCTGGATGATCGTCTGAAAACTTACGGCAACTGCGTCATGGACGCGGTGGATCATCTGTTGGCAATGGACCTGCCCGCGCGCGCCGTGCAGGACCGCCTGGATGCGGTCCTGCAGACGCCTGCCCCAACCAACCTGGGGCGGGCCCAGGCGTTGGCCGAGGCCATGGTCAACCAGCAGGCCCTGCCCGTCTGGCTGGCAATGGCGCCAGCCGCGGAGCAGATCCACCACGCCGAACTGCTGGAGCAATATCACAACAGCGCCCCCGAGGAGGAAGACTACCTGCATGGCATTACGACCATCCGCGAGCATACCTTTTCCGCCCTGCTGGAGCTGCTCCAGGCACGCTTTCCCAAGCAGACCATCAGCCCTGATAACGTGCTGATTCCCGTACACCAGGCCCTCGATATCCACGACTACAATCTGACCGATTTTGCCTTGCGCCACTGGCCGGACCTGAACAGCCAGATTATTCGCCCGCGCTCACGTAGCGCCGAGCCCTTGCCCCCTACCCTGGATGCCAATGCGGTGATCCAGATGGTGCGGCAGTTGGACTTGAAATCGATCTACCAGAAGCACCTGCAAACTGCGCTGGGCACCAACACAGAGGCAGCCCGTGCACGCCGGCGTCGGTTCTGCCGGCAATTGCCTTGGCAGGTGTTGCAATATGCCCACGAGCAACATCTTCAAGAACGCCTCTCGAGCGAGGCCATGGGCCTGGTCCAGCAAGTGTTCGACATGCCCGACGGCCTGGCGCGCGCGGCGCTGGAGGGCGCGTCTGCGCTGATCCGGCCCGTGGAATTGGTGGCGACCGCAGGCGCCACTGCCGCCAAGGTACTGGGCATGTACCTGATCAGCGCGCCCAGCAAAGAGGCCGGCCCTGTGGTGCTGTATGCCCCCTACAGCGAGCACCATGTGCTCAAGCAATACGCCAGCGAACAAGCGTTGCTGGATGAACTGGAGCGCCCGGGCGAGCTGCAGGACTGGGCCCTCCAGCACCTGGAGGATCCGCACCAGGCCATTTACCGTGGCTTGTGGCAGGACAATCGTCATCGCCCATCGGAAGTCCACCTTGCCTCGGCTCCGGTCATGGGTAACCTGCTGCATTACCTGTTCAGTGAAAACACGCTGATCCTGCTCAAGATGCTCGCCTGCCAGTTCAAAAAAGGCACCAAGCTGCTCTGGGACAAGGTCGTCGACCTACTCGGCAAGGGGATTCCCACGGCGGTGTACTTCATGGCGGGCAAACTCGCCTATCCGCTGGTGGTCTGGCGCAGCTACAAGCTGGTCAAGCGCTCGATGGAAGCGTTGCAACTGCACCAGTGGAAAGCCGCAATGAAGGACTTCATCCTGGCCGTGGTGCAAATGGCCTCGCTGTACAGTGAACTCGACGGCAGCGAAACCCCGCCGCCCGATGAGGCAGAGGTCGTCGACCTGCCGGAGGGCACACTGCCCACGGCCACCACCCTGGCCACCTTGGACCTCACCGCCACCTCACGTACGCGGTTGCAACAGTTCGAGGAACACGACATCGACCTGCAGGACCTTGAGCTGAACACCGCCTCCCATGTCTACAAGGACAAGACCAGCGCCAAAGACTATGTGCCACTGGGCGGCAAGGTGTATCCGCTGAAGAAAACCAAGGACCACTGGCGCCTGGGCGGCGACGATCAGCAAGGCCCTTACGTCGGCCGCAACGCCGAGGGGAGATGGGTGGTGGACCTGGCCATACACAAGCCGCGCTTCGGTCAAGCCTGGACGCGCCACAAAGTGCTGCGGGCCGAACGGCACGATATCAATATTGAAGCGCGGGGTATCAGGGCGATTGCCGCAGTGTCCAGCTGGAAAGCCCAGGCCATCGACGAAGCGCTGAATGTGGCGACCTACTATGCCGTTAACTGCAAGCGCAACATCCAGCACTTTGCAAACCTGCTCACGCCAGACAGCCGGGTCGGCCTGTTCTTGTGCGACCTGTTCGGCACCCTCAACCTGAGCCCAGACCAGGTCAGGAAAATCGAGCACATCGTCGACGGAATATTGGACGAGTTGAGTGACCCCACGTTGATCAGCGCTGACTCGATGCGTTTCGTCAGCGGCGCCAGCCTGGTGGATCCTACCAGTGAATACGCCATGGTGCTGGTCACTGACAGCGAACGCAAAGTGTATTTATTCGAGCGATTCTTTGATCCGAACATGTCGGATTACCTGGACAGGTTGAGCGTTCCCTTCGACATGTCGGCCCACGCCAGGGCCGCTACCCTGATTCATGAACTGACCCACCTGAGGTTCGAGACAGCAGATATTGCCTACCTGCGCAGCTTAGAGCCGTTTCGCGACCTGATCGACACCGCCAAGCCTGGCGCCCAGGCGGTGAAGACCCGCCAGGATGATTTGCAAACCACTGCCTTGTCCACATTGACGCCGGCCAGCGTATTGTTCAAGACGTGGGATGATGTTTCGAATACCTGGGAGGACTACGGTTTTTTCACTACCACCCACTACCTCAAGCGCAAAGTCCTGAGCACCACCGGTGCCAAGAACCTGATTGAAGCCAGGCAAATCTTTATGAGCAACGTTGACAAGCGCATTGACGTGATTCTATCCAACGCAGACTCAGTCACTTACCTGATAACGCATCTGGGGCGTATGCTTGATGTGGGGGCCTGAGCAGGCCCCCAGCGGGCAAATCAGTCTTTCTGGTCGCGCAGGACATTGCCGGAGGCGCCGTCGATACGGGCTTCATAGACAGTGCCGTCGGACTTGCGACCTTTGACTTCCCAGTAACCGTCGTTGTCGGCTTCAGCCGAATAGACCTCGACATACCCAGCCTTGGTCTTCGCCACTTCAATGGCCTTCTCAATAGGGATCCAGCCGGCGCCCGGCTTATCGGCCAGGGCGGCGCCAGCGCTGAGCAGCGCAGTGGTTGCACACAGGGCGACTAAGGTTTTCTTCAACATATTCGTACTCCATTGTGGGAATGCCGGACACTTGTCCTGATATTTTAGGTATTACCAAATAAGAATAAGTTCCAATTGATGTGCAATCGCCATGATGGCGGTTCTCGCCGCCTGCCTCGGGGGGTTAGAATGCGGCAAACCAGGATGAGTCAATGAGCGAAAAGCCCCTTTCAGACGCCGAATACGATGCGATCACCGACGCCGCCGCGCATTGGTGCATGCGCCTGCATGCCGCCGATTGCACGGCGAGCGAACGTCAGGCTTTTACGCAATGGCACGATGCTCATCCGCTGCACGCCTTCGAATATGCGGCCATGCTGGAGATCTGGGAGGTGGCCGATCACCTGCCCCGCCCCCCACCTGCCCCGACGGTGGCCCCCGTCAAGCCACGCAGCCGGTTACGCAACTACGCAGTGGCCGCAGCGGTCTGCCTTGGCGCATTGCCGCTTGCGGCCTTTACCGGCTGGGAAGCCGGTTGGTTGCCCAGTTCTTATGAACATTTCGAGGCAACCAATGGCCTGGAAAAAATCACTCTGGGCGATGGCAGCCAAGTGGAGTTGAACCTGGGCACCGAGCTGGTCTACAGCCACTACAAGGACCAGCGCCGGGTCACCTTGAAAAAGGGCGAAGCGTTCTTCAAGGTGACCCACGACCGCGAACACCCGTTTATCGTTCGGGCCGGCGAAGGCCAGGTGCGGGTAACCGGTACCCAGTTCAACGTCTGGGAATACGACGAACAGGTGCGGGTGATATTGCTGGAAGGCTCGGTGCAGGTTTCCAGCGACGCGGAGCACGCCAGTGTACCGCTGAGCCCAGGCATGCAGGCCAGCTTTCGCCAAGGTGACGACACCCCGCAAGTCGCCGCCATCAGCCCCGATGACAGCGCGCTGGCATGGCGCCACGGCAAGCTGGTGCTCGACAACCTGCCCCTGACGGATGCGCTGCCGCTGATCAACCGTTACCTGAAAACGCCGGTCATGCTCGCAGACGCCGGTACCGGCAAGATCCGCATCGGCGGCATCTACAATATCAATGAAGTCAGCAACCTCGTTCCCTCCCTGCCCAAGGTACTGCCGGTCTATCTGACCCAGAACCAGGACGGCAACCCCGTACTCAATTCCATCCCAGGTAAAACCCCCAAGGGTTGAGCCCCCATGCGGGAGTGGGTTCGCTCACGCCCGCAGTCTCAGTTTTGAAACACCTTCCGCCCCTGAATCGCCCGCATTGTGCGGATTCATCCATTTGTCATGGGCGGTGTTACATCGCTGAGACAGTGCGAGGTGAGGATGGGCCTGTCTCAAGCGCCGGGGGACTGTTTCAACGTTGAAACAGCGTTGCCATCACTTTGCCCGGCTTTAAACATAACCCACTGTAAATCAACAAAAAATCAAAAGCGGCACGGCTTCTGCTCTTTCCCTGACAACGCTGTTTAGGGTCAGCGTGAAGCATAAGGACTGCCGCCGTGAACACACTTGCTCAAGGTTCGATGACCGCACTGCTGGTCGGCTGTGTACTCAGCGCCGGTATCAGTATTCCGAGCTTTGCCGGTGACGGCGTTATCGTCACGGGTCGTAATGTGCAGGGGCATATGGTCGGCCGCCCGGCCTTCGGCCCCGACCCCTACCCCACTACCGCCAACGCCAACCCCAGCAAAGAGATCATCAACGCCCTGTCCGGCGAACTCAGCGACGCGGATATTGGCGGCATCAGCAGCGGCGCAAGCCTCGCCCGCTCCATCCAGCCCAATGCCAGTTTGTCTGGCCTTGGCACCACACAGCACGGCATGTCGACACTGGGCACTGGCGCAGCCGCCGGCCATGGTGCGGGCAACAGCATGGGCGGGCAGATCAGCGACTCGATCCAGCGCGGCATGGCGCCCTTGAACAACCTCGGCAACATGCTGGGGGGCAAGTGATGAATCGTGCCCTGTTGATGTTCGCCCTGCTGGGCAGCGCCTTGGCCATGGCCGACAACACCGCCGTGATCAACAACAGCGGCCAGCATTTCGAAGGTTTGATGTCGATCAACCAGGCGGCCGGCACTCAGCAGCAAAGCTCCAACAGCCGCGCCATGGCGTTCGGTGGCCAAGCCACCACCGTCGACATCCAGAACCTCAACGGCAAGGTCGACCCGGCCCTGAACGCCAAGGCGACGATCCAGGGCACCTCTTTTACCAATGGCAAAGGTGTACTGGGCGTCAACCAGTCGGCCGGGGCCAATAACCAATCGATCAATGCGCTGCGGATCAGCCTCAACCCTGGCCCGCAAAGCATCGATGACAGCGTCCTGTTGCAACAGAACACGACGACGCTGGCAACTGACTCAGGGCTCACCCCCACCACTGGCAGCCGCCAGGTCGTTACCAGCGACCAGGCCTTCACCGGCAGCCGAGGTGTGATTCAGGTGAACCAGAGTGCCGGGGTGGGGAACCGAGTGGCTAACACCCTGGGTATCACTATCAAGTAACCGCTTGGTAGACGTTAGTTAGACCGTACCAACACTTAACCCAACTAATTAGAAGCAAGGAGAAACACCATGAAACCTCAAATGGCGCTCAAACCACTGGTTTTCGCTCTCGCCGCGCTCATGGCTGCTGCTGCTCAAGCGGGTGGCTGGCATCCAACCCCTCAACCCACCGGCACTGTTGCCGCTGTCGTCACTGATGTCCAAAAAAGCGAACACAACAAATTCGACGACACCAACACCGAAAACAACGCCTCGGCCGATAACTCGGTCAACAGCAACAGCGGTAACGTCGGCGTCAACGCGCAATCGGGGTCCGGTAACCAGGCCGACAATGCCGGTGCCATCTCCAGTGCAAAAGGTGACTTTGCCACTGTGTTTGCGGTGATCGATGTAGATCAAGGCAGTTCAGGCAATAACTTCGTCAACAAAGGCACGCAAAACAACGCCTCTCTTGACGGTTCCATCACTGGTAACTCCGGCAACGTGGGTTACAACGGTCAGGCCGGGCAAGGCAACCAAGGTAAAAACAACCTGGCAATCACTACTGCCGATGGCAAGAACATCGCAGCGGCCTCCAACACCGAGCAAAACTCGCTCAACAACAGCTACCTCAATGCGGCCGCCAGCAGCCATGGTTATGGTGGCAAGCCGCAATACGTGTCCAACAACGCAAGCCTCGACAACTCGGTTAACCGCAACTCCGGCAACGTAGGCGTCAACCTGCAATCCGGTGCGGGCAACCAAGGCAGCAACAGCCTGGCGATCGGCCAAGGTTGCAGCGTCTGCAGCAGCAGCGTGCGCTTCTGATCCAACGGGGCCTTGGCAACAAGGCCCTATCTTATTCCAGTGTCCAGCAGGTGATCCGATCATGCGCCTCGCGATTCTCACCCTCCTGATATTGCTCACCGGCACGACCTGGGCAGGCACCATGGCGATCTCCGCCATGCCCGGCGGCGCGGTGATCTACAAGAAGGTCGAGAGCATCCGTGAGCGCCGCTTCGCCAACCTGGTGGAACAGAAAACCGATTTCAGCTGCGGTGCCGCGGCACTCGCCACCATCCTGCGCCAGGCCTATTGGCTGGACGTCGACGAAGACCACATCATCAAAGGCATGCTGGTGACCGCCGACCAGGACCTGGTGCGAACCCAGGGCTTTTCCATGCTTGACATGAAGCGCTACCTCGAAAGCATCGGCATGCGTGCCCGCGGCTACAAGATCGCGCCGGATACCTTGCTGACCGTGAAAATCCCTGTGGTGGTGCTGCTGGAAATCCGTGGCTACAAGCACTTCGTGGTGATGCAACGGGCCGACAAGGACTGGGTATATATCGGCGACCCGGTGCTGGGCCACAAGCGCTATTCCCGTGACGATTTCGTCAAAGGCTGGAATGGCATTGTCTTCGCCGTGCTGGGTGAAGGTTACGACAAGGCCAACGTCCTGCTCGACCCGCCCATGCCGCTGACTGCCAAGAGCCAGATGAATGAGTTCAAGCCGGTGGGCGATGCAGAGCTGATGGATTTCGGTTTTATCCAGAGCGACTTCTTCTAGAAGCGCAATAAGGGGCAGGACGCCCCAGGAGCCGCAGATGAACACTTGCCGTTGGCTGACGCTGTTGTGCGTGGCAGCCTCAATGCCCGCTTATGCGTCATCGGGGTTTAAGCCTATCGAACTCAAGGACGCAGAAATGGCCGAACTGCGTGGCCGCTACGTAATGCCGGGGCGCATCATCAGCTTCGGCATCGTCATGAGCAGCACCTGGACCAATGCCGTCGGTGACAGCATCACCGGCACGGCCAACATGCAGATCGACAAGACCACTATCACCCCCCAGTTCTATGTGCAAACCACCGGTTCGACCGGTACCGGCATGCCTCCAACCACCGGCACCGGTAACGTGGTCGGGGGGGCGGGCCTGGGCAGCGGCCAGGGCGTGACCCAAAGTGTGCGCACGGCCGGCGATGGCAACACCGCCTACAACAACGTCGGCATCAATGTTGAAAACGGCGTTACCCCCGCCAATAACGTCCAATCCGGGCAGGTACTGGTGGCCGGCGGTACCGTGAGCGGTGACAGCGCAGCGGGCCGCGTCAGCGTATCGGCCAACAATGGCGGCGTGCAGATGGCGATCCAGGCCAACCACAACCAAGGCAGCAGCCTGCAGCAGATCGGTGGCGGCAACGTGCTGCAGGGTACGGTGCTGACCGGCAATACCAACCTTGTCAGAAATATCACTCAGATCAACGTGGTGATGAACAATAACGGCTTGAATAACGCCGCGTTGAATTGCAATTTGGATCAGCTCAAAGGCCTACGTACGCTCGGTTATTGAACTACGCTGACCCTTCGACACTTACGCATTAGTAAAGGACGGCTTATTTCATGCATCGATCGTTATCGCTACGTGCGGTGGTTTGTTTAAGTACGCTCTTGCCCGCATCCCTATTGTATGCCGCGCCAGACGCCGATATCGAAGCCCTGAAGAGGGAACTCCTGGAACTCAAGCAACGTTATGACGTGCAGCAAAAAGCCTTGGCTGTGCTGGAGCAACGTGTACGTCAGGTAGAGGATCAACCGGCGACGCCCGCCCCCAGGCGCCTGGCCAAGTCACCTGCCGACTTCAAGAATGGCGGTAACGCTGTCGCGACCACGGGTACTGGAGCCGCAGCCGCCTCGGGTGGTGCAGGCAGTTCCTACGGCCAATCCCTCAAGGACGATTCGGCCCCGGCGCAAAGTGTGAGCAACCTCTACAACGAGGCCAGTGGCTTCTTCGGCAACGGCAAGTTCAGCGTTGAAACCGGCATCACCTATGCCCGTTATGACGCACGCCAATTAACCCTCAATGGCTTCCTCGCGCTGGACTCGATCTTCCTCGGCAACATCAACCTGGACCGGATCAAGTCCGACAGCTGGACCCTGGACCTCACCGGGCGCTACAACGTCGACAACCGTTGGCAGTTCGACCTGAACGTACCGGTGGTGTACCGCGACTCGACCTACCAGTCGGCCGGCGCCGGCAACGATGCCACCGCCACCTCGGAAGGCTCGGTGACCCGCGACCCGACCATTGGCGACGTCAACTTTGGCGTGGCCTACAAGTTTCTCGACGAAACCCCGACCCTGCCGGATGCGGTGGTGTCTGTACGGGTCAAGGCGCCCACGGGTAAAGAGCCTTTCGGCATCAAGCTGGTCCGGCAGCCCAACAACGACAACCTCTACCTGCCGGAAAGCCTGCCGACGGGCAACGGGGTCTGGTCGGTCACCCCGGGTATTTCCCTGGTCAAGACCTTCGACCCGGCAGTGTTGTTTGGTTCGCTATCGTATACCCACAACTTTGAAGATTCGTTTGACGATATCAGCAGCGATGTCAACCAGAAGGTCGGCGGTAAAGTCCGCCTGGGCGACAGCTTCCAGTTCGGCGTCGGCGTAGCCTTCGCGCTCAACGAAAAGATGAGCATGTCGTTCTCGGTCTCCGACCTGGTACAGCGCAAGAGCAAGCTCAAGCCGGACGGCGGCGACTGGCAATCGGTGGTGTCCAGCGACGCCAATGCCGGTTACTTCAACGTGGGCATGACCATTGCCGCCTCGGATAACCTGACCATCGTGCCGAACCTGGCGATCGGCATGACCGATGATGCGCCGGACTTTACCTTCAGCCTGAAATTCCCGTATTACTTCTGACTACACCCCGATAGCAGTGTGTCAGCCAGCTTATCTATAGCTGACACACCGCCATCAGCGAATCTGGTGTTTATGCAGCAACCGGTAGAACGTCGGCCGGGAAATCCCCAGCACACGCGCGGCGACACTGAAGTTGTCGCTGTGCCGGTTGAGCACATCGCACAGCGCCTGGCGTTCGGCGCGGTGCTTGTAATCTTCCAATGTCGCCATCGGCGCCGAAAGGGCCGGCTGGCCTTGCAACCCCAGATCAACGGCTTCGATCTGGCGCCCTTCGGCCAACACCAGGCCGCGACGCACGCGGTTGGCCAGTTCCCGCACATTGCCCGGCCAAGGGTGTTGCCCCATCGCCACCAGCGCGTCCTCGCTGAAACTGCGCGGGCGCCGGCCGGTTTCCCGGCTATAGAAACGCGAAAAGTGGTTGGCCAGCATCGCCACGTCGCCATGGCGCTCGCGCAAAGGCGCGGTGACCACTTGCAGGACATTCAGGCGGTAATACAAGTCTTCGCGAAAGGTGCCCTTCTCCACCGCAGCTTCGAGGTCGACATGGGTCGCGGCAAGCACCCGCACATCCACCGGGATCGGCTGACTGCCGCCGACGCGCTCGATGTGTTTTTCCTGCAGGAAACGCAAAAGGTTGGCTTGCAGCTCCAGCGGTAGGTCACCGATTTCATCCAGGAACAGCGTGCCACCGTTGGCAGCCTCAATGCGCCCCACCTTGCGCTGATGAGCGCCGGTGAACGCGCCTTTTTCGTGGCCGAACAGTTCGGATTGGATCAGGTGTTCAGGGATAGCACCGCAATTGATCGCCACGAACGGTTTAGCGTGCCGTTGGGATTGCCGGTGCAAGGTCTTGGCCACCAGCTCTTTACCGGTGCCGCTGTCGCCGCGGATCAACACAGGGGATTCAGTGGGGGCCAACTTGGCCAACAATTTGCGCAGTTCACGAATGGGGCGGCTGTCGCCCAACAGCTCGTGGGGCTCATCTACAGGCGCGTAACCCTTGCCACGCAGGCGCGCCATGCCGAACGCACGGCCGATTGTCACCTGGACCCGGGACACATCGAACGGCAAGGTGTGGAAGTCAAAGAACCATTCGCAGACAAAATCACCGACGTTCTGCAGGCGTAGTACATCCTGGCTGAGCACAGCAATCCACTCGGTGCCGCTGCGGCCAATCAATTCCTTGACCGCTTCGGGGCGCTCCAGATGGCTGGGCTGCAAGCGCAGCAGCCCCACATCGCAGGAGCGCTCACCTACCGCCTGCAAGGCACAACTGTCCACTTCCCAACCGGCCGTGCGCAGTCCGGGTAATAGGTCGTGGCAATCATCACAGGGGTCGACCACCAGCAAGCGACGTTGGACGGGTGTCACAAGCATGTCGATTCCTTGGCGCCAGAATTATTAAAGTTATTTAGAAACAATGGTTTGTGGCGCCTGGCGGTAACCCTAGCAAGATATTGACGCCTGCCTTGTACCATTTCGCTATAAGTGCGGACAAAAAACCATGTGGCGCTCGCAAGTTGCCGGCGGCGGAAACTTTCATTCAGCTTTCAAAACAGGCATTTAGATGATGTTAATCAGGGAAAGTTAAAATTTCTTGCTCTAGCATGTGACCCGCACCCCATCATCGTGCATCAGTACAAGTAACCCACCGCACGGTCAGCCCAACCGCCGGTACTCACTTGAATGGGCATACAGAGAGAAGACCCAAATGAACGCTCCGCTGCGCATCAACGAAGCTCTTTTGATTGCAGACCGTGCCTTCCAACCCTTCCAGTGCGTGGCCTGGCACGATGGCAATGGCGCCCTCAGCCTGAGCGTCATCGACCGTACCAATACCCGTATCGGCAGCAAACAGCTGTCATCGAAGACTTATACCGATCCAGCGCAATTGGAAAACCTGTTGTTGCAGGCTCGCGCCGAGCTCGATAAAGATGGCTACCAGTTGCAACACTGGGCAATGCCGAAGTAATTCACTACAACAACTTCCAGCCCTTGGGAAACACAGGCTGGAAGTTGTGCAGCGAGACTTCAGGTTTAACGTGCCGCGAGAATAAACCGTTCGAATGCCTCGGCAGCGCCGTCTTCGATATTACTACCGGTGACCACATTGGCCTGGCGCTTGACGGTTTCTTCGGCCTGGCCCATGGCGATGGATAAACCGGCCACTTTAAACATGGCCGGGTCATTACCGCCGTCGCCGATGGCTGCGGTCTGTTCAAGCGGCACCCCAAGATGCTCGGCCAGGGTTTTCAATGCTTCGCCCTTGTTGGCCAGCATCGCCGTCACGTCCAGGTACACCGGTTGCGAACGTGACACCTGAGCCAACCCTTGCACCTTCGGCTGCAATTGCGCCTCCAGCTCCACCAGCAACTGCGTGTTGTTACTGGCGGCGACGATCTTGTCGACACGATCCAGGTAGGGCTCGAAACTCTCCACCACCACTGGCCCGTACCCTAAGCCATCAGCTTCGCGCTGCACCATCGGCCCAGGCGGGTCACGGCGCAGCCAGTCGCCGTCGGCAAACACCCAGACCTCCACGTCCGACTCGGCTGAAAACAGCGCGAGGGTGACCAGCGCCGCCTCTGCCGGCAGATGGTGCGCAACCAGGATGCTGCCATCCGGGTTGACCAGCGTACCGCCATTGAAACCGGCCACCGGCACATCGATGCCAAACGTCTCGATCAGATGCAGCATGGCCTTGGGCGGACGCCCGCTGGCCAGGCTGAATAGCACTCCGGCTTCACGCATCGCACGAATCGCGTCGGCGGTACGCTGGCTGAGGCTGTGGTCGGGATGCAATAAGGTCCCGTCCACATCGCTGAGAACAAATCGGATGGGATGAATCGTCGCGTCACTCATCCGAGGCTATGCCAGGTGCGGCCATCACGGGCCAGCAGCGCGTCTGCCGCCGCGGGGCCATCTTCACCGGCCTTGTACGTCTGGATGCCGTCATCTTCCTTCCACGCATCGAGGAACGGCTGCACGGCACGCCAACCGTTCTCGATATTGTCGGCACGCTGGAACAAGGTCTGGTCGCCGGTCATGCAGTCGTAGATCAGGGTTTCGTACCCCGTCGACGGCTGCATCTCGAAGAAATCCTTGTAGTCAAAACCCAGCTCGATATTAGCCATCTCCAGGGTCGGCCCAGGTTTCTTGGCCAGTAGGTCGAACCACATGCCTTCGTTCGGCTGGATCTGGATCTTCAGATAGGTGGGCTTGAGTTCATCGACTTCGGTGTCGCGGAACTGCGCATAGGGCGCGTGCTTGAAGCAGATCACGATCTCGGTATCGCGAATGCTCATGCGCTTGCCGGTACGCAGGTAGAACGGCACGCCAACCCAGCGCCAGTTGTCGATCATCACCTTGAGGGCGACAAAGGTCTCGGTACTGCTGTCAGGCGCAACGTTGGCTTCCTCGCGATAGCCTGGCAGCGCCTTGCCGGCGATTTCGCCGGCGGTGTACTGGCCGCGAACCGAGTTGGCTCGGGCATCCTCCAAAGACCAGGGGCGGATCGCACCGACCACCTTGGCCTTCTCGCCACGCACCGCATCGGCGCCAAAGGCGGCAGGCGGCTCCATGGCGACCATCGCCAGCAACTGGAACAGGTGATTGGGCACCATGTCGCGCAGGGTGCCGGTTTTCTCGAAGAAATTGCCCCGGGTTTCCACACCGACCGTTTCCGCGGCGGTGATTTGCACGTGGTCGATGTAGTGGTTGTTCCAGAACGCTTCGAACAGCACGTTGGAGAAACGGCTGATCAAGATGTTCTGCACCGTTTCCTTGCCCAGGTAATGGTCGATGCGGTAGATCTGCTTCTCGCTCATCACTTTGAGCAGGCACGCATTCAGCGCCTCGGCAGTGGCCAGGTCGGAGCCGAACGGCTTTTCGATGACCACGCGGCGAAAGCCCTCATCCGTTTCGTTCAGCAAGCCGGCGCTGCCCAGGCGCTGCACCACTTCACTGAAGAAGCGCGGAGCGGTAGCCAGGTAGAACACCGCGTTGGCGGTGCCGCTGTCGGCGATCTTCTGCGCGATATCCGCGTAGGTGCTGTCGTCGAGAAAGTCGCCCTCGACGTAGCTGATGCCCTTGGCCAATTTTGCCCACATTGCCGGGTCGAGGGCATTTTCGGCATTGCCGCGCACCTTGCTGGCGGCCTCGGTGCGAATGAAGTCCTCAAGCTTCTTGGCGAAGTCGGCATCGCTGATGGCGTTGTGATCAACGCCGACAATGCGCAGGCCATCGCCCAGCAGCCCGTCACGGCTCAGGTTATACAGCGCCGGCATGAGCAGGCGCTTGACCAGGTCGCCATGGGCGCCAAACAGAAACAGGGTGGTGGGGGGTGCGGGTTCGGCCTTGGGTTTCTTGCCGTTGGCGGTCATTTTTTTGAAGTCTCCACATGGCCACCAAAGCCGAAGCGCATGGCAGACAGCATTTTGTCACCGTAGGTGCTCTGCTGGCGGGAACGGAAACGCGCAAACAACGACGTCGACAGAACCGGTACCGGCACCGCTTGTTCCATGGCCGCTTCGATGGTCCAGCGACCTTCACCGCTATCGGCCACGGAACCTGAGTAGCCATCGAGCTTCGGATCGGTGGCCAGGGCGTCGGCGGTCAGGTCCAGCAGCCAGGACGACACCACGCTGCCACGGCGCCAGACTTCGGCGATATCGGCAACGTTGAGGTCGAAACGCTGGTCTTCCGGCAGGTTTTCCGAGTTCTTGGTCTTGAGGATGTCAAAACCTTCGGCAAACGCCTGCATCATTCCGTACTCGATGCCGTTATGGATCATCTTGACGAAGTGACCGGAGCCCGCTGGGCCGGCATGGATATAACCGTGCTCGGCACGCGGGTCGGCAGACGGCGAACGGTCCTTGGTGCGCGGGATGTTGCCCATGCCCGGCGCCAGGCTCTTGAAGATCGGGTCAAGGCGCTGCACGGTCTCGACGTCGCCACCGATCATCATGCAGTAGCCGCGCTCCAGGCCCCAGACGCCACCCGAAGTGCCGACATCGACATAGTGCAGGCCCTTTTCCGCCAGGGCCTTGCCGCGACGCACGTCGTCCTTGTAGTTGGTGTTGCCGCCGTCGATGATCACATCACCGTTTTCGAGCAACTCGCTCAGCGCGTTGATGGTGTCTTCAGTGGGCGCGCCCGCCGGCAACATTACCCACACGGCACGGGGCTTTTGCAGGCCGGCCACCAGGGCTTTCAAGTCGGCGACGCCGGTAGCGCCCTCCTCGCTCAGGCCTTTGACAAAGGCTTCGTTACGGTCGTATACAACGGTGGTATGCCCATTGAGCATCAGGCGCCGCGCAATGTTGCCACCCATGCGGCCTAGTCCAATAATCCCCAGTTGCATGTGCTGATGCTCCTAACTGCTAAAAAATGTGTGACATAGTTTATAGCGCAATGAGGCTAATGAGGGTTAGTCCAGAGCGGATCCGTGTAGTTTCATGGCAAAAAAACTGCCATCGTTTCACCATCACCCTCGGAAAAGTCACACGACCGCGAAAAATAAAAAAGTTCCCTTGTCTCGCAAAAGAATTCAAACTTGCTCCCGACTGTTGCTGGAAACCTGTTCCGGCACCGCGATCTACCGGCTATTTGCGAGGTAAGCAATGAGCACAGCACAGATGACCCGCCCGCCACAGACCCTCTACGTCAGCATCCGTCGCGATGAATTGCGTCAGTTGAAAGATGAGCGCGATCGGTTGCAGCAGGAAGTCCTGCGCCTGCGCTCGTACCTTCAAAGCCAGCTCGAATTGCCGTCTGACGCCAAGCCTGCGCTCTGCTGATCGCCTCTGGTTAGTTTGTAAGGCAATACTTACAGAAAACTCACAAAGTTTTCACACGCCTGTCCCGATAATCCCGCCCGCGATGCCGCTCACTTCCTGAGCGGCCCGATGTCGCGCGCCTGTGCGCGACAATCATTCTCTGATGGGGCGCTGGATGGCGATGTTCAAACGCAGCACGACGACTGCGAAAGGCTTTGATTGGGCCGGCCTTGGCTGGTTATTTCTGTTTTTCTGGTATTTCTCGGGTATTACTCAACTGCTAATCCAACTGACCGGCACCTCCGGCTTCAGTGGTTTTCGCCAAGCCTTCTTCATGAGTGCGCTATGGCTGGCGCCGATGTTGTTGTTCCCGCGTCGTACGCGCCTGCTTGCCGCGCTAATCGGCGTGGTGCTGTGGGCCTGCTCAATGGCGAGCCTGGGTTATTTCTTCATTTACCAGCAGGAATTTTCCCAGAGCGTCATCTTCATCATGTTCGAATCGAACATCTCTGAAGCCGGCGAATACGCGACCCAATATTTTGCCTGGTGGATCGTGCTGGCATTTATTGCCCACACCGCCTTTGCCGTCTTCCTCTGGACACGCCTGCGCCCTGTGTACCTGCCGCGCGGCCAGTCGATCGTGGCAGCGGTGGCCATCGTCCTGGCCGTTGTGGGCTACCCGCTGGTCAAGCAGATCGCTACCAGCGAAACCATGGAATTGGCCATCGACCGTTTCGAGACCCGTATCGAACCGGCTGTGCCTTGGCAGATGATCGTCGCCTACCGTCGCTACACCGAACAGCTGGACAATATGCAAGGCATGCTGACCAGTGCCAGCCAGATCCCGCCATTGAAGAACCTCAAGGACAGCATGGCCGGCCAGCCGTCCACCCTGGTGCTGGTGATCGGCGAGTCCACCAACCGCCAGCGTATGAGCCTCTACGGTTACCCGCGCAATACCACGCCGGAGCTGGACAAGCTGCGCGACCAACTGGCCGTGTTCGATAACGTCATCACCCCGCGCCCCTACACTATTGAGGCACTGCAACAGGTGCTGACCTTTGCCGACGAAGAAAACCCTGACCTGTACCTCAAGACGCCGTCGATTGTCAGCGTAATGAAGCAGGCCGGCTACAAGACCTTCTGGATCACCAACCAGCAGACCATGACCAAGCGCAACACCATGCTCACGACCTTTTCCGAACAGGCTGACGAGCAGGTGTACTTGAATAACAACCGCAACCAGAACGCCCGTCAGTACGACGGCGATGTGCTGGCGCCGTTCTCCAAGGCCCTGGCCGATACCGCTGAGCGCAAGTTCATCGTGGTACACCTGCTGGGCACTCACATGAGCTATCAGTACCGCTACCCGCCGAGCTTCGACAAGTTCACCGACCGCCAGGGCGTGCCCGCGGGTGTCAGCGATGCGCAGTTGCCGACGTACAACAGCTATGACAACGCCGTGCTGTACAACGACTTCGTGGTCTCCAGCCTGATCAAGGACTACGCCAAGACCGACCCCAACGGCTTCCTGCTGTACCTCTCGGACCACGGCGAAGACGTGTTCGACTCCGTCGGCCACGACACCCTGGGCCGCAACGAAGGCAAGCCGACCGCGCCGATGTACACCATCCCGTTCATGGCCTACGCCTCACCGAAGTGGCGCGAAAGCCACGACTGGAGCTTCGCCGGCGACCTGCAGCGGCCGTACAGCAGCTCGCAGCTGATTCACACCTGGGCCGACATGGCCGGCTTGAGTTTTGACGAGCTGGACCACAGCAAGAGCCTGGTCAGCGACAGCTTCAAGCCACGTCCCTTGCTGATCGGCAACCCTTACGAAACCAAGCAGAAGGCGCTGATCGACTTCAGCCTGATCAAGCCAAAGAAGGCCGATAGCAGTGAAGTGGTGCTGAAGTAAACCTGGGCTCGGCGACAGAACGATACAATCATTCTCGTCCAGGCCTGAAGTTCTTCATCCCCTTGCGTCTTTGAACCCCTGCCTGCCACGTGCCTGCGAAGTTAACAAACTGTTAACTTCGCAGGCACTTTGCGTTAACTCCCACTTAATACGATACGTCCATAGTCGCCCCATGCTTCTGATCAAGGAACGGCCAGACACCTATCACTCTTAATGGGAATACTGCGATGAAACTCTCGACCTTGATGTTTGCCAGCCTGATGACACTGACCTCCGCCGCCGCCTTTGCAGAGGGCGGTTCAGAGCGTTCTAAGGAGTTCTACCAGAACTTCAGCTTCATTCAGCAACAAACCCATGGCGCAGCTGAACAGCGAATGGCCTCCGCAGACGGTAAGACCTTGAAGGTCGACACCGTCAATGAGGAACAACCGAACAGTTGATTTAATGTTGATTTAATCTGCAACACCCTGCGCCATTCCGCTCCGTTGGCGAAGGTATATTGGGCGCCATTTAACGGCGCCCTTTTTTTCGCTTGGTATTTATTAAAGCGACTTGCTCCAGAACAACATACGTCCATGACTCGGATCAAATACTGAATCATCGAAACCGAACTTTCGGTAGGCCGACTGGGCCAGTTCATTGCCTTCGAGCACTTCCAGGGTGATCTTGCAGCAGCCGCGCTGCCGAGCGATTTCCTCGACCTTCTGCAGCATTTTCTGACTCAACCCCAAGCCACGAAACCTATCCATCACCACCACGTCGTGGACGTTGACCAGCGGGCGGCAGGCAAAGGTTGAGAAACCTTCAAAACAGTTGACCAACCCCGCCGGTTCGCCACCGATAAACGCCAGGACGCTGAACGCGTGTGGGCGCTTGGCCAACTCGGCAGGCAGCTGCTGCAAGAGATCGGCCGGCAAGGTGTGGCCGTCGCCCATCGAATCTTCAGCATAATGATTGAGCAACAGGCCAATGGCATCGGCATGCACGGCGTTGGTGTAGCTGGCTTGCAGCACCAGGATGTCTGGGGTGTCCATTTCCTTCCTCGATAACGACAACCAGGGATTCGTTTCCCTTTGAGAGCTGCGATTGTAAGCGCGGAGTCGGCAACAGATGAAGGAGATTAACTACAAATGCCCGACAGAAATCGCGAAGCTTGAACGCGTCAAAACCTGCAAACATCCCTGAAACGGCGATTTTTCCTAGACGGCGAAGCGTTGCAACTGCATCGCCTGCAAACGGCTCAGGGTGCGACGGAAAGGAAACTCCAGGTAGCCTTCGGTGTAAAGGCCCTCCAATGGCACCGCGGCGTCGATAAAGAGCGGCACCTTGCGGTCGTAGCATTCGTCCACCAACGCGATAAAGCGTCTCACGCTGTCATCGTGTACCGACAGCTGCGGCAATTCGCGATCCCCCGCCACTACACGTTCGACGCCGTCCTCGGTGCCACGGGCAATCCGCCCGGCACGCCTCCGTGCGCTGAGGTTGGGGACGTCACCCAACAGGATGGCCTGGTAGCGATCACACAGCAGCATAAAGTCCATGGCGGCCAGGGGTTGCTCGCACAGCTCGGCATAACGACACCAGAGCACCCTGTCACTGGCCTGTACCGCCACGATAGAACGGTGACCTACACTCACTGCCCCGCTGATCACACGCTGCCCCAGGCTTAATTGGTTGAACACCGCAGCCAGTGCAGCCGGTTGGTTCACCCAGTATCGCTGCATGCCTGCACCGGGATGCAAGCGATGGTCCTCGCCTCCGTCCACTGCCACCACCTGCATGTGCTGCTGGACTGCAGCGATGCCCGGCAGGAAACGCTCGCGATTGAAGCCATCGGCGTATAGCTGATCGGGCGGCTGGTTAGAGGTGCACACCATCACCACGCCCTGCTCGAACATCACCTGGAACAGGCGACCGAGGATGATCGCGTCACCAATGTCATTCACAAACAGCTCATCGAAGCACAGCACCCGCACCTCCCGACTCAACTCCCGGGCCAACGCCCGCAACGGATCCTGGGTTCCCGTGAGCTGGAACAAACGTTGGTGCACCCACCCCATGAAGTGATGAAAATGCTGGCGTCGTGCGGGAATACGCAGGCTTTGGTAGAAATGGTCCATCAGCCAGGTCTTGCCGCGGCCTACCGGCCCCCATAGGTAAACCCCGGCAATCGGCGAACGGCCTTGGTGCAAGACCTCGTGACAGGCTTGCAGGGCGTGCACCGCCTGCTGCTGGGCATCGTCAGGGACGAAACCTTGCTGGGCGATGGCATGTTGGTAAGCGGCGAGCGGCGAGTCGAAAGTCATGTGTGCCAGTATGACTTACGCGCAGATATCCAGCCGTGAAATCTTGCCCTGTTCGTTCAGCCGAAAGGTGTAGCGCAGCTCAAGCGGACTGCCGGGGAAATTACCGGAGACGATATTGCTGACCAGCACTTTGCCGGTGCGTTGCTGCACGCTGAGCACCTCGACCCGTGGCTGGTAGCGGCGGCCGGTATCTTCCATCCAGCGTGCAATGGCGGCCGTACCCACCTGATGTTCGCCTTCATCGAATACATTGGCATCGTCAGCGAAACACTGGGGGATCGCGGTGATGTCGCCGGTATTGGTTGCTGCAATATAAGCCACGATGGCCGGGGCCAACTCGGGAAAAGACATGGCACAACTCCTTGCCTGGATGATTTGTGACGCCATGCTAAGCCACGGGTGTGTCAGTTTTTGTCAGGAGTAAACGGCGCGGACTCTTGCTGCTCCATCAGCTTGCGCCAGCCTCGCAACAGGTCGCTGCGCCTCCCGGGGTAACGCTCACCCTGGGCATCGGCGCTGGCCACGCGGTCGGTGCGAAAGGTGCGATAGGCACTGCGCAACTCGCACCACGCCACGATCACCCGCGCCTCATTGAGAAAGCCCAGAGCCAGCGGCCAGATAAGGCGTTGGCTCTGGATTTGGCTGGCGTCGGCGTAGCTGATATGCAGGTTGGCCTGATGGCGAATAGCATCGCGAAACACGTTAAGCGGGACGCGGTTTTCCGGGTAGCCGAAGCCGGGAGGTCCAGGGAGCAGCGTCGGGTTACGCAACGCCTCTTGAGCCGCAGGGTCCAGTACATCGGCGATCTTCGCCAGGGCGTTGGCGGCGGCACGGCTCAATACGTCATCGCCGCGCTGGTCTACATAACGCAAGCCCAGCACGACCGCCTCGGTCTCTTCGGCGTTGAGCATCAGGGGCGGCAGAAACAGGCCGCTGCGCAATACGTAGCCGACCCCGGCCTCGCCAAAAATCGGCGCGCCCAAGGCGGTCAATTCAGCGATATCGCGGTACAGCGTGCGTTCCGATACTTCCAGTTGCGCCGCGAGAACGGCGGCGGTGACCGGGCGTTTTCTGCCCCGCAGGGCCTGAAGCAACGTTAATAGGCGAGTGGTGCGCGACACGTTGATGCCACCAGAATCAGGGATAGAGGTGCGGCAGCTTAGCAGAGGTTCCTGTCAGCAAATGTCAGTACTACGGGCTCGATAGCGACCTTCGAGCCGGCCGCTTTCAAGACCTCTAACTCCGTCAGAAATGCCATGAATGTGGGAAAGGGCTTGCCCCCGATGAGCATAGATATCTAAACAACTTCGTAGCAGCCGACGGTAACCACGATGCGCAGCGAGCCGCTCTTGATCTTGATCTTGATCTGCTTTTGATCTCAGGCGCCCCGTTAAACCACGCTGGCCGGAATTCGACAGGGATTTGGGGGCTAAACCGGCAGGGATGCCGGTTTAGCCGCCCCGCGCCATGGATGGCGCGTGGCGGCGGCCCCCCAAATCCATGTCGGATTACGGGCACACCGAGCCTGAGCGAGGTGCCGAGTGGTGGGGCGAAGCGTTTTTGGTTACTTTTGGCGCTCTTCCAAAAGTGACCCGCTGTAAGAGCGGAACCAATAGTGGCCGTTACCTAAACAATGGATATGTACTTGGTCTGATCCAACATTCTGGTCGGCTGTCAGGCCGCCATCGGGGGCAAGCCCCCTCCCACATTGGATCAGGGCGCTGGTTAGATAACGGTCGGCTGTAAGGCCCCAGCGGAACCAAGCCCCCTTGGATTGAAGATCACCCGCTCAATAACCGCCGGCAGCCACCCTGCCCCCAAATTACGCCAGGCTCTTGCTGACCACCTCGAACACATCACTGGACAGCTCGCCGGAGGCAAGAATGCGCTCCAGTTCCGCTTTCATCAGCGCCTGCCGCGCGCTGTCGTATTTGCGCCAGCGCGTCAGCGGCGCCAGTTGGCGCGAGGCGATCTGAGGGTTCAGGGTATTGAGCTGTATCACCAGGTCCGCCAGGAAGCGATAACCCGAGCCGTCCGCGGCATGGAAGTTGACCAGGTTCTGCCCGGCAAATGCACCGATCAGCGCACGCACCTTGTTCGGGTTCTTGATGGTGAATGCCGGGTGCTCCATCAGTGCCTTGACCCGTGCCAGCCCGCCCGGCAAGGTGCTGCCGGCCTGGACGCTGAACCACTGGTCCATCACCAACGGGTTGTCCTTGAAGTTCTCGGCAAACACCGCAAGGGCCTGGGCTTTTTCCGCCTCGAACGGCGAGTTCACCAGTACCGCCAGGGCGGTCAGGCGCTCGGTCATGTTGTCGGCAGTATCGAACTGATCCAGGGTGGCCGCGAGTACTTGCGGCTTGCCGCTGAGCATCAGGTACGACAACGCGATGTTTTGCAGGGCGCGACGGGCAAAGTGCTCGGCCTCCGCCACGTACGGCGTCTGCTTGGACAGGTCGCGGTTGGCCTGGTAACGCAGCCACAATCCTTCGAACAGGTTGTCGGCCAATTGCTTGCGGGCATACTCACGGGCGGCGTGAATGGCATCCACATCCGCCACGTCGCTGATTTCTGCCAGGTAGGCTTCGCTCGGCAGCGAGAGCATTTCCGCGACCATGGCCTGGTCCAGGCTTTCATCGCTCAAGACAGTGCGCAGCGCGTCGATAAGGCGCTGATCCAGCTTCAGCGGCTGACCCGCCTGATGTTGGCCGATCAGTTCCTGCAGCACCTGCACCGACAGTTGCTGACCGGCATCCCAACGGTTGAAGCCGTCACTGTCGTGCTGCATCAGGAACATCAGCTGGTCACGGTCGTAAGGGAAGCTCAGTTTCACCGGCGCCGAGAAGCCACGCAGCAGCGAAGGCAAGGGTTTTTCGGCTATGTCGACGAAGGTGAAGGTCTGCTCGGCTTCAGTCACCGAGATCACCCGGGAAGTGCCGCCAGCCGTCGCCTCACCGGCCAGGCGCAAGGCAATACCCGCGCCCTGCCCGTCCAGCAAGCCGAGTGCCACCGGAATCACGAACGGCAGTTTCTCGACCTTATCCGGGGTGGCCGGGCAGCTCTGGCGGAAGGTCAGGCTGTAGGTCCTGGCCGCAGCGTCATACGACTCGCTGACCGCCAGACGTGGCGTACCGGCCTGGCTGTACCAGCGTTTGAACTGGCTGAGGTCGGCGCCATTGGCGTCTTCCATGGCCTTGATGAAATCATCGCAGGTCACGGCCTGGCCGTCATGGCGCTCGAAGTAAAGGTCGCTGCCTTTGCGGAAACCGTCGGCGCCGAGCAAGGTATGGAGCATGCCGACTACTTCCGAGCCCTTTTCGTACACGGTCAGGGTGTAGAAGTTGGATATCTCAATAAAGCTTTCCGGGCGCACCGCGTGGGCCATGGGCCCGGCGTCTTCGGCGAACTGGTGGGTACGCAGGTAGGCCACATCCTGGATGCGCTTGACTGTGGCCGAGTTCATGTCGGCAGAGAAGCCCGAGTCACGGAACACGGTGAAGCCTTCCTTGAGCGACAGCTGGAACCAGTCTCGGCAGGTCACGCGGTTGCCCGACCAGTTATGGAAGTACTCGTGGGCGACGATGGCCTCGACCCGTTGGTGGGCAGCGTCGGTGGCGGTTTCGGCGCGAGCCAGCACGGCGCTGGAGTTGAAGATATTGAGGCCCTTGTTCTCCATGGCGCCCATGTTGAAGTCGTTGACCGCCACGATCATGAAGATGTCGAGATCGTACTCGCGGCCGTAGGTTTCTTCGTCCCAGCGCATGGATTTTTTCAGGCTGGTCATGGCGTGCTGGCACTTGTCGATGTTTTCCGGTTCGACGTAGATGCGCAGTGCCACTTCACGGTTGGTCATGGTGGTGAAGCTGTCTTCCACGCACCACAAATCACCGGCCACCAGCGCGAACAGGTAGGCCGGCTTCTTGAACGGGTCTTCCCAGGTCGCCCAATGCCGGCCGTCTTCGCCGGGGCCGCTGGCAATTGGGTTGCCATTGGACAGCAACACCGGGTAGCTGTGCTGCTCGGCGATCACTGTGGTAGTGAAGACGCTCATCACGTCCGGACGGTCGAGGTAGTAAGTGATCTTGCGAAAGCCTTCGGCTTCGCACTGGGTGCAGAACATGCTGCCGGATTTGTACAGCCCTTCGAGGGCAGTGTTGGTTTCCGGGTGGATCTTGACGGTGGTGTCGAGGGTGAAGGTTGCACTCTTGGGCTGCACGGTCAGGTGGCTGTCGGTCAGCTGGTAGTCAGCGTCCGTCAGTTCCTGGTCAGCCAGGTTCACGCTCAATAGCTCCAGTTGCTGGCCATCGAGCACCAGCGGCGGCAGGCCGGCACCGCGCTCGGAGTTGCGGCGCATCACCAATTGCGCGTGGACCAGGCTGTGGTCCTCGAACAACTCGAAGGTCAGGTGCGTCTCGTCAATCAGGTAGTCCGGCGCCTGATAGTCCTT
>Ga0160464_100500_pt1 | contig 27908 bp, 31 predicted proteins | sample HID1971I_E11MG_FD_108275 | JGI IMG/M metagenome (GOLD analysis project Ga0160464, IMG submission 108275) | Enriched millipede-associated microbial communities from UW Madison campus, WI, USA - HID1971I_E11 MG | ecosystem: Host-associated > Arthropoda: Insects > Digestive system > Unclassified ... | reverse complement strand
TGACGGACTATCGGGCTCGCTTATGCAGCGAGGGCGAAGTCGTTGCGCTTGGTTTCGGCAACTATTTTTTTGCAGAGAGCGTTTACGAGATAACTCTGCATCCTCGGCCCGCTTCTCGTGGATATACAGACGCTGTCGAAACCGATCAGCCCCGTATTCCTTCTTCCGAAGGAGCCGCTGTCGCACTGTTGAATTGTCACTGCCCGGGGTTCGTGAACCCCAGTTTCACAGGATACAACGGATGCCGAGGCCACGCCATTCCCGAAGGAGCGCTGGCGTAGAGTCGGCGCATGAGCGAAGTGACTGTCACCGTCCGCGGCGAGCATGAAGCCAGAGTCTCCCCCGAACGAGCCACGACCACCGTGAGCGTCCGCACCGAGGGCCCCGAGCGCGCCACGGTGGTCGACTCGGTGAAGCGGCTGGCCGAGCCGGTGCGCACGAGCATCACGGAACGATCGGATGCCGGCACGGTGGTCGACTGGACCAGCAAGCGTCTGTCCGTGCGGGCCGAACGCCCCTGGAACGCGGAAGGCAAGCGCCTGGCGCCGGTCTACTACGCCAGCATCGACCTCACGGCGACGTTCACCGAGGCGTCCGAGCTGTCGGTCTGGGTGTCCGACGTCTCCGCCTGGGACGGTGTCGAGGTCGGCTGGGTCGACTGGCACCTCACTCCCGAGACACGCACCCGCGTCGAGGGCGAGGTCGCCGCCGCCGCGGTCGGTGTCGCGGTCGCCCGCGCCACCGCGTATGCGAATGCCCTCGGTCTCGCCGAGGTGACGCCGCGCGAGATCGCCGACGTCGGACTCATCTCCAGCGGTCAGCCGAGCCCCGCCGCTCCCATGATGCTGAAGGCACGAGGCGCAGCGTTCGCAGCCGACTCCGCCCCGGCGATGGAGTACGAGCCGGAGGAGATCGTCGTCTCGGCCACAGTGGAAGCCCGGTTCCTCGCGCGCTGAGCCAGCGCGCGATCAACGGCTCGAGACCGCGCGCGAGAACAGGATCAGCGAGCGAACGGCGCGAGCTCGGCCGCCAGGCGCTCCGAGACCCTGGCGTGGACGGCGGTGCCGTCCTCCTGGTGCTCGACGGCCAGCAGCATGCCGGTCTCGTGGATCGCAGCGACGAGATCACCACGGTCGTATGGCACCACCGCGTTGACCTCGACGGCTGGCTTCGGCAGCGCTTCCTCGATGGCAGCACGCAGCTCCGGCACGCCCTCGCCCGAGCGCGACGACACGAAGTGCGCGTTCGGCTGGAGTCCGCGGAGCACGAGACGCTCGTCATCGGGGATCAGGTCGGCCTTGTTGAAGACCACGATCTCCGGCAGGTCGCGAACGCCCACATCGCCCATCACGTCGCGAACCGTCTGCAACTGACCCGCGGGGTCGGGGTGCGAGCCGTCGACGACGTGCAGCACGACGTCGGCCTCGCCGACCTCTTCGAGCGTCGATCGGAAGGCCTCGACCAGCTGCGGGGGCAGGTTGCGCACGAAGCCGACCGTGTCGGTGATCGTGTAGACGCGGCCGTCAGTGGTCTCGGAACGACGGACGGTCGCATCGAGCGTCGCGAACAGCGCGTTCTCGACCAGGACGCCGGCGCTCGTGAGCGCGTTGAGCAGACTGGACTTCCCGGCGTTCGTGTACCCGGCGATCGCCACCGAGGGAATCGTGTTGCGGCGACGCTCGGCGCGCTTCGCCTCACGGGCGGGTCCGAAGTCGCGGATCTGCCGACGCAGCAGCGCCATCTTCGTGCGGATGCGACGACGATCGAGCTCGATCTTCGTCTCACCAGGACCACGCGAACCCATACCGGCACCACCGGCGCCGACCTGGCCACCAGCCTGACGGCTCATGGAGTCACCCCAGCCGCGCAGGCGCGGGAGGAGGTATTCGAGCTGGGCGAGCTCGACCTGGGCCTTGCCCTCGCGGCTCTTCGCGTGCTGGCTGAAGATGTCGAGGATGACGGTCGTGCGGTCGATGACCTTGACCTTGACGACGTCTTCCAGGGCGCGACGCTGGCTCGGAGCGAGCTCGGTGTCGGCGATCACGGTGTCGGCGCCGACAGCAGCGACGATGTCCTTGAGCTCCTGCGCCTTGCCGCGTCCGAGGTAGGTCGCGGCATCCGGGTGCGGACGCCGCTGCAGCACGCCATCGAGCACGACGGCTCCGGCGGTCTCGGCGAGTGCGGCGAGTTCGCGGAGCGAGTTCTCGGCATCCTCCTGCGCACCCTGCGGGTACACGCCGACGAGGACGACGTTCTCAAGACGCAACTGGCGGTATTCGACCTCGGTGACGTCCTCGAGCTCGGTCGAGAGACCGCCGACGCGCCGAAGCGCGTGCCGGTCCTCCAGGTCCCACTGGTTGCCGTCCGAGGAGGTGTGCGCCGCGGTCGAGCTGTCCTGCAGCGCCTGTGCTGCACCGAAGACTCGAGCCTCTGTTCGCGTCTCCGCATTCGCGAGTACGCGATCGAGTGCCTCATCGCCGGTGTGGGGTGTGCTGGTGTCCGTCATCCGTCCCTTGTCTCTGCCTTCTGTTACGAGCCTTAACCTTATCCCCCGGTGTCCGGTACGCTCACCGTATGGGGTCTGACCACTACTTCACTGCGACCCCGGCAAGTCCCGAGAACCTGCGCGCGATCCGTGTGACGCTCGCGGGCCGCGAGCTGGACCTCACCACCGCTGGTGGCGTCTTCAGCCCGGATCGCCTGGATGCCGGCACTGCAGTGCTTCTCGCCAACACGCCTCCGGTACCGCCGGGAGGCCATCTTCTCGACCTCGGCAGCGGCTGGGGACCGATCTCGCTCTCGATGGCGCTCGCGTCGCCGCACGCCACCGTGTGGGCCGTGGACGTGAACGAGCGGGCACTCGATCTCGTCCGCCGGAATGCGCAGACGTTGGGCCTCACCAATGTCAACGCATCGCTGCCCGACGATGTTCCCGCCGACATCACCTTCCGGACGATCCGCTCGAACCCGCCGATCAGGGTGGGCAAGAACGAGTTGCACGGGTTGCTCGAGCGCTGGATCCCCAGGCTCGACGACCGCAGCGACGCGTGGCTCGTCGTGCAGCGCAACCTCGGTGCCGACTCGCTGCAGCGATGGATCGGTTCGACGTTCCACCCCGGGTTCAGCGTCTTCCGCACTGCGACCGGCAAGGGCTATCGCGTCCTGAAGGTGCGCAAGCACGGCACACCGCCGACCGAGCCCATCTCGATCGCCTGAGCGGAGCTGTCTCCGCACCAACCGGCGATGCTCGCCGCGGCCCGACCGTTCGGCATGATCGCGTCCGACGCGGCCGTGCGGCTCAGAACAGGTCGACCTCGCCCTGGAACACGAGCTGCGCCGGACCGGAGAGTGCGACGTGCTCGCCGTCCTCAGCCGGGAACATGCGCACGCCGAGCGTGCCTCCGGGGACCTCGACGCGCCAGTGATCCGGCGCCTGCTCGCCTGCCCAGTACCGAACGGCCAGCGCGGTGGCCGCGACCCCGGTGCCGCAGCTGAGCGTCTCGCCCACGCCGCGCTCGGAGACACGCATGCGCACGTGGCCGATCCCGTCACGGACGAGCGGGTCACCGGGCACGACGAACTCGACGTTCGCACCCGCGGGGAGCACCGGGTCGAGTTCGGGCGCACGGTGCAGTTCGAGCGAGGCCAGTTCGACGTCGGAGGCGAGAGCGACCACGACATGGGGGTTGCCCACGTCGATGCCGAGTCCGGGACGCGCGACGGGCAGGCCGTCTGTGGTCACGAGCGGATCGATGCCGGTGAGACGCCAGCGACCGAGATCGACCTGGTAGCCGGACTGGCTGCTCGTCACATCGCGCACGCCTGCTCGGGTGCCGATCGGCAACGTCGAGCCCGGTTCGATGCTCGCGAGCCCGGATCGCACGAGGTAATGCACGAACACGCGGATGCCGTTGCCGCACATCTCGGCGATGGAGCCGTCGGCGTTCCGATAGTCCATGAACCACTCGGCTGCAGGCTCCTCGGCAAGGCTCGCAGCGCCCGCGTCGATCGCTGCCGAGCGCACGACGCGCAGCACGCCGTCGGCCCCGATCCCGAAGTGCCGATCGCACAGAGCGGCCACCTGCTCGGCCGTGAGGTCGAGCTCACCGTCGGGGTCCGCGATGATGACGAAGTCGTTGCCGGTGCCGTGACCTTTGGTGAATGCGACCATGCCCTCAGTCTAGGGAACGAGATCAGGCGTCGACGACGAGACGCTTGCCGGTCTGCGACACCGAGAATCGCTCGTAGCCGAGCGCGTCGTAGAAGCCGAGCACCGCTTCGTTGCCCTCCCGGACCATGAGCTGCACCTTGGGGCAGCCCATCTCGGCAAGCAGCGCCTCCGCGGCCTCCACGAGACTCCGGGCGACGCCGCGGCCTCGGTGCGAATTCGCCGTGGCGAGGTAGTAGAGCCAGCCGCGATGACCGTCGTAGCCGGCCATCACGGATCCGACCACGGTGTCCGAGTCGCCACCATCGGATGCCGGGGCGACAGCGACGAGGAACGACTCCGGCTGCACCGCCTTCTTGCGCTGGATGTCGAGGCGGGGGTCGTTCCACGGACGTGTCAGCCCGGCTTCTTCCCACAGCGCCACGACTGCCTCGGTATCGGCATCGTCGAACGCCCGAATGCTCCACTCCATGACCGGTTCCTCTCCTTCTCCAGCCTTCGAGTCTAGGAGCGTGCAGCTCAGTCCTTGGTCACCCGGTAGCGGCCGCAGAGGAAGCTGCGGTTCCGTGCGACGTCGAGCAGCTCGAGGTCGAGGGCACGCGGGAGCAACGGCTGACCAGCGCCGAGCGTCACCGGGGCGTACTGCACCCAGACCTCATCGAGCAGGCCGGCATCCGCGAACTGCCCGACCAGATCTCCCCCGCCGACGATCCAGATGTCCTTCCCGCCCGCTGCCGTCGTCATCTCGCCGTGCGCGGACGTCACGTCGCCCTGTGCGAACCGGACGTCAGCACCCTCGGGAACGGACAGCTCACGGTGGGTGAAGACCCAGATCGGCTGCGAGTACGGCCACGGATTCCCGGTCTCGTTCCGCAGCACCCATTCGTAGGTCGAGGCTCCCATCGCCAGCGCGCCGATACCGGCTTCGAAACCGCCGTAGGACATCGGCCCGTCCTGGTCGATGTCCTGCTTCAGCAGCCAGTCCAGCGAGTGCTCGGTCGTCGCGATGAATCCGTCGAGGCTCGATGCCGTGTAGTAGTGCGTGATCATGCAGCGAGCATGGCACCGACCACCGACATCGAGGGGTCAGTCCGCGAGCAGCGTGCTGGCGTCGACCGGCGGTTGATGCCAGGTGAGACCCCGATACCGTTTGAACCAGGAGACCTGTCTGCGCGCATAGCGCCTCGTGAGGGCCTGCGTCTCGGCGATCGCCTCCGCCTCGCTGAGCCTGCCATCGATCTGCCCGAGTGCCTGCGCGTAGCCGATCGCCTTCCGCGCCGTCACGCCGTCGTCGAGCCCCTGTCCGCGGAGGACCTCCACCTCGTGCACGAGGCCGCCTCGCCACATCCGCTCGACGCGTGCATCCAGCCGCTCGACCAACGGGGCACGGTCGACGTGCACGCCGATCAGTCGGGTGTGCGGGTGCCACAGCACGGGCTCCGCAGGGAGCGCCGCGCCATGCGTGCCGCTCCCCTGCTCCAGGACCTCGAGCGCACGGATCACCCGACGGTCGTTCTTCGGGTCGATTCGCGCCGCCGTCTCGGGGTCGAGGTCGCGCAGTCTGGCGAGGAGCACATCGGCCCCCTGCGTCGCGAGTTGTGCTTCGAGCCGAGCGCGGAGCGCCTGGTCGCGGGGCGGGAACCGGAAGTCGTAGACGACGCTCGACACATAGAGCCCGGCGCCGCCGACCAGGATCGCGTCGCCGCCGCGCGCATGGATACCGGTGACCGCAGCTCGCGCGAGCGGCTGGTACCAGGCGACCGCTGCCTCCTCCGTGACCTCTCGCACGTCGAACAGGTGGTGCGGGATGCCTCGACGTTCACCCAGGGGCAGCTTCGCGGTTCCGATGTCCATGCCGCGGTAGAGCTGCATCGCATCCGCGTTGACGATCTCCGCAGGATTGCCCCGGGCGCGAAGCACCTCAGCCAGATCGAGCGCGAGGTCGCTCTTGCCGGTGCCGGTCGCCCCGACGATCGCCCACAGCCGCGGCAGAGCGCGCGCCTCTGATTCGGAGAGGCCGCTCACACGCCGACGCGCAGCGTCGGGAGGCCGAGCGAGACGGCCCGCTTCGCTCCATCAGCCGCAGGAGCGGGCACAGCGCACGATTCGGACTGCGCGCGATCCCAGGCGTCGCCACCGCGGGTGCGACGGATACGCAGCGGGCTGCCGCTCGGGTCGTCGGCGAGCAGGTGGAACGGCGCAGCGCGGGTGATCGTGACGGTCACGACATCGCCCGGACGCGGCAGGTCCGATCCGGGAGTGACCTCGAAGTGCACCAGGCGATTGTCCTCGGCGCGACCGGTCAGACGGTGCGTCTCGGCATCCTTCTTGCCCTCGCCGGTGGAGACGAGCACCTCGACCTCGCGGCCGATCTGCTTCTGGCTCTCTTCGAGCGAGATGCGCTCCTGCAGCGCGATCAAGCGGTTGTAGCGCTCCTGCACGACCGCCTTGGGGATCTGATCCTCCATGGTCGCCGCGGGTGTGCCCTCACGGATCGAGTACTGGAACGTGAACGCGCTCGAGAACCGCGCCTGCTCGACGACGCGCATCGTGTCTTCGAAGTCCTCCTCGGTCTCGCCGGGGAAGCCGACGATGATGTCGGTCGTGATGGCGGCGTTGGGCATGCGTTCGCGCACGCGATCGAGGATGCCGAGGAACCGCTCACTGCGGTACGACCGACGCATCGCCTTGAGGATGCGGTCGCTGCCGGACTGCAACGGCATGTGCAGCTGCGGCATCACGTTCGGCGTCTCGGCCATGGCATCGATCACGTCGTCGGTGAATGCGGCCGGATGCGGGCTCGTGAAGCGCACGCGCTCGAGGCCGTCGATCTCACCGGCAGCACGGAGCAGCTTGCCGAAGGCCTGACGGTCGCCGAACTCCACGCCGTAGGAGTTCACGTTCTGTCCGAGCAGCGTGACCTCGAGGGCGCCGTCTTCCACCAGCAGTCGGATCTCGTTCAGGATGTCACCGGGGCGACGGTCCTTCTCCTTGCCACGCAGGCTGGGGACGATGCAGAACGTGCAGGTGTTGTTGCAGCCGACCGAGATCGAGACCCAGCCGCTGTGCGCGGCATCGCGCTTGGTCGGCAGGGTCGAGGGGAACACCTCGAGCGACTCGAGGATCTCGAGCTCCGCCTCGCCGTTGTTGTGGCGTGCCCGCTCCAGAAGGCCCGGCAGCGAACCCATGTTGTGGGTGCCGAACACGACGTCGACCCATGGCGCCTTGTCGAGCACCGCCTGCTTGTCCATCTGCGCGAGGCAGCCGCCGACGGCGATCTGCATGCCGTCCTTGCGCCGCTTCACCCCGGCGAGCTGTCCGAGCGTGCCGTAGAGCTTGTCCGACGCGTTGTCGCGGACGGCGCAGGTGTTGATGATGACCACATCGGCCTCGTCGCCGGCCGCCGCACGGACATAGCCCGCGCTCTCGAGCGAGCCGGAGAGCCGCTCGGAGTCGTGCACGTTCATCTGGCACCCGAAGGTGCGCACTTCATAGGACCTGTGTCGTCCGTCGACGTCGACGGACGCGGACGACGCCGTGATGATCGTCGGTTCGCTGCGAGGGATAGTCATGATCGTCCCATTCTACGAGCGCTTTCCCGGGCTGATATCGGAGCTCGCACTGCGACCTGCGTCAGACGCCGACCTGTGCGGGAGGCGCGGTGGATCAGGATGCGAGGGGGATCAGGACAGGTCGACGCGAATCAGTCGGAGTCGACGAACCGGACACCCGTCGGCCGGCCGCCGCCGAAGGTCGCCTCGGCCAGCGCGGTCTTCGCCGCCGTCATCGCGACGGCTCCGCCGTATCCCCGTCGTGCCAGCTGTCCCATGAGTCGACGGAGCGCAGTGTCGCCGTCGAGGCGGCTGAGTGAACGGGCCTTGGTGCGCGCGAAGTCGAGTGCACGTTCGGCGTCATCGTCGGGGAGCTCGTCGAGCGCCGCGTCGATCACGTCGCGCGGGATGCCGCGCTGTGTCAGCGCGCGTGAGAGGGCGACACGGCCCTGCCCCTTCCGCTGCGTCCCCGACTCGACCAGCTGATTCGCGAGCATCGCATCGTCGAGGTAGCCGCGGCGACAGAAGTCGTCGATCACATCGTCGATCTGCGCCGCATCGAGGTGGTGCCCTCGCAGCACCTGCCGTGCTTCGGAGATCGAGAGCGACCGGGTGCGGAGCTTGCGGACCAGGCTCTCGGAACCGACCTCGCGCACCTTCTCCGGATCGGGAACGTCGTTCTCGTCGTCCGACATGTCGGCGTGCGGAGCAAGCGCTCGAAGCCTCGGAGCAGGAGCACCTGCTCCCCCGCGCGCGGGATGCCGTTGGCTCGGCGTGCCGCTGGGTTCGGCATCCGCGAAGTGCGGCGACGTCTCGGATGCCGCAGCGATCTGAGGCACCGTCTCGGGTGCCGATTCCGCTGGGACCGGCTCGGAACTCTTCGGTCCCCTCCGTGCGCCGCCGAACAGGGGAATGACGGGGGCGAGTCGCTCGTCGGACGAGTTCGACCCGCCCCCGCTGGTGTCAGTCATGATCAGGCCGGGCGACGCTCTGCGAGCTCGTCAGCCACCGCCGGAGCTGCCGGCGCCTGCGGACCGATGCCGAGCTTCTGCTTGATCTGGGTCTCGATCGCCAGCGCGACATCCGCATTGTTCAGCAGGAAGTTGCGGGCGTTCTCCTTGCCCTGGCCCAGTTGGTCGCCGTCGTACGTGTACCAGGAACCCGACTTCTTCACGATCGAGTGCTCGACGCCGAAGTCGATCAGGCTGCCTTCACGCGAGATGCCGATGCCGTAGAGGATGTCGAACTCCGCCTGCTTGAAGGGCGGGGCCATCTTGTTCTTGACCACCTTGACGCGCGTGCGGTTACCCACAGCATCGGTTCCGTCCTTCAGGGTCTCGATACGACGGATGTCGAGTCGCACGGAGGCGTAGAACTTCAGCGCCTTACCGCCGGCGGTGGTCTCGGGCGAACCGAAGAACACGCCGATCTTCTCGCGCAGCTGGTTGATGAAGATCATCGTGGTGTTGGTCTGGTTCAGCCCACCGGTGAGCTTTCGCAGTGCCTGCGACATGAGTCGAGCCTGCAGACCGACGTGGGAGTCACCCATCTCACCCTCGATCTCGGCGCGCGGCACGAGTGCGGCCACGGAGTCGATCACGATGAGGTCGATAGCACCGGAGCGCACGAGCATGTCGGCGATCTCGAGTGCCTGCTCACCCGTGTCAGGCTGCGAGACCAGGAGTGCATCGATGTCGACGCCGAGCTTCGCCGCGTAGTCGGGGTCGAGCGCGTGCTCCGCGTCGATGAAGGCGGCGATGCCACCGGCACGCTGCGCGTTGGCGATCGCGTGCAGCGTGAGCGTCGTCTTACCGGAGGATTCAGGGCCGTAGATCTCGACGATGCGGCCACGCGGCAGGCCTCCGACGCCGAGTGCGACGTCGAGTGCGATGGAACCGGTTGGGATCACGGCGACAGGGGCACGCTCATCGCTGCCCAGACGCATGACGGAGCCCTTGCCGAACTGACGGTCGATCTGGGCGAGTGCTGTCTCGAGGGACTTCTCGCGGTCGGCGGGTGATGGCATGGTGGTGCTCCTTCTGCTCGCGTGATGCCGCCTGTAGGCTGCCGCGGCACTCCCGATTGGGAGCAACTCTCCGGCAAGGCGTATGGCTCATCGGCCATGTCTTCACCGTAGGAGGGGCCACCGACATCGCGTCATGCAGACCATCGAACGGTGGAGAACATGTTCTCCGAACCACTTGTGCAGAAGACTACGCCCGCTTCGAACAGATATTCGACGACACGCCGTCATCGGCGTGTCGTCATCCGGATATTTCAAACGTCGCTCGCGACGACTCTCAGCGCTTGCGCGGCTCGAGCCGACCAGCGCCGTGACGGCGCGCTTCCGGGACATCCATCTCATCGCACAGTGCGAACCAGATCTGCCGCGGCGGAGTGCCATCGGCCAGCGCCTCGGCTGCTGTGCGACCCGCGAGTGGCGAGAGCACGAGATCATTCACCAGGGCAGGAGCACGGCCGTCGAACTCCGCTTCGACGGCTCGGAGGAACTCGCTACGACGCATTCGTGGGTTCGAGGTGCGTTCAGCGGAGCGAGAACTCGGGCTCGACCGAGGCCACGAGGTCGTCGGGAACGACGTCGGGGAAGACCTGGATGCCCTCGAGGACGGAGATTCGATCGCCTACCTCACGCATGATCGTCGAGATGGGGACATCGAGAGCGTCAGCGACCGAAGCGAGGATCTCGCTCGATGCTTCCTTCTGACCGCGCTCGACCTCACTGAGGTAACCGAGAGCGACGGACGCCTTACTTGCGACCTGCCGGAGGGTGCGCCCCTTCTGCAGGCGGAAGTCCCTCAGCACATCGCCGATTTCCTGTCGTACAAGAATCATCGGAACCTCCTCCCAGCTACCACTGCCGGGATATCCCCCAGCGAGATCGCCAGTCTAGTCCTCCTGGCATGCACAGAATCTACCGTTTCACTCTGTGGTTTGAATGTGAGCACATCACCGATAACGGCACCGGGTGCTCAGCTATTCCCGAGCACCTCGAGCAGCGCGGAGAGGACCGCTTCGACCGATGCCGCGCGAATCTCGGCGCGATCGCCGTCGAGATGCAGCTCCACCGCGACCGACACATCCGGCGTGACGATGCCGACGTGCACGGTCCCGACCGGTTGGCCGTCCGGCGAATCCGGTCCGGCGATCCCGGTGGTCGAGATGCCGACGTCGGCGGGACGGCCGTCGACCGCCACCACTCTGCGCACCCCGTCGGCCATCTGCAGGGCGACGTCCGGATGCACGGGACCGGTGCGGGCCAGCAAGTCGGCTTCGACGCCGAGAAGCGACTCCTTCACCGGCGTCGCGTACGCCACGACACCACCCCAGAGCACGGCGGACGCCCCGGGCACCGACACCAGTTCGGCGCTGACGGCACCACCGGTGAGCGACTCGGCCACGCCAAGCGTCCATCCCCGCAGGTGCAGTGCGTCCAGGGCGGCGGCAGCCTGCGATGAGGTCATGGCTTCCTTCTGGAGCCGCGAACCTGCGCGACGATGTAGTCGATCCCACTGGCGACCGTGAGGATCAGGACGATGACCATCAGCACCGCCGTGATCGCGGTCCACACCGGCAAGCCGATCCACTCGTGGAGCGGAAGCAGCGCCCACCCGAGCGCGACGCCCTGGAAGGCTGTCTTGATCTTGCCCATCCAGGCGGCCGCGACGACATGCTCCTTCGCGACGACGAGGCGATGGACCGTGATCCCCCACTCGCGCACCAGGATGATGATGACGATCCACCACGGCACCTCGCCGAGGATCGCCAGGCCGATGAAGCCGGATCCGGTGAGGAGCTTGTCTGCGATCGGATCCCACAGCTTCCCGAAGTCGCTGACGATGTCGTAGCGGCGGGCGAGGTAGCCGTCGACCCAGTCGGTCGAGATCGCGATGATGAAGAGGATGCCGGCGGCCCAACGGATGCCGGGCTCAGGGATGCCGTACATGCCCCCGATGAGGAGGAGCACGAAGAACACGACTGCCAGCGGGATGCGGGCGATCGTGATCGCGTTCGGCAGCTGCCGTGGGATGGCCATCAGTCGCGTCCCGTCAGGCCCCAGGCGTCGTCATCGCCCTCGGCCTCGACCACCGGCAGGCCCTCGAACTGCGCCTCGATCGGATCAGCCGATGCTGCGGCGGCGGCAGGTGCCGCTGGAGCAGCGCCCGGTGCAGGCGGAGCATCTTCGCCACGGAGCTTCGCCATGACCTGCGGCAGCTGCTCGGCGGTCGCAAGTACGTCGCGGGCCTTGGAACCCTCGGACGGGCCGACGATCTCGCGCGATTCGAGCAGATCCATCAGGCGCCCTGCCTTGGCGAAGCCGACGCGCAGCTTGCGCTGCAGCATCGAGGTCGAGCCGAACTGCGAGGAGACGATGAGCTCGGCGGCAGCGAGCAGCAGCTCGAGATCGTCTCCGATGTCTTCGTCGACCTCCTTCTTCTTGGCCGGCTCCATGGCCTCCTGGACGTCGGAACGGTATTCGGGCCTGGCTTGACGCGTGACGTGCTTGACGACCGCGTCGATCTCCTTCTCATCGACCCAGGCACCCTGCAGACGGAACGGCTTCGACGATCCCATCGGCGAGAACAGGGCATCACCCTGACCGATCAGCTTGTCGGCGCCCGGGCTGTCGAGGATGACCCGGCTGTCGGTGACGCTGGTCACGGCGAAGGCGAGACGGGACGGGACATTCGCCTTGATCAGACCCGTGACGACGTCGACGCTGGGTCGCTGCGTCGCGAGCACCAGGTGGATGCCGGAGGCGCGGGCGAGCTGCGTGATACGAACGATCGAGTCCTCGACGTCGCGCGGTGCCACCATCATGAGGTCGGCGAGCTCGTCGACCACGACCAGCAGGTACGGGTACGGCTTGAGCACGCGCTCACTGCCGACCGGGAGATCGATCTCTCCCGCGCGGACCGCCCGGTTGAAGTCGTCGATGTGGCGGAAGCCGAACGACGCGAGGTCGTCGTACCGCATGTCCATCTCCTTCACGACCCATTGGAGTGCCTCTGCGGCCTTCTTCGGGTTCGTGATGATGGGCGTGATCAGGTGCGGCACACCGGCGTAGCTGGTGAGCTCCACGCGCTTCGGGTCGATCAGGACCATCCGCACATCGGCAGGTCGAGCGCGCATCAGCAGGCTCGTGATCATGGAGTTCACGAAGCTGGACTTTCCGGAACCGGTGGAACCGGCGACCAGCAGATGGGGCATCTTCGCGAGGTTCGCGATCACGATGTTGCCGCCGACGTCCTTGCCCACACCGATCGTCATGGGGTGCGTGCTCTTCTGCGCGGCCTGGGAGCGCAGCACGTCGCCGAGGGCCACCATCTCCTTATCGGCGTTGGGGATCTCGATGCCGATCGCGCTCTTGCCCGGGATCGGCGAGAGGATGCGCACGTCGTTCGACGCGACCGCGTAGGCGAAGTTGTTGCTCAGCTGCAGGATCTTCTCGACCTTGACGCCGTGACCGACCTCGACCTCGTACTGGGTCACCGTCGGGCCACGTGAGAAGCCGGTAACCTTCGCGTCGACCTTGAACTGCGACAGCACGCTCGTGATCTGCTCGATCACCTTGTCCGTGGCCTCGGAGCGCTCGACCGGAGCGGGCCCTTCGACCAGCAGACCGGGAGACGGGAGGATGTACGGCGCGACCGGCGCCTGAGGCCCGCGATCACCCGGCCCCTCGGTGCCGAAGCCGTCGAGACCCGGGAGTTCCGGCACCTCCCCGGTGTCGGATTCGTCGTCCAGCAGCGCGGTCGTCTGCTGACCGGCGAGCGACTCCGTGACCGAACGGACCTCGGACAGGATCTCGGTCGCGGCATCATGCGCATTGGCCACGATGACGGCCTGGTCGTACGCGGGAGTGGGCTCCTGGGTCGAGAGCAGTGCGGTGATGTCGTCCGAGCCGAGGGTCCCCTCGTCCGGGTCCTCCTCGCGGCCGGTCTTGTTGCGCCGCCACCACGGCAGCACATCAGGGTCGTCGACCTTGTCCGACTCGTCGACCGCCGCAGAGTCCTTCGCGGCAGCATCCTTCGCCGGCTTCTCGGTTCGCTCGGCGTCGAACATCCAGGCGTAGAGGTCGCCGAGGCGCGCACCGATCCGGTTCGGCGGTGTCTTGGTCAGGATCAGCACCGCGAGGGCCGCGAGCAGGGAGAGGACGATGTACGCCACGACCGGCGTGAGGAATGCGAGCGGCTCACCGAGCATCCAGCCGAACAGTCCGCCGGCCTCGCTGAGCGCAGGCATGCCGTCCTTCGGCTGCGCTCGCACCAGGTCGCCGGAGCTGCTGACCTTGCCGGCAGCGACGTGACAGAACCCCGCGAGCGTGAGGATGAACAGGCCGAAGCCGATACCGATGCGACCGTTGTCGTGCACGGACGACGGATGCCGGAACAGCCAGCCGGCGAGCAGGAGCAGCAGCACCGGCATGACGAACGCGATACGCCCGACCAGCAGACCGACCGAGTACGCGCTGATGTTCGCCGCGACCTCGTTGCCGATGAAGAACCACTCGTTGACCGCACCGGCGATCGCGAGCAGCACGAGCAGGAACGGGAAGCCGTCGCGACGGTCGTCCTTCTCGAGCGTCTCGGGGCCGAACGCGCGGAAGAGTCCGCCGACGCCGTGCGCCAATCCGTTCCAGGCGCGGACGACCACCGGTGGCTTGTCGATCTCGTCGATGTACTTCTTGGGCGCGGGCTGAGCCTTCGGAGCGGCCTGCCGCTTGGGGCGAGCCGGTGCGCTCTCAGACGCGCGCGCGGATTTCGTGGTGCTCCTGGCCATGCTCTCACGTTACGCTCAGGCGCCGACATTCCCCCGCAATGACGCGGCTTTCCGGCGATCCGGAACCGCGGGCTCACGTGGTGCTGCGCACCATCGTGTCTCGCAGCAGACCCTGCGCCGACACCGTGAAGCCCTCGGACCGGTAGAGGTTGCGCGCGAAGTTGTCGCGCTCGACGCTCAGCGCGATGCGGGCATGGCCCTGCGCGCCCGCCAGCTGCACGACGCCGCGCAGCAGCATCCGTCCGACGCCTTGTGCCCGCCACAGCGGATGGACGCCGACGATGAGCTCCGGCACCGCCACGGCGACGAATCCGAATCCCGGTTCGTTCTGCGGCAGCATCCGGTACCACGCTGCGCCGATCGGGATGCCTTCGCCGTCGATCGCGACCAGGCCGTCATCCGCCGAGCGCTTCCACCCTGCGATGTAGCGACGATGATCGGGCGAGGTCAGCACCTCATGCCGCGGACGTGCTCCCCCGGCCCTCCAGTTGGCGGCCTCGACCAGCATGTCGCCGAGGAAGACGGCGTCGGGCTGCGCGGCTGCCCTCGTCGAGAATCCCGTCACCATGACGCGAGCATAGGCGCGCGGTGTTACACCCCGATGTCGGTCAGCCGTGAACGGCCGACCGACCGGCGCGGAACGATCAGGCCTCGATGACGAGCGGCACGATCATCGGACGGCGACGCAGGCGCTGGTTGACCCAGCGACCGATCGTCCGACGGACGACCTGCGAGAGCGAATGCGTGTCGCGCACGCCGTTGCCTGCAGCCTCCTTGAGCGCCGCCACGATCTTCGGGGTGACGTCGTCGAAGACCGAGTCGTCCTCTGCGACGCCGCGTGCGTGGATCTCGGGTCCGGAGATGATGCGGCCGGTCGCGGCATCCACCACCACGATCACGGAGATGAAGCCCTCCTCCGCGAGGATTCGGCGGTCCTTGAGATCGGCGTCGGTGATCTCGCCGACCGTCGAGCCGTCGACGTAGACGAACCCGAGGTCCAGCTGTCCGGCCACGCGCGCATCGCCGTCCTTGAGATCGATCACGGTGCCGTTCGACGCGATGATCGTCCGCTCGGCGGGCACGCCCGTGTCCTGCGCCAGCTTCGCGTTGGCGATCAGATGCCGGTACTCGCCGTGCACGGGGAGCACGTTCTTCGGCTTCAGGATGTTGTAGCAGTAGATGAGTTCACCGGCGGCGGCGTGCCCCGACACGTGCACCTTCGCGTTCGCCTTGTGCACGACGTTCGCTCCGAGCTTGGTGAGCCCGTCGATCACTCGATAGACCGCGTTCTCGTTGCCGGGGATGAGGCTGGACGCCAGGATGACGGTGTCGCCCTCGCTCACCTCGATCGCGTGGTCCATGTTGGCCATGCGGCTCAGCACCGCCATCGGCTCGCCCTGCGAACCCGTGGACATGTAGACGATCTGATCGTCGGGCAGATCGCGAGCTTTCTTGTAGTCGATCAGCACGCCGTCCGGGACCTTGAGATAGCCGAGCTGCTCGGCGATGGTCATGTTGCGGACCATGCTGCGACCCAGGAACGCCACTCGTCGCCCGTTCGCTGACGCCGCGTCGATGACCTGCTGCACACGGTGGACGTGGCTCGAGAAGCTTGCGACGATCACGCGCCGTGGCGCCTTCGCGATCACCTGGTCGAGCACCGGTCCGATCGAGCGCTCGGTCGGCGTGAAGCCCGGCACGTCGGCGTTGGTCGAGTCGACCAGGAACAGGTCGACCCCTTCCTCGCCGAGGCGAGCGAACGCCCGCAGATCGGTGATCCGACCGTCGAGCGGCAGCTGGTCCATCTTGAAGTCACCCGTCGCGAGCACCATGCCTGCGGGCGTGCGGATCGCGACGGCGAGAGCGTCGGGGATCGAGTGGTTGACCGCGACGAACTCGAGGTCGAACGGCCCGACCCGCTCCTCCTGGCCCTCCTTCACCGTGAGGGTGAACGCCTTGATGCGGTGCTCCTTGAGCTTCGCCTCGACCAGGGCCAGGGTGAGACCAGAGCCGATCAGCGGGATGTCGCTCTTGAGACGGAGCAGATACGGCACGGCGCCGATGTGATCCTCATGACCGTGCGTCAGCACGACACCGACGATGTCGTCGAGGCGGCCGCGGAGAGGCTCGAAGTCGGGGAGGATCAGGTCGACACCCGGCTGGTGCTCCTCGGGGAAGAGCACGCCGCAGTCGACGATCAGGATCTTGCCGTCGTACTCGAAGATGGTCATGTTGCGACCGATCTCGCCGAGACCGCCGAGCGGTGTGACGCGCAGGGTCCCGTCTTCGAGCGCGGCGGGATCTGCAATGGGGATGGACATGGTGTCTCCTCAGTCGGACACTGTGCGCGTCCGTTCGTTCTTCGGGACGCGCGCTCAGCGCGTCGTACCGTGCACCTTCGGCAGGGCGCCGCCCGCGGCCGCGTTGCGGTCGGGGCGGAAGTTCGAGAAATCGGCGCCGGCGACGCCGGCGACGAGGTCGAGCTCGTCCTCGATGAGCGCGGCCTCCCACTCTTCGGGCCCGACGAGCGGCAGGCGCACACGGGGGCTCGAGATACGGCCGAGGCCGTGCAGGATGTACTTCGCTGCGACCGTTCCCGGCACATGCGTCATCACGGCGCGCACGAGCGGCTCGAGCCGCTTGTGCTCGGCGGTGGCAGTCGCCAGATCGCCGGCGTTCACGGCATCGATCATCGTGCGGTATGGAGCAGCGGCGACGTTCGCGGTCACTCCGATGAGGCCGGTCGCGCCGATCGCGAGGTGCGGCAGCGCGTTTGCGTCGTCACCCGAGAAATACATCAGATCGGTCTGGTTGAGCACGCGGCTCACCTCGGAGAAGTCGCCCTTGGCGTCCTTCACGGCGAGGATGTTCGGGTGCTTCGCGAGGCGCAGGATCGTCTCATACTTGATCGGCACACCGGTGCGTCCGGGGATGTCGTACAGGATCACCGGCAGGTCGGTCGCATCGGCGACGAGACGGAAGTGCGTGAGGATGCCGGCCTGCGTCGGCTTGTTGTAGTACGGCGTGACGATCATGATGCCGTCGGCACCGGCCTTCTCACTGGCCTTGTAGAGCTCGATCGCATGGGCGGTCTCGTTCGAGCCACCACCCGTGATGATCTTGGCGCGACCTGCTGCGACGGACTTGCCGACCTCGACCAGCTTGAGCTTCTCGGGGTCGGTCAGGGTTGAGGTCTCGCCGGTCGTTCCCGTCACGACGATGCCGTCCGCGCCAGCGGTGATCACGTCATCGATGTGCTTCTCGACGGCGGGCCAATCGACTTCACCGTCGGCCGTCATCGGAGTGACGAGCGCGACGAGAACCTGTCCGAATGGGTTGCCCGAGTGCGTCATGCACCCAGCGTATCGCCTCGGATGCCGCTCACGCGGACGCATCGGTGCGGATGACGTCGCCCCGGGCGATGTCGAGAGTGTCGCGCAGCAGCAGCCCTGCCATGGTGCCGACCGTCACCTCGTTGTACCGGCGGAGCACCTCGTTCGCGTCCTGCGGATCGCGCTTCCTCCCGAACCAGCACATGCGATCGATCCTAGGGTTCCGACGCTCGGTGTCTAGGCTCGACCCATGAGCTGGGTGACGCACGGGTCCGAGACGAAGTACACCAACGCCTGGATCCACGTCCGCGAGGATCAGGTGACCGGGCCCGGGGGCGACGGGATCTACGGCGTCGTGACGATGCAGCATCCTGCGGTCTTCGTGGTCGCGATCGATGCCGACGATCGCGTGTGCCTCGTGACACTCGACCGGTACACGACCGGCGTCTCGGTCGAGGTGCCGGCCGGCGGCAGCGACGGCGAGGAGCCGCTCGCCGCCGCGCAACGCGAGCTCCTCGAGGAGACCGGCTTCGAAGCGTCCGACTGGACCCACATCGGCACGATGCATGCGCTGAACGGGATCGCGGATGCGACGGAGCATGTCTTCCTCGCGCGCGCACTGCGCCGAGCGTCATCGAACGACGATGCCGCCGAGTCGCAGGCCGAGGAGGGGATCCAGGCGGTGGCGTGGGTGCCGTTCGCCGAGGTGCTCAGGATGATCGCGGACGGCGAGATCACCGACGGCGAGACGATCGCAGCGATCGCCTACGCGGGGATCCGCCTCGGTCGCTTCCGCTGAGCTCGTCGCTTCCGCTGAGCTCGCGCTCCCGCTGCATCCGGGTCAGACGCGACCGCGACGCGCCACACCGGCGGTGAGCGAGCTCGGGAGCACCCGGGTGAGCGCGACGAGCGCCTTGTACCGGAGCGACGGCACCGACACGGACTTCCCCAGCGCGGCGTCCCGGAGACCTGCGCGGACGACGTCTGCGGCGTTCAGCCACATCAGCGTCGGAACGCCCTCGTGGCCGACCGCGAGACCCATGCGCTCGTGGAAGCTCGTGTGCGTGAACCCGGGGCAGAGCGCTGTGACACTGACGTCGTCGCGGGAGTACTCGGCATTGGCCCAGCGACTGAAGCCGATCAGCCAGGACTTGCAGGCGGAGTACGTGGATCGGGAGATGAACCCCGCGACCGAGGCGACGTTGATGATCCGCCCGCCGCGTCCTCGCATCGTCTGCAGCGCCGCGTGCATCAGCCGCATCGATGCCTCGACGTGCACGCGCAGGTGGCGGACCTCGTCGTCGATGTCGTTGTCGGCGAACTGCAGCGGCAATCCGAAGCCCGCGTTGTTGATCAGCAGATCGATCGGGTCGGCGGCGTCCCTGAGACGGGCAGCCACCAGTTCGACGCCGGCCTCCTCGGCCAGATCGGCTGCGATGACCTCGACGGCGACGCCGTGCGCGCTGCGCAGCTCGGCGGCCAGCGCTTCGAGCGCATCCGCCGACCGTGCGACGAGGATCAGGTCGGCCCGACGGCGTGCGAGCTGGCGTGCGAACTCGGCGCCGAGTCCGGCGCTCGCTCCGGTGATCAGTGCGGTGGGCATCAGCGCTCGTATCCGAGGAAGCGGTAGCGAACACCCGAACGCGAGGTCTGCCACTCCCCCTCGTCGATCAGACGCCAGCCCGCCTTCGACGGCGCATACGCGTCACCGTCGACCTCGAGGTCGAGCTCCGTCACCTCGAGGCGGTCGGCATCGCCGATCACCTGGCGGAAGATCTCCGCGCCGCCGATGATCCACACCCGGTCGAGGCCGCGGACGGCCTCTTCGACCGTCGCAGCGCGGCGTGCGCCATCGGCCGACCAGTCCTGCTGGCGCGTGATCACGATGTTCTCGCGGCCGGCGAGGGGTCGGAACCGTTCGGGCAGCGAATCCCAGGTCTTCCGGCCCATCACGACGGGTGAGCCCAGCGTGACCTCCTTGAAGTGTGCGAGGTCCTCGGGGACATGCCAGGGCATTCCGCCCTCGGCCCCGATGACGCCGCCGTTCGCCTCGGCCCAGATCAAACCGACCATCATGGTTCCGCCAGGGGCCGTGGTCATACCGCCACCACCGCGCGGATCGCCGGGTGGTGCTGATAGTCCTCGATCACGAAGTCATCGAAGCGATAGTCCAGGATCGACTCCGGCGTACGTGCGAAGCGCAGCGTCGGGGCCGGATACGCGTCGCGCGTGAGCTGCTCGCGCACCTGGTCGAGGTGGTTGTCGTAGATGTGGCAGTCGCCGCCGGTCCAGACGAAGTCACCGGGCTCGAGTCCCACCTGCTGCGCGATCATGAGGGTCAGCAGCGCGTATGAGGCGATGTTGAAGGGGACGCCGAGGAAGAGGTCCGCGCTGCGCTGGTAGAGCTGGCAGGAGAGCTTGCCGTCGGCGACGTAGAACTGGAACAGCGCGTGGCAGGGCGCGAGTGCCATGTCGGGGATGTCAGCCGGGTTCCAGGCCGAGACGATCAGACGTCGGGAGTCGGGCGTCTGTCGGATCTGCTCGACCACGTCGGAGAGCTGGTCGATGCTCTCGCCGTCAGGCGTCGGCCAGGAGCGCCACTGCACGCCGTACACCGGGCCGAGGTCTCCGGATGCGTCCGCCCACTCGTCCCAGATCGTCACGCCGTTCTCCTGCAGCCAGCGCACGTTCGAGTCGCCGCGCAGGAACCAGAGCAGCTCATAGGCGATCGATTTGAAATGCACGCGCTTCGTCGTGATGAGCGGGAAGCCCTGCGCGAGATCGAAACGGATCTGTCGGCCGAACACGCTCGTGGTGCCGGTTCCGGTGCGGTCGGACTTGTGGGTGCCGGTCTCCAGCACGTCGCGGAGGAGATCTTCGTACGGCGTCTGGACGGCTGCGCTCATGACAGCCAGGATACCTGCCCCCGCAGACGAACGGGCTGTCGGCGCGGCGGTTCGATGCACCTCGTCATGCGGTGAAACATCGGCCCTCCGCGGGTCTGCGGCGCGTACTCTCGACGCATGTCACCTCTGCTCGCTCTGGCGATCGCGACAGCACTCCTCGTGCTCGCCGCGGTGATCGGCGTGGTGCTGCGGCGACGCGACGGGCGACGGCGGGATGCCGGTGCGCTTCGATTCGATCCGCAGGACGTCGAGGCAGGCAGCCTGGGCAGCCGGGCGACCCTCGTCCAGTTCAGCACCGAGATGTGCACGCGGTGCCCGCAGGTGCGGCGGATGCTGCACGGCGTCACCGAGCACCACGACGGCGTGCAGCACGTCGAGGTGGACCTCACGCATCGACCGGATCTCTCGACCCGGTATCGCGTGCTGCAGACACCGACCACGTTCGTCGTCGACCGCACCGGCGCGGTCCGCGCCCGATTCCACGGCGTCCCGCAGCGGGATGCCCTGACCGAGGCCATCGCCGCCGTCTGAGGCGTGCAGACAGGAGCACACCATGAGCACTCCAGCAGGAATCGACCCACGCGGGCCCCGGTTCGCGGCCACCATCACGACGGTGCTGCTGTTCGTCGCGACCTTCCTTGCGCTCATCGGCATATCGACGCAGTCCGGCGCCGCCTCCTTCGGCTGGTTCGCATACCAGCCGCTCGCGGACTCCACCTTCGTCCCCGGCGGCGGCTGGGCGATCAGTGCGGCGACGATCGGACAGCGCGCACTCGATCCGGGCTTCCTCCTGACCGTCGTGATCGCGCTCCTCTTCCTCTGGAGCGTCGTCGCGCCGCGGACTGCGCCGTGGGGCGTCCTGTTCCGCAGCGTCATCCGTCCGCGTCTCGCACCGCCGACCGAGCTCGAGGACCCTCGTCCTCCCCGTTTCGCGCAGGGCGTGGGACTGTTCGTCGTCACGATCGGGCTCGTCCTGCACCTGGCCGGCGTGCCGTGGGCGCTGCCGATCGCGACCGCAGCGGCATTCATCGCCGCCTTCCTGAACGCCGCGTTCGCATTCTGCCTCGGCTGCCAGATCTACCTCTTCCTGCAGCGAGCCGGAATCCTCGGACGCGCCGCCTCGACGGCTTGAGGACGGTACCCGTCCACGGGTGCGGTCGCTAGGCTGGCCGGAACGCGCACCGCACACAGAGCCGCGCGCGAGAACCGGAGGAATCATGCCCGTCACCAGCGAAGCCACCACCACCTGGACCGGATCCCTCGCGGAGGGCTCGGGTACCGTCGCGTTCTCGTCGTCGAACCTCGGCACCTTCCCCATCAACTGGAAGGCACGCAGCGAGGGCAGCGACACCACGACGACCCCCGAGGAGCTCATCGCTGCCGCGCACGCGTCGTGCTTCAGCATGGCGCTCTCGCACGCACTGAGCGAGAACGGCACCCCGCCCGAGCGTGTGAACACCAGCGCATCCGTGACCTTCAAGCCGGGCGTCGGGATCAGCGGCAGCCACCTGAACGTCAATGCCGTCGTGCCGGGCCTCTCCCCCGAGGCCTTCCAGGAGATCGCGAACGAGGCGAAGACCGGCTGCCCGGTCTCGCAGGCGCTCGCAGGCATCGAGATCACGCTCGAGGCGACGCTCGCCTGAACCGTGCTCCACTGAGCGGCGAGACTGCCGCGTCACCGGGACGTCAGGAGCGGGAGAGGCGGATCGCCTCGCGGATGCTCGCCCTGGCGTCCTTTCGACGTCCGGCCGCGTCCTGCACGACGCCGAGCCGGAACCGGGCACGCCAGTCCTCGGGAGCGGCTTCCGCCTCCGCAGCGTAGCGGGCGACCATCGGATCAGCGTCCTCACGGGCGAGACGGCCGCTCGGCGTCAGCTCGGTCTCGGCCGCCGGCATGCCGCCCTCGGCATCCAGCGTCCTGCCGAGTCGGTCGGCCGCGAAGCCGAACTGCACCTCCCTGATCAGCGCCCAGGCGCCGATCACCGGCATCACCAGCAGCGCGACACCGATCGCGATCGCGATGGGTTCACCCGTCGTGAGCATCAGGACGGCACGCTGACCGACGACGACGATGTACAGCGCAAGACAGAGCGCCATGATGCCGACGCCGATCCGAGGGATCATGAACCGATGCCGATGTCGATCATGTTCTCGAGCCCCACGACGACACCGCTCGCCTGTGCGGCGAACGGGACGGCGAGACGGATGCCGGGCGCATAGGCCAGCGCCGGGTCGATCGTGTCGTGCGTGAAGGTGAGCGACTCGCCGGGCCCGGACAGGATGACCTCCTGCTTGGCGACGACACCGGGGCGACGCAGCGAATGGATCGGCACGCTCCCGACCTGCTGACCGCGCGCACGCTGATCGGCGTGCGGAGCGCTCACAGGGCCCTGCTCGGCACGGGCGGCAGCGAGCAGCTCGGCGGTGCGCACGGCGGTGCCGCTCGGCGAGTCGATCTTGGTCTCGCGGTGGGCTTCGATGATCTCCGCCGACCCGAAGAAGGGTGCGGCAGCGGCGGCCAGCGCCGAGCCGAGGACGGAGCCGAGCGAGAAGTTCGGGATGAAGACGACGCCGGTGCCGGCCGCGTCGACCAGCGGCCGCACGAGGGCGATCCGCTCTGCCGACCACCCGGAGGTCGCGACCAGCACGTTCATGCCGTGCTCGACCGCTGTGCGCACCACGTCGATGCTCACCTGCGGCGTGGACGCGTCCACCACCAGGTCCGCACCGGCGAGTTCGGAGAGATCACTGCTCGAGGTCAGCACGCGGCTCACCTCGAACCCCTCGAGCTCATCGATCACCGCGTGGATGATCGAGCCGAGCTTCCCGGTTCCGCCGACGAGTGCGACCTGCGTTGTCATGCGTCCAGTCTATTGAGCCTGGCAGGTGCGCCCGCCCGGGGCGCGCGGTGCCCGCTCGATCAGACCGGCATCACATCGGGGATACCGGTCCGCAGCTCGACGGGCAGGTGACCGGTGTCGTTGTGCGTCAGGAGCGTCCACGGGCGGCCCTGCTTCTGCGCGATGACCGTCAGGCCGCAATGCGCCTGGTTGAGTGTCATCCACCGCCACTCGGGGGCGCCGAGCACCTCGCGCACGAACCAGGCGATCACGAAGTTGTGGGTGATGAGCACCTCGTGCACGTCGCCGTGCTTGCGCACGAGGAACTCGTTCACGGCGTCGTACATCTGCGCGCCGCCGGCCTCGATCTCCGCCTCCGTCACCGAGCCGAAGAACGGCTCGAACGCGGCTGGTGTGTCTTCCGTCATCCCCGTGGGGATGCAGTCGAACAGCAGCGCGCTCGGCTCGGGATCGACGGACGGAAGACGACCGGCGATGGCGCGGGCGGTCTCGTTGGCTCGCAGCAGCGGAGAATGCCAGACCGCATCGAGCGGGAGTCCGGAGAGACGATCGGCGATCAGTTCGGCCTGCCGCTGCCCCCGAGGAGAGAGCGGACCGTCGGCAAGACCGTGCTCTGCATCCTGATGTTCACCGTGTCTGACCAGATAGATATAGTGCGTCACACCCTGCTCGCTTCATCGCCAGCATCCGCCGGACTTCTCTTCCACCCTATGTCACGGGTGCGACGTCGGTCAGTTGCCTGCACGGGTCAGCTCGGCGAGCTGCGCACGCGACAGCAGCACGCCGGCCCCCTGCATCAGCTCGTCCACGTGGTCGGTCGCGAACGTGTTCACGATCGGCGCCGCGATCGTGCGCTGCGCGAGCAGCCACGCGATCGAGACGGCGGCGACCGGGACCGACAGCTCTTCCGCGACCTGGTCGAGTGCGCGCAGGATCTTGATGCCTCGACGGTTCAGGTGGCCGCGCAGCTGCTCGCCTCGCACGCCCTGTGATGTCAGCGCCTTGCGGCGGTGACGGCCGGAGAGGAACCCGTGTTCGAGTGCGTGCGACGGGGTGACCGCGAGGTTCTGCGCGCCGGCGACGAGCCGAAGATCACCCTCGAAGGGCTGACGACGGAGCAGGTTGTACGGAGCGTCGATCACCTGGATGCGCGGGTAGCCGGCCGAGGCGAGGATACGCGCCTCGACGAGGCGTTCCGGGGCGAAGCCGAACGCGCCGAGCGCGCCGATCTTGCCGGCATCCGTCAGCCATTCCACGGTCGCGAGCGTGTCCTCGAGATTGGTGGTGCGATCGAGCGTCGCGTCGAGGTGGAGCACGTCGATGCGCTCCACGCCGAGCCGTGTGAGCGAGCCCTCCACCGCACGGACCAGGTTCACCGAGCCGAGCCCCGGATTGTCGGCGTGGGAGCCGATCCGGACGCTCAGCAGCGATCGATCGCGGAGACCGCGCGAGCGCAGCCACTGGCCGATGATGTGCTCACTGCGACCGCCGGAGAAGCCGTCAGCCGTGTGCACGGCGTTGCCGCCGAACTCGACGTAGCGGTCGAGGATGCCGTGGCTCGTCTCGAGGTCGACGTTCCAGCCGAACTCCGCAGCGCCCAGCATGAGCGGGAAGGTCTCGAGTCCGGTCTCGCCGAGCGGGACGCGGATGGATTCTCCTATCCCCGGACCGACGATGGGGATGGGCGCGGAAGGATGCTCGGCTGCCTCTGTCTGGGCACCGTCCTGCGGCGCTCCTGCGCCTACGCCGAACAACCGCATACTCTCACCCCCGCGTCGATCGGTGCGACCCGATCTGCGTACCTGCTCTTCATGCACCCCCCGGTGCGTACTTCGAGGGTAAGCGAGATCAGCGAACGCGCCGACCAATCCAGGGAACGGCGCGAAAACTTCCGATAACGGTTTGATCACACCGGGCACGACAGAGCCCGGGCGCCTCCAGACGAAGACACCCGGGCTCTGATCGAGCGATCTCCGATTACTCGGCTGCTGACTCCTCGACGGGAGCCGCGTCTGCTGCAGGAGCCTCGTCGATGACGGGCTCGAGCGACAGCTTGCCGCGGTCGTCGATCTTCGTGATCTTCACGAGGATCTTCTGGCCGACCGAGAGGACGTCGTCGACGTTCTCGACGCGCTTGCCACCGGCGAGCTTGCGCACCTCGGTGACGTGCAGCAGGCCGTCCTTGCCGGGCAACAGCGAGACGAACGCACCGAAGGTGGCGATCTTCACGACGGTCCCGAGGAACTGCTCGCCGACCTCGGGGTTGGTCGGGTTGGCGATCGCGTTGACCTGGGCACGGGCAGCCTCGGCCGAGGGGCCGTCGGTCGCGCCGATGTAGACGGTGCCGTCCTCCTCGATGGAGATCTGCGCGCCGGTCTCGTCCTGGATCGCGTTGATCGTCTTGCCCTTCGGGCCGATCAGCTCGCCGATCTTGTCGACCGGGATCTGCACGCTGATGACGCGAGGCGCGGTCGGCGCCATCTCGTCAGGAGCGTCGATCGCGGAGTTCAGGACGTTGAGGATCGTCAGACGAGCGTCGCGAGCCTGGGTCAGCGCACCGGCGAGCACCGACGACGGGATGCCGTCGAGCTTCGTGTCGAGCTGGATCGCCGTGACGAACTCGCTGGTACCGGCGACCTTGAAGTCCATGTCGCCGAGCGCGTCCTCTGCACCCAGGATGTCGGTGAGCGCGGCGTACCGGGTCTCACCGTCGACCTGGTCAGAGACCAGACCCATGGCGATACCGGCGACGGCTGCGCGCAGCGGCACACCCGCGTTCAGCAGCGACAGAGTCGAGGCGCAGACGGAGCCCATCGAGGTCGAGCCGTTGGAGCTCAGCGCCTCGGAGACCTGACGGATCGCGTACGGGAACTCCTCGCGGCTCGGCAGCACCGGCACGAGTGCGCGCTCGGCGAGGAAGCCGTGCCCGATCTCGCGACGCTTCGGCGAACCGACACGGCCGGTCTCACCGGTCGAGTAGGGCGGGAAGTTGTAGTGGTGCATGTAGCGCTTGCTCGTCGTGGGCGACAGCGAGTCGATCTGCTGCTCCATCTTCAGCATGTTCAGCGTGGTGATGCCCATGATCTGGGTCTCGCCACGCTGGAAGATCGCGGAGCCGTGCACGCGCGGGATGACCTGCACCTCTGCGTCGAGCGGACGGATGTCCGCCAGACCACGGCCGTCCATGCGCACGCTCTCCGTGAGGATGCGACCGCGGACGATCTTCTTCGTGACGGACTTGTACGCCGCGGAGAACTCGAGCGGCGCTCCAGCGGGCAGGTTGCCTGCCTCGACCGCTTCGATGAGCTGGGCCTTGACGCGGTCCTTGACCTCGTCGTCCTTGCCCTGACGCTCCTGCTTGTCGGCGATCTGGTAGACGTTCACCAGGTCGTCGTAGGAGCGCTCGGCCACGAAGTCGTAGACCTCGCTGGAGTACGGCGGGAAGACCGGGTAGACACCCGGCTCCTTCGACGCCGTGGCGGCGAGCTCGGCCTGAGCCTTCACGAGCTGCGCGACGAACGGCTTCGCGGCCTCGAGGCCCTGCGCGACGACGGCCTCATCGGGCTTGGTCGCGCCGGCCTTGATCAGGTTCCAGCTGTGCTCGGTGGCCTCAGCCTCGACCATCATGATCGCGACGTCTTCGGTGCCGTCGGACTTCGTGACGACACGACCGGCGACGATCAGGTCGAACACGGCCTCGGAGACCTGCTCGGCGGTCGGGAACGCGACCCACTGGTCGGCGTGCTCGCCCTGGCCTGCGATGAACGCGAGGCGCACACCGGCGACGGGACCCGAGAACGGCAGACCCGAGATCTGGGTCGATGCGGATGCCGCGTTGATCGCGAGCGCGTCGTAGAACTCGCCGGGAGCGATCGAGAGGACCGTGATGACGATCTGGACCTCGTTGCGCAGACCGTCGACGAACGACGGACGCAGCGGGCGGTCGATCAGACGGCAGACGAGGATCGCCTCGGTGGAGGGACGACCCTCACGACGGAAGAACGAGCCGGGGATCTTGCCTGCGGCGTACGAGCGCTCCTCGACGTCGACCGTCAGCGGGAAGAAGTCGAAGCCCTCGCGCGGGTGCTTGCCTGCGCTGGTGGCCGAGAGGAGCATGGTCTCGCCGTCGAGGTACGCGGCGACTGCGCCCTGAGCCTGCTGCGCGAGGCGGCCGGTCTCGAAGCGGATGGTGCGGGTGCCGAAGCGGCCGTTGTCGAGAACGGCCTCGGTGGCGGTGATTTCAGGACCTTCCAAGAGGTCTCTCCTTCTTTGTTTAGACTCGCGAATCC
>Ga0160464_100499_pt1 | contig 27967 bp, 22 predicted proteins | sample HID1971I_E11MG_FD_108275 | JGI IMG/M metagenome (GOLD analysis project Ga0160464, IMG submission 108275) | Enriched millipede-associated microbial communities from UW Madison campus, WI, USA - HID1971I_E11 MG | ecosystem: Host-associated > Arthropoda: Insects > Digestive system > Unclassified ... | reverse complement strand
TCCCAGTATGTAAGACCCCTGGTAGACGACCAGGTTGATAGGTCCGGGGTGGAAGTGCAGTAATGCATGCAGCTGACGGATACTAATCGGTCGAGGGCTTATCCTAACAACTCAGCTAAGATTGACCTTTGTTTCACTTTCGCATCCAGTTTTCAGTGTGCAAACGCTGAATTGTTCCATTCCCTGATAGCTCAGTTGGTAGAGCACTCGACTGTTAATCGAGTTGTCACAGGTTCGAGTCCTGTTCGGGGAGCCATATTTGCTCTCATAGCTCAGTAGGTAGAGTGCATCCATGGTAAGGATGAGGTCACCGGTTCGATCCCGGTTGAGAGCTCCATTTTTTTCAAGGCCCGTTGGTCAAGGGGTTAAGACACCTCCCTTTCACGGAGGTAACAGGGGTTCGAATCCCCTACGGGTCACCATCATAAGGACGCTTAGCTCAGCTGGGAGAGCATCTGCCTTACAAGCAGAGGGTCGGCGGTTCGATCCCGTCAGCGTCCACCATTTGCTGTTGGGGCATAGCCAAGCGGTAAGGCAACGGACTTTGACTCCGTCACCCCTAGGTTCGAATCCTAGTGCCCCAGCCATTTTTTTGTTTTATGAGCCATTAGCTCAGTTGGTAGAGCACCTGACTTTTAATCAGGGTGTCGAAGGTTCGAGTCCTTCATGGCTCACTTTTCACATTGTGCGCATGTGGCGGAATTGGCAGACGCACTAGACTTAGGATCTAGCGCCTTTGGCGTGGGGGTTCAAGTCCCTCCATGCGCATCCAAAGTAATGCAACCCTTAGCTTTTATGAGCTAAGGGTTTTTTGTGTTATCGTCTCCGGGGATTCGTCTTCACCCGGCAAGGTGACTTGGCTCCTATTTGCAACGGAGTGCTCCGATCTCCTGGTTCACATCCGTGTGATCGGTATCACAGCAGCCTGTAGGCTCTGCTTCTATGATAGAGAGTATAGCATCACACTTGTCTATCAAGCGGAGGGGATGTACGTGATTCAACCAGAAGTCGAGACCTTGTATGAGGCGGTCGGAGGCAAGGAGACGATCTACAGACTGGTCAAAGCCTTTTACCCCAGAGTATATTGCGATCCCGATCTGTCGCCGCTGTTCTCGGAGGGCGTCGATGAGATCATGCAAAAGCAATATTTGTTCCTCACCCAGTTCACAGGCGGTCCGGCGCTCTACTCCGAGCAGCATGGCCCGCCGCAGATGCGATACCGGCATCTGGCTTTCCAGGTGACGCCGCGCAGAGCGGATGCCTGGCTGCGCTGCATGCGCGAAGCGATGGACGAGATCGGACTGACAGGCAAGGCCAGAGACATCTTGTACGATCGACTCAGTCAGGTGGCCCGGATTATGGTCAACTCGCCGGATGATCGGGAGAGGTAGACGCCTACCCCGATCCAGGCCATCCCGACAGACAAAAGCCCTCCATTCCACGCAGGCCGTGGTTTGGAAGGCTTTTTGGTCGGTTGATCGTCTCTCTTGTCGTGCCGACCGCATTGGCGATTTCCTGATGGGTCATCGGCAGATTAAGCGTCATCTTGTTTCCTTTGACGACGCCATGATGCTCAGACAGCTGCAGCAGGAAGGACAGCAGACGCTGCTTGACATCCTGTCCGGTCAGCACCTGGATTTTTTCCTGCAGCTCCCGGATCTTGTCGCCCATGACCTGCATCATCTTGATCGCGATGGAGGGCGTACTCAAGATCGGTTGCTCGAACAGACCGACAGGGATGGCCAGCAACTCGGTCTCGATGATCGACTCGGCGGTTGCCGGATAGGGGTTTTGATTGAAGAACCCGGTATGCGGGAACATATCGCCGGCCTTTAGGAAGGATACGATTTGCTCATGGCCGTTTTCATCCGTTTTATACGTTTTGACCAAGCCGCTGCGAATGAAATAGACGACCTCTTTTTCACTGCCCTCCATAAAAATCGCGGCGCAGGAAGATCGGCGAGAGTTTGCCCGTCACGTCGGTCGAGGAGCTGCTGGAGCTGTTCGAGCAGATGAAGATCGGCATCCCGCGTATCGTCTATCAAGACGAGCATACGATGCGCGTGGCGATCGACGACTGCTTTTGCAAGGGGGTGCCTGTACTGGAAGAGAAGATGGTCTGTGATCTGGAGGGCGCCATTATGGAAGGCGCGCTCAACAAGATGATGGGACATCGCGTAACGGTCAAGGAGACTCGCTGCAATGTCAACGGGGATGAGCATTGCGAGTACGAGATCCGATTTTTGAAATAAGGAGGAGGCACGATCGATGTCGATGGTCACCCAAGCACGGGATTATCATGTGAATCCGTTTATCGTCATCTGGGAGGTTACCCGCGCATGTGCGTTGAAATGTTTGCATTGCCGCGCGGAGGCCCAATACAAGCCAGACCCGCGGCAGCTTACCTTTGAGGAGGGGAAGCGGCTGATCGACAGCATTGCGGAGATGGATCAGCCGCTGTTTGTCTTCACAGGCGGCGACCCGCTCATGCGGCCAGACTTATTCGACTTGGCCCGCTATGCCATCGAGGAGAAGGGCATCTCGGTGTCGATGACGCCCAGTGCGACCCCCAAAGTGACGCACGCAGCCATCGTGAAGGCAAAAGAGGTCGGATTGTCGCGCTGGGCGTTTAGTCTGGACGGGTCTTGTGCAGAGATTCACGATCACTTCCGAGGAACGAAGGGCTCCTACGACCTCACGATGCGGGGGATCGAGCACTTGAAGGAGCTGCAGATCCCGATACAGATCAATACGACGGTGTCCAAGTACAACCTCCACGATCTGGCCGTAACAGCGGAGAAAGTTAAGGAGATGGGCGCGGTGCTGTGGAGCGTCTTTTTCCTCGTGCCGACCGGGCGGGGCATGGAGAAGGATATGATCTCGCCGGAGCAGCATGAGGATGTGATGCGATGGCTGTGCCGGGTGGAGCAACGGATGCCGTACGGGGTCAAAGCGACGGAAGCGCCGCATTACCGCCGCGTCTTCATGCAGATGCAGCGGGCAGCGGGTCACGATCCCGCCGCTCCGGCCGGGAAGCGGGCGGACCTGCTCGGACGCGCCCACAAAGGCCTCAATGACGGCGATGGCTTTGTGTTCATTAGTCATACTGGCGAAGTGTATCCGAGCGGATTCCTGCCTGTCAGCTGCGGCAATGTCCGGCAACGCTCCTTGGCGGATATCTATCGGCACTCGCCGATCATGCAGCAGCTGCGCGACAAATCGCTGTTGCGCGGCAAGTGCGGCGTCTGCGAGTTCAAGACGCTATGCGGCGGCTCCAGAGCCCGGGCCTATGCGACTACCGGCGATTATCTCGAGAGCGATCCGTACTGTACTTATGTGCCGCAAGCGTGGAGCGATGAGCCAGAGGCCGGTTCTGATGCGCCAGGCGTCAGGAGGTAGCGGATGTACGCAGTCGCCCTTCGGGGCGGCTGTTTGCTGACAGGCACGTCGGTAGCCATGCGATTTCGGGCATTGCGGTAGTCGGATACAGCATATATTTCTGCTTGCAGAGCATTTTGACACGTGTTATCCTAAGTGCGAGGTGATTGCCATGAAGAAACGGGTCACAAGCCATGATGTCGCTCGGCTATCGGGTGTCTCGCGCGGGGTGGTCTCGGCCGTCATTAACGACACGCCCGGTATTCGCGTCAGCGAAGAGAAGCGGCAGCGCGTGCTGGAGGCGATCGCGGAGTTGAATTATACCGTCGACGCGCAAGCGCGCAGTATGCGCATCGGCAGGAGCGAGTGTATCGCCGCTTGCGGCAATCTGGACAATCCACTATTCCTCCAAGTCATCCAGGGGGTGCAGCAAGTATGCATCGAACGCGGATACCATCTGCTCCTCTACGGGCATACCAAGGAGGAGGAACGTCAGCGATCGCTGATCGAGCTGTACAATCAACGCCGCATCGACGGTCTGCTGACCAAAGATGTAACCGGGTACAACGATGCCGACTGGATCGGAAGCGTCCAACAGGCGGGCGTGCCCTATGTATCCGTCGAAGGTTATCCCGAGCGCGCAGATGTGACGTCGGTGCTGATGGACTATGAAGCGAGCATCCGGATGGCGCTGGAGCATCTACATACAGCGACAGGTCGCCAGCCGATCTATATCGAGCAGTACAATCCACCGGCTTATGCGCCCAACTGGGGCGACGTGCGCCGCCGGTCGGCCTACGTCGATTGGATGCGGGAGCGGGGCTGGGAGCCGGTCATCCATCAGGTGTGCGACGATGGCGCCGATCACTCGGACTGGTGGGCTGGGGTGCTCGACGGTTGCGAAGGGGGCGCGGCGCTGCTGACTAACTGGTCGAGCGGCAGCCGTCATCTGTACGAGGCCGCCTACCGGCTCGGACGCCGCGTCGGCGGCGAGCTGTACGTGATGGCAGCGGACAACACCCAGCGCGTCAACGACTACCTCGTGCCGCCGCTCTCAGCCGTCGAGGTGCCCTATCTGGAGATGGGCCGGGTCGGGGCGGTCAGGCTGCTCGACATGATCGAGGCGCGGCAGCCGGTGACAGTGGAGCCTGCCAAGCTCTGGGTGCCTCCGGCGCTGCGCGTCCGCGCCAGTACATCGTCTGCAGGGAGCAACGGATAACGCTTCCTTGCAGTACGCCCCTCAGTAAGGCGATGTGGAGTAGGACGCTCCTGAGTAGGAAGTTCCCTGGTAGATCGCCCCGCGAATGCCCGTAGGGTGGCTCTCTCGCCAGGATTCACTATACCTCGTGATAACACGTTATATCTTATATTCCCGAAGGAGGAACAACGATGTTTTGGACCAAGGAGAAGCTGCAGGATCGACTGAATATGCTGGAGCCGCTGCGCTATCGCGACAGCGTGGAGCTGAGCTGCCGCTGGCTCGATGATGAAGAAGGCGCAATCGGCACGTTGCCGCCGCATCCGGCGGATGCTGTGCCTGTCGAACTGGGTACCCGCTGGCGCGGCAAGGACCGTTACATCTGGCTGATGACCGACGCGGCGATCCCGGCCGACTGGCATGGGCGCAAGGTACTGGGCCGCTTTAACTTCGGCATCGGGGGAGGTACGAGCGGCTTCGAGTCGCTGTTGTTCGTGAACGGCGAGCCGTATCAAGGCGTCGATACGAATCATCAGGAGGTGTTCTTCCCGTCCGATGGGGCGGGCGGCAGCTTGCAGCTGGCGTTCCGCCTCTGGTCGGGACTGGGCGGCTACCAGAGCCAGGCCGTACTGGAGCATCAGCTGCAGCAGGCAGAGCTGTGCTGGCTCGACGAGGCAGTCGACGATCTGTACTATACGGCGCGGGCGATGCTGGCGACGGTACGTGAGTTGTCTGAGCATACAGCAGAGCACCATGAGCTGCTGTCCGGGCTCGACCGGGCATTCCGGCTGCTCGATTGGTCGCGTCCCGGCTCGGACGCCTTTTATCAGTCGGCCGCGGCCGCCCAGCAGCTGCTGCGCGAGACGCTGAGCCGACTGCCCAAGCATCATCCGGTGACCGTCCAGTGCATCGGCCATACGCATATCGACGTCGCCTGGCTGTGGCGGCTGCAGCATACGCGGGAGAAGTCGGCGCGTTCCTTTGCCACCGTGCTGCGTCTGATGGAGCAAGACCCGGAGTATGTCTTCCTGCAGACCCAGCCGCAGCTGTACGAATATATCAAGAAGGACTACCCGGCGATCTACGCAGGCATCCAGCAGCGGGTCGCGGAGGGCCGCTGGGAGGCGGGCGGCGCGATGTGGCTGGAGGCCGACTGCAATCTCTCCTCCGGCGAGTCGCTCGTAAGACATCTGCTGCATGGTATACGTTTCTTCGACCGCGAGTTCGGGGCGAGCTGCGATTATCTGTGGCTGCCCGATGTCTTCGGCTATAGCTGGGCGCTGCCGCAGATCCTCGTCAAGAGCGGCATCAAGACGTTCATGACGACCAAGATCAGCTGGAATCAATACAACCGGATGCCGCACGACACCTTCACCTGGCGCGGCATCGACGGCACCGAGATTCTGACGCACTTCATCACGACGCCAGACCCTGGAGGGTCCGAGGGCAGCTTCTACTATACGTACAACGGCGCGATCATGCCGGAGACGATCCAGGGCATCTGGGACGCCTATCGGGACAAAAACATCAACCGCAAGCTGCTGCTCGCTTACGGCTATGGCGACGGGGGCGGCGGCGTCAATCGCGAGATGCTGGAGATGCGGCGGCGGCTCGCCGAGATGCCGGGCCTGCCGCAGGTGACGACTGGCCGCGCCGACGACTACTTCGCCGAGCTGCGCGAGACCGTAGCGGGCACCGACGAGTATGTCCACACGTGGGATGGCGAGCTCTATCTGGAGCTGCATCGCGGCACGTATACGAGCCAGGCGTTCGTAAAGCGGATGAACCGCAAGCTCGAGCTGCTGTATCGGGAGACGGAGTGGCTGGCGGTCCGGCAGGCGCTGGCACAGGGCTGGCAGACGTATCCGCAGGAGGCGCTCTACGAGGGCTGGAATATCGTGCTCCGCAACCAGTTCCACGACATCATCCCGGGCTCGTCGATCAAGGAAGTGTACGACGACTGCCGCGAGGAGTATGCCGAAGCCGAGCGCGTCGCGAGCGAGGCGTGGCGGGCGGCGGCGGCGGCATTAACTGACGGGGGAGCGGCGACGGTTGTGACGGCCGAGGCGGCGGGAACGGCATTGACTGTCGGGGCGGCGGGAACTCCATCGAACACTGGTGCGGGGGCAGATGCTGCGGAACGACAGGCCTACACCGTCTGGAACAGCGCGGGCTGGCAGCGGACGGAGCAGGCGGTATTCTCCGGGATCGCGGCATCGACAGGCGTATGGGAGGACAGCGAGGGTACGGCGCTGGTCGCGCAGCATAACAGCGATAGCGGCGACTGGCATGTGCGCGTGCCGGAGGTGCCGGGACTTGGGCAGCGGACGATTTATTTCCGACCGGGAGAGGAAGCGGCCGAAGAGGAGGGCGCGGAGCGGCGCCAGACAGTAGATGAGACTACCGCTGGGTCTGCCAGCGCCGAGCCGTTCCGGATCGGCGAGCGGGAGATTGAGTCGCCATACTATATCGTCGTCTGGGACGCATCAGGCCGTCTGAGTCGGATCTACGACAAGGCAGCGCAGCGCGAGGTGCTTGCCCCCGGCGAGCAGGGCAATGTGCTGCAGGTGTTCGAGGACAAGCCGAAGAGCCGGCACGAGGCATGGGACATCGATCTGTTCTACCAGGAGAAGCAACGAACGGTCGAGGAGCTCCTCGAGGTCAGTGTCGTCGCGTGCGGACCGCTCTACGTCGCTGTCACTTTTGTCTGGTCGTACATGGATTCGCGGATCGAGCAGCAGATGCGTCTGTACGCCGACGACCGGCGGATCGACTTCGTCACCCGGGCGGATTGGCAGGAGAAGCGGCAGCTGCTCAAGGTTGCTTTCCCTGTCGATATAAGGGCGACCGAGGCGACCTACGATATCCAGTTCGGCAACGTCCGGCGGCCGACCCACTGGAACACGAGCTGGGACTATGCGCGCTTCGAGAGCGTCGGTCACCAGTGGGCCGATCTGTCCGAGCGGGGATATGGCGTCAGTCTGCTGAACGATTGCAAGTATGGCTACGATATCAAGGATCATACGATGCGGCTGACGCTCATCAAGTCGGCGATCGTGCCTGATCCGACAGCTGATCTCGGCGAGCATGTGTTCACCTATGCGCTGCTGCCGCATCGCGGCGACTGGCTGGAGGGCGGCACGGTGCAGTCGGCCTTTGCACTCAACCAGCCGCTGTCTGTCTCGCGCGGCGATGCCGGGGAGCTCCCGTCCTCGCTGTTCACCGTCACAGGCGATGCCCATGTGATGATCGATGCGATCAAGAAGAGCGAGGATGGCACCTCTGTCGTCCTGCGTCTGCATGAGTACGGCGGCAGCCGCGGCGAGGTGCGGATCGTCAGCGATTACGGCATCCGCGCCTGGCAAGCCTGCGACCTGCTCGAGCGGCCGGAGGGCGAGCGCAACGTCGAAGCGGAGCTGCGGACGCCGGTCAAGCCGTACGAGCTGCTCACCTTCCTCATCGAGCTGGCCTAACGGCCCGCTCGCCCGGTCGCGTTCGGGCCTGCTGACGAGGAGTCTACTTCTTCAGACATCGCATTCTCGATTGCAAGCCCCGCGCCTCAACCGGCCGTCTGTTGCCAGTTGCACGAACTGGCTTAGCCCTGCCGCGCAGCGAGGTCCGGCGCTGCGCAGACACTCAACCGGCGGATGTACGCTCCGCCGGTTTATTTGGTATAATTGAGAGGCTATGAGCAGATGGGGATGAGGGGGGATCGCATGCTGGCTTCCAGACGGAGCGTTCATACGGAGACGATTTTTTTTCGCTATCGCGACGAGCAGCCGATCGAAGCCCTGTTTCATTCGCATCCCCAGTACGAGATCTATTATTTTCACGAAGGCGCGTGCAGCTTCCTGATCGGCGACCGCATCTACGAGCTGGAGCCCGGCGATCTCATCTTCATGGACGGCTTGACGCTCCACTGCGCCAATGCCGCGATGGATCAGCCTTACATCCGTTCGGTCTGCCACTTCCATGCCGACTATGTGCAGCGACTGCTGCGCATCCCCGGCGGGGCTGATCTGCTGGAGCCGTTCAGGCGTCTGCGGCATGCGCGGCTGCGGCTGGCCCCTGCGCAGAGAGAGGAGGCGGAGCGGCTGCTGGCGCGACTGAGCGAGCACAACGTGCCTCAGGACAAGCTCGCTTACGTGCAATACCATCTCCTATTTTGCGAGCTGCTGGCCCGTATCTGCCGCTGGTCCGAGACGCTGCCCGGACAGGCCCCGACCGCCTCGACCGAGAAGCTGCAGCATGTGCAGGATATGATTACCTTCGTAGAGCAACATTATATGGAAGACCTTCATCTCGACGATCTGGAGCGGGAGCTGCATCTGAACCGTCATTATCTGTCCAAGCTGTTCAAGCAAGTGATGGGCGTCACCGTGTTCCACTATCTGTTCGAGCGCCGGATCAATCAATCGTGCGTAATGATGGCGATGCAGCCGGACACGACCTTGACCGACATCTCCTACCGGGTCGGGTTCAAGCATCCGGCGCACTTCAGCCGGGTGTTCAAGCGTTATGTCGGGATGCCGCCGGAGGCGTATCGCAGACAGTTCGATCGGCCGGTGTGAGAGCGTTCCCGGGACGGTGAGCAAGACAGCACTGACAGACAAGTCGGCCCCTATCTTAGGCAATGGCAGATAAGCGTTCGCTAGGCGATTGCGTTATGCTGTGCGTAATGATGACAAGAACAGGAGCGATAACGGATGAACTTATTTGACCTTAAAGGAACAACCTCGGTCGTGCTCGGCGGCAACGGCGTGCTCGGCGGCGCGCTGTCGGAGGCGCTGGGCGCCTATGGCTCGCGGGTGGCGATCGTCGGACGCAACATGGAGAAAGCGGAGGAAGTGAAGCAGCGCGTCGAAGCGGCGGGCGGCGAAGCGCTCTGTGTGCAGGCGGACGTGACCAAGGCCGAGGAGCTGGAGCAGACGCTGCAGACCGTCGTCGCGTGGAGCGGCGGCATCGACACTGTCGTCAACTGCTCGGGCACGAACAGCGCGACGCCGTTCATGGAGATTACGATGGAGGAATGGGACCGCATCATGGACGTCAACCTGAAGAGCGTCGTCCTCTCCAGCCAGATTTTCGGCAAGCAGTTGATCGCTCAAGGGCGCGGCGGCTCGATCATCAACATCTCCTCCGTCTCCTCTGATCCGCCGCTGTCGCGCGTATTCACGTACTCGGCCTCGAAGGCCGGCGTCAACAGCGTCACCAAGTTTCTGGCACGCGAGTTCGCGCCGCATGAGATTCGGGTCAATGCGATCATCCCGGGCTTTTTCCCGGCTGAGCAAAATCGCAAGATCCTCTCCGAGGAGCGGATCGCTTCGATCATGTCGCATACGCCGATGGACCGCTTCGGCAAGCCGGAGGAGCTGCAGGGCGCAGTCGTCTACCTGGCTTCGCGGAGCGCGTCGTCGTTTGTGACAGGAACCTTGCTGCGGGTCGACGGCGGATTCGGAGCGATGACGATATGAGCGATCTCCTGACTAGACTGGTGCAAGACATCCCGCTGCCGCGCATGGTCAAGATCCGGCAGCGGTTCGACGATACCGAGCTGGCCGATCCGATCGCCGTGCTGCAGGAGCAGCTCGGCGGCGCAGGCTGCATCGATCGCATCAAGCCTGGCATGAAGGTGGCGATCGCTGTCGGCAGTCGCGGCGTCTCGCGGATCGACGAGCTGACCAAGTGTACTGTCGATGCCGTGCGGGCGGCGGGCGGCGAGCCGTTCCTCGTGCCGTGCATGGGCAGTCACGGCGGCGCGACGGCCGAGGGGCAGACCGAGGTGCTGGCGCATCTGGGGATGAGCGAGGAGCGGATGGGCTGTCCGGTGCGCTCGTCGATGGACGTCGTTCTGCTGGATAAGCTGCCCAACGGCCTCCCTGTCTACGCCGACCGGATCGCGACCGAGGAGGCCGATGCGATCATCGTCATCAACCGGGTGAAGCCGCATACCGCCTTCCGCGGACGGATCGAGAGCGGTCTGCTCAAGATGGTGGCGATCGGCCTGGGCAAGCAGAAGGGCGCCGAGGCGTGTCATCAGCTCGGATTCAAGTATATGGCCGAGAACGTGCCAGCGATGGCGAACGTGATGCTGCAGAAGCTGCCGATCGTCTTCGGCGTAGCGGTCGTCGAGAACGCCTATGACCGGATTCGGCGCGTCGAGGCGATCCCGGCCGAGCAGATGGAGGCGCGTGAGGAGGTACTGCTGGAGGAGGCCAAGGCCAATCTGCCGAAGTTCTTTTTCGATAGCTTCGACGTGCTGGTCATGGACTATATCGGTAAGAACATTAGCGGCGACGGCGCCGATCCGAACATTACCGGACGCTACCCGACGCCTTACGCGCATGGCGGACCGGACGTGAACAAGATGGTCGTGCTCGACCTGACCCCCGAGTCGAAGGGCAATGCCAATGGCGTCGGCACCGCCGACTTCACCACCGCGCGGCTCGTCGCCAAGGCGGACTGGCCGGGCACCTATGCCAACGGCCTGACCTCGACGGTGTGCGCGCCGACCAAGCAGGCGACGACGCTAGCCAACGATCGCGACGCGATCAAGGCGGCGGTCAAGACATGCAACATCTTGGACTACACGACGTGCAAGCTGATCCGCATCCGCGATACCCTGCACCTGGGCGAGATCGAGATCTCCGAGTCGCTGCTGGAGGAGGCGCGGCAGCATCCGCAGATCGAGGTGGTCGGCGAGCTGTTCGAATGGACTTTTGACGAGGAAGGATATCTGCCGAAATGAATGAGCAATCCCCAGTCGTAGTAGCTGTAGATATAGGAACGACCAGCGTCAAATCGCTGCTCATCACTAGACGAGGCCAAGTCGTCGACTGCGTCACCGTCGGCTATCCGATGATGCTGCCTCAGCCGAACATGGCCGAGCAGGACCCGGACGTCATCCTGGCCGCCGTCAAGCAAGGCATCGGCTCGCTCATGACACGCACCGACTGCGCGCCGGAGCGCGTCGCTTGCGTCGCCTTCAGCAGCGCCATGCATAGCCTGATCGCGCTCGATGAGGCGGGTCGGCCGCTGACCGGCAGCATCATCTGGGCCGATCAGCGCTCCGTGGCCCAGGCAGAGGCGTTGCAAGCATCCGGCCAAGGGCTGGCGATCTACGAGCGGACCGGCACGCCGATCCATCCGATGTCGCCGCTGCCCAAGCTGATCTGGCTGCGGGAGCATCGCCCCGAGATCGCGGCGGCTGCCAGGCATTATGTCGGTATCAAGGAATACGTGCTGATGCAGCTGTTCGGCGAGTGTGTCGTCGATTACTCTGTTGCCAGCGCGACCGGCCTGTTCAATCTGCGCGAGCTGGCTTGGGACCGCGAGGCGCTGGCTGTCGCGGGCGTCCGGGAGGATCAGCTGCCGCAGCCGGTGCCGGTGTCGCATCAGCTACGGGGACTGTCGGCTGCCGATGCGTCGGCGCTCGGCCTCTCGCCGGATACGCCGTTCGTCATCGGCGCCTCCGACGGCGTGCTGGCCAATCTGGGCATCGGCGTCCTGTCGCCGGAGCGGGTAGCGGTGTCGATCGGCACGAGCAGCGCGGTGCGGACGATCGTCCCGGAGCCGACCTTTGACCGCGAGGGCAAGCTGTTCTGCTACGCGCTCGACGAGGGCCGCTGGGCGATCGGCGGCGCCTCCAACAATGCCGGCATCGTCCTGCGCTGGCTCGCCGATCAGCTGCTCAAGGACGATCCCGCGATCCACGGCGTAGCGGGCGAGGATCCGTTCGAGCGACTGCTGGCGCAAGCCGAGCAGGTGCAGCCGGGGGCCAACGGCCTGCTGTTCCTGCCGATGCTGACCGGCGAGCGCGCGCCTTACTGGCAGGCGGACAGCCGAGGCGTCTACTTCGGCCTGTCGCTATCGCATGGCAAGCCGCATATGGTGCGGGCCGCCATCGAGGGCATCCTGGCGCAGATCGCGCAGATCGTCCAGCTCATGGAGCGGATGGAGGTGCGTCCGCAGGAGGTATGCGCCTCCGGCGGACTTACCCGCTCGCGCTTCATCTGCCAGCTGCTGTCGGATATGCTCGGTCTGCCGGTCATTGTGCCGGAGGTCATCGAGAGCTCCGGACTCGGCGCGGCGATGATCGGCTTCGAGGCCGTCGGGCTGAAGATGCAGCTCGGCGAGGACGGCGAAGCGCCGGCTGTGGCGGCTGCGGCCGCTGCCTCCGAGGCACCGGCCGCGTGTGATGCAGCTGGGACAGACGCATCTTGCGGGGTGTCCGAGACTGGCTTAGCTGCGACTGCCTCGTCCGAGACTAGTTCCACTGCATCTGTCGCTCCCGGGGCACCTGCTGCCAGCGGCGCTGCGCAAGAGGTGCGCTACGAGCCGAATCCGGCGCATCACGAGGTGTATGCGCGGCTGCTGCCGTTGCATGCCCGGGTGTTCGAGGGGCTGAAGGATACCTTCAGCGAAGTAACCAAGCTGCAGGCAGCCGACCCGTCACAGTTGACCGGCGTTTTGAACTAACAGGCACATGAGAGATAGAGGGCGGCGCCGCAGGTTGCGTTTCCCTCTATCTCTACTTTGATGAAGGTTGTGATAACGATGCTGCAGGACAAACATCAATACCTGCAACGCCTGCTCGTCGAGATGGACCGGATCGTCGTCGCCTTCTCGGGCGGCGTCGACAGTACGCTGCTATTGAAGGTGGCGCTCGATACGCTCGGACCGGAGCGGGTGCTGGCGGTCACCGCCGACTCGGAGACATATCCGTCCCGCGAGCTGGAGGATGCCCGCCGTCTCGCCGCCGAGCTGGGCGCGCGTCATGAGGTCGTCTATACGTCGGAGCTGTCGATCCCGGGCTACGCCGAGAATACGCCGAACCGCTGCTACTTTTGCAAACGCAATCTGTTCGAGGAGCTGCTGCCGCTGCTGTCCCGCGAGGGGTATCGCGCCATCGTGTTCGGCCTGATCGCCGACGATATGGGCGAGCATCGGCCCGGCGTGCGCGCCGCCTCCGAGCTGGGCGTGCGCGGACCGCTGCAGGAGGCCGGGCTGCACAAGCATGAGATCCGGGCGCTGGCGCAGGAGCTGGGCTTGCGCAATTGGGACAAGCCTTCCTTTGCCTGCCTGTCGTCGCGGATCGCCTATGGTGAGGAGATCACGCTGCCGAAGCTGACGCGGGTCGATCAGGCGGAGCAGTACTTGCACAGCCTTGGCTTCCGCCAGGTGCGTGTGCGGGTGCATGGCGATACGGCGCGCATCGAGGTTGAGCCGGCAATGCTGACGGCGCTCGCCGAGGTCGGCGGAACAGTCGCGGATCACTTGCGTTCGCTTGGCTTCACGTATGTGACGATGGACCTGTCGGGCTACAAGAGCGGCAGCATGAATCGGGTATTGGAAAGCGAGGCGGGCGCGTGAGTTCATTCGAAGATCTGGGTTTCTGCAAGCTGGACGTGGACCGCGAGTCGCGGACCGGCTTCCCCGAGGTCGTCTTCGGCGCGGGCAAGACGGTCGAGCAGATCGAGGCGATCGTGCAGCGGCTGATCGCTCACCATGGGCGCGCTCTGGTGACTCGGCTAACGCCGGAGCGTGGCGAGCAGCTCGCCGGGTTGATCCCGGGAACGGTGTTCGACGCCGAGTCGGGGCTACTCCAGTACGGAGCAGCGGTCGAACGGCTGCCCGGGCATATCGCCGTGCTGTGCGGCGGCACCAGCGACATCCCGGTCGCCGAGGAAGCGGCGCGGACGGCGGAGTGGATGGGCTGCACCGTGCAGCGCATCTACGATGTCGGCGTCGCAGGTATCGACCGGCTGCTCGCCTACCGTGAGGAGATCCGCCGGGCGCATGTCGTCATCGTCGTCGCGGGTATGGAGGGCGCGCTGGCGAGCGTCGTCGGCGGCATGGTGCGCCGTCCGGTCGTCGCTGTGCCGACCTCGGTCGGCTATGGCGCGCATATGCAGGGCGTCACCCCGATGCTGGCGATGATGACCTCCTGCGCCGCTGGCGTCGCTGTCATGAATATCGACAACGGCTTCGGCGCAGCGTATTATGCGAGCACGATCCTGCAACTGGTGAAGGAGGCGGACCGCTGATGGGCAAGCATCTGTATATCGACTGCGTCTCCGGCATCGCCGGCGACATGGCGCTGGCCGCGCTTATTGATGCGGGCGCCGACCTCGACTATATCGTCGCGCATCTGCGGCGGCTGCCGTTCGACGACTTCGAGATGGGCGTCGTGCCCGTCATGAAGCAAGGCATCGCCGCCAAGCAGCTGAAGCTCGCCTTCGCTGGCTCGGAGAAGAGCGATGGCTGGCTTGGGGTGGGGCATAGCCACAGCCATAGTCATTCGCATAGCGGCGGACATGCGCATGATGGGCATACCCATGAGCATAGTCATGACCACACGCACAGTCACGGCCATGCCCATGGCGAGCACAGCCATGACCACACGCACAGCCACGGCCATGCCCATGGCGAGCACAGTCATTCCCATGAGCATAGCCATGACCACGCGCATCATCATCGCCGGGCCTCGGATATTTTGCGGGGGATCGCCGACTCGGAGCTGCCTCCTCGCGTCAAGGCTCGCAGCCGTGCGGTCTTCGTAGCGATTGCCGAGGCGGAGGGCAAGATTCATGGCATGCCGCCAGAGGATGTTCATTTCCACGAGGTGGGAGCGATGGACTCGATCCTTGACATCATCGGCTTTTGTCTAGCCTTGGAGAGTCTGGACATCGATCGGATCACCGCATCTCCGGTGCCGACGGGCAGCGGCAAGCTGCGGATGGCGCATGGACTGTATCCGATTCCGGCTCCGGCTACGGCCGAGCTTCTGCGGGGGATTCCGCTTGCGCCTCTTAACGTGCGCGGCGAATTGACCACGCCTACAGGGGCTGGTATCCTGCGAGCACTGGCCGAGAGCTTCGGACCGCTGCACGGCGGCACGATCGATCGGATCGGCTACGGCGCGGGCAAAAAGGATTTTGACCATCCCAATGTCGTGCGCTGCTTTGTGATGGAAGGGGCTGCTGCTCCGGTCAAGCGAGAGACGATCGTCGTCCTCGAAGCTCAGATGGATGATTGTTCCGGCGAAGTGATCGGATATGCGATGGAGCGACTGCTGGAGGATGGGGGAGCGCTCGATGTCTATTGCACCTCTGTACAGATGAAGAAAAACCGTCCCGGAATTTTGATGACCGTTCTCTGCCACGAGGCGCGCGCCGATCGCTGCGAGCTGTTGATGCTGCGCGAGACCTCGACGCTTGGTGTACGCAGGAGCAGTTGGTCCCGTCAAATCCTCGATCGCAGTTGGATTACCGTCGATACGCGCTTCGGCCCTGTCCGGGTCAAGCAAGCGCGACGCGAAGGCGTACTCTGGCACCAATCCCCCGAATACGAGGACGCAGCCCGAGCTGCCCGCGAGCACGGTGTGCCATTGCAAGTAGTCTACGAGGAAGCGCAGCGGTTAGCTTCCATCAACAAGATAGATTCGTGACGAAGCATGGTTTTAGCCTTACTCTACATACAGAGTGAGGCTTTTTTGTTGTGGTAAGTGGAAGATTCCGTTAAAATAGGAATTTGAACGCCGAAATTAAGTCTTTGATACTAGGAGGAAAGCTATGAATAAATCAATTCTTGCGCCGATAGTCCTAATCATGCTAGGGATACTCTGTCTGTCAGCTGTTGTAGCAGCAGGCGATGAGGAGGAGAGGCAACTTTTTGCAGATGACACGGTCGAGTTATATTTGAATGCCGATCGCACATTGACGGTCAAAGGCATTGTCGCTCAGGGACAAGCCAAGCTTAAAATTCATCTCTTTAACCCATATGCCGCAGAAGAATTTGACAACCCATTTGAAGGTGAGGTCAGCTACGATGTGACTTTACTGCCAGACGGGACATTTGAATATCGGACAGATCCGGTAAATTTCAAAACAGTCGGGATTCTTTCGTTTGAAGATGAGCGTGGGAGCGAGTTCCACGAAGCGATAAGGTTTTCTATGATGCCCTTGGACATCCCCGATTACCAGTACAAGGACTATCAGAAAGAAGCCTTGAGTTACCTTAATACCATACGAAAAGCAGCCGGCCTGCGCGAGGTCAAGATGAACGGGTACATCACAGAGGCTGCGACGAACCATGCGAACTATATTGTCATTAATGATACAACTGGAACCGGATTGGCTATTCATGATGAAGATTCGGCGAAAAAAGGATTCACGGGTTCCTCGGTCGCAGATCGTCTGAGATATCTCGGTCTTCGTGAAAGTGTCTCCGAAATTGTCGTGCCTTATGGGATGGATACGGCACAGCAAGCGATCGATCTGTGGCTGACAACCGCCTACCACCGCGCACCTTTAATGAACCCCCGTGCCGAAGAGTTTGGAATCGCAATCATAGAGGGGACCGCTGTACTAAACATGGTGCAGCGCCCAGGCGCAGAGGAGGTTAGCGTTTATCCTTATGACGGAATGAAGGATGTTGGACTTGATTTTACAGGGAATGAAATTCCAAACCCACTCGAAAAGTTTGATCTGGATCGCTCAGGGTTTATCATTTCTTTTCAACATCCGTCAGGGGCAGAGATTCAGCAAGCGACGATTAAGAACAGTAACGGGGACAGCATTCCGTTTTATATGGAAGCGACCTCTACCTTGTTCTTGTATCCTGCCTTTGCACTAAACTATGATGATACGTACACTGTGTCGCTAGATTATACCGTGGACGGCAAGCGTGAGAATAAAACCTGGTCTTTCCATACGATTAAAGAACCCGACTACAACAAAAACAACATCCGTGTCAACATTAATGGTAAAATGACTGCGCCTTTGTACCCCAAGGTTGCTCTAGAAGGGGGACGTACCTATGTACCTCTGCGAGGCGTATTGGAAAGATTGAATGCAAAGCTTACTTGGGATGCCCCTAGTAACTCCGCCCTTATTCGTACGGAGAGCTCGAGTGTGAAGGTAACGATCGGCAGCAAAAAAGCGATTGTCAATGGTCGAGAGATCGTGATGGACGCTGCGCCCTTCATTCGTAATGAGCGAACTTTCGTTCCGCTAAGGTTCATCTCTGAAGCCATCGGAGCGGATGTGAAGTGGGATGAGGCCCAGCGAGTCGTGTTCATTCAAGCCAAGCTGGGACAGCCTGAAGATCTGACGACCTATTTGACGGATAAGATGGAGGGGCGCTTTAAGTCTGTCAGGAAGGCAGGGGAGAAATACGGGTATATCGCGGATAACACCTGGGTGGAAAACGGATGGTACACGTTAAAAAAAGCTTCGTATGCAGGGACTTTATTTTTCGATTCGACTCGTAGCGACATTGGCAATCCCAAGAACAGCATTCAGATGCTCCGAGATTATACAGATACAATAGATCCGTTGGCATTCACTGTAATCAAGGAAGTCATTGAACTTCAGACGGGTGCGGACTTTGAGGGATTGGATGATATGCTGCGTGAACTGTTTCATAACAAACAAAATGCGGAAGGAACAGTGGAGCGTCAAGGCGTAAGTCTAAATTACACGTTTGAAGCAAGTCCCGACGCGGGTCAACTCTCTTTGAGACTGGAGTATGTACAGCTCATTAAGGACTGAAAAGCATATACGACAGCTCTCCAGCTAACTCCTTACTGTACTAACCCGCTGTCTGTCATTTTGCTGCATCAAATATCAGGCGGCCTCAGCGGTTCCAGTGATAAGCTTCATAGTGAAGGGAGGAAGCGAGCATGGATTGGTTAGAGCGTATGAATCGCGCGATCGATTATATCGAAGACCATCTCGAGGGCCAGATCGAGTATGAGGAGCTTGCGCGTATCGCTATGTGCTCCGTTTACCAATTCCAGCGCATGTTTTCTTTTGTGCTGGGGATTCCGTTGTCAGAATACATCAGACGCAGAAGGCTAACGCTGGCGGCGTTTGACCTGCAGGATAAACGGAACCGAGTAACGGACATCGCTTTGCGATACGGATACGAGACGCCCGAATCCTTTTCGCGGGCATTCCAAAATCTGCATGGCCTGACGCCTACAGCAGCCCGGGATGCGGGCAGACGTCTAACCGCCTATCCTCGAATCTCCTTTCAGATGACGTTAAAAGGAGTTGCGGGAATGAATTATCGCATTGAGAAACGAGAGGCTTTTCAGGTTTTTGGGGTGGAGGATATTTACAGTATGGACAGCTTCGCAAATGAAGATGGTCTAACGATCCCTAAGGTGTGGCACAAGCATATGGCAGATGGCGAATATGAACGGTTGAAGCAGCGGGTAGCGGAGGATTGGCATAGCGAGGGAGGCTTTAATCCCGAGCTTGGCATGGTATTGGCTTATGACTCCTACAGATTTACGAGCAATACCACGTTTCCTTATTTGATCGGATGCTACAAGTCAAAAGATTGCAACACAGACGATTACACGGTTGTTGATGTTCCTTCTGCGACCTGGGCGGTATTTTCTACATTGGATGATGGGAATGGCAGCGGCAGCTATGATTTACGTTCCCTGAGACACAGAATATTTACAGAATGGCTGCCGACATCGAAGTATAGCATCCTTGATGGCGGTAATTTCGAAATGTACGGAACGTCAGCTCAAGACGGCTATGAGTACTGCGAGCTGTGGTTTCAGATCGAGGAGAAGTCTAAACTCAAGGCATAGCTCCAAACGCTCCAAGATTCCCGCTTTACACCTCTCCATCCATAGGTTAATATGGTAAATATTGAGGATGGAGGAGGCTGTGTATGACTACGATAAGCGAGTTTGTGCAGACGCGTACTTGTTCATTGCAAACGCTCACACTAGTAGGCTTTCAAGGGCAAAGTCTGGCTGAGGAGAATGAATTATTTGACCGGCTTAACGCAAGGCTGCAAGAAATAACGAATCGCAAAAACGATCATCCTTATATGATCGTCGCTGGTAGCGAGCCCGCCCCGGTCGTAGCGGTAGAGGTTGTCGAGCCTGGCCAGGTCCCTGAGGGGATGATTCGCTATACGCTGCCGGAGGGGGAGTATGTTGTCTTTTCCTTTGAGGAGCGTTACATTGGCGAGTTCTGGGAGCAGGTCTGTACGCCGGAACGCCAAGCCGACTATGGGATCGATCTGTCCAAGCCCCGGTTCGAGGTATTCGCTCCCGAGCTGCAAGCCGCGAATCGGGTGGAGTGGTACATCCCTGTTTGTTGAACCGCCTACCGCCTGTACAGACTATGCAGGTTAAGGAAACGCGAGGTTAACGGGAAACGCGGTTAACGCTAAGCACTGCGAATGATTGGCATAGCGAATGATATACGACGGAAAGACTAAGGCGATGAACGAACCGCCGGTCCCGTCCGGCCGCAGGGGGATGCGGCAGGGCGGGACCGGCGGTTTCACGTTTCGGGCAACAGCGCTTTCATCAGATGACGGTAGCGTCGCTCGGTGAGGTTGCGTCGACGGGTTTGGCGCTCCAGACGATCGATGCGTCGCAGCAGCGCTCGGATGTGCTCGGAGAGATCGTGCAACTCGTCGGCAGCTTGCATCGCGGCCGTGGTCGGAGCTGGCTTCATCCGCGGGTCCCCTTTCTATTACGTATGTACCTGCTATACCTCCTTACCCCGGTCAATGATTGACCAAACGGCATCGTCTGACCTCATGACATAACTGCCTGACCCTGTGATATACCGCAAGACGTCCTTCTTATCCTATACTCGTCTTATAGGCAAGCTCACTGCCAAAATCCACGCACGATGAGAGGGGCATGTACAATGGTCTATCAAGCAAGCGAGTCGAGATATCGCGAGATGCTCTACAGACGGAGCGGTCGCAGCGGGTTGAAGCTGCCGGCGATCTCGCTCGGCCTGTGGCATAACTTCGGTGACGAGACACGGTTTGAGACAGGGCGGAGCATGATCCGCCACGCGTTCGATCTGGGGATCACGCACTTCGATCTGGCGAACAACTACGGTCCGCCGCCAGGCTCGGCCGAGGAGAACTTCGGGCGCATCCTGAAGCTGGATATGGCCCCGTACCGCGATGAGATCGTCATCTCCACCAAGGCCGGCTACAAGATGTGGGAGGGGCCGTACAACGAGTGGGGCTCCCGCAAATACCTCGTCTCCAGCCTCGATCGCAGCCTGCAGCGGATGGGTCTGGACTATGTCGATATCTTTTACCATCATCGCCCCGATCCGGATACGCCGCTCGATGAGACGATGGGCGCGCTCGATCATGTCGTACGCCAGGGCAAGGCGCTCTATGTCGGCATCTCCAACTACTCGGCCGAGCAGACGCGGGAGGCGGCTGCCATCCTGAAGCAGCTAGGCACACCATGTCTCATCCACCAGCCGAGCTACTCGATGATGAACCGTCGGCCGGAGGAGTCGGGGCTGCTCGATACGCTGGGCGAGCTGGGGATCGGCTCGATCGTCTTCTCGCCGCTGCAGAAGGGCATCCTGACCGACCGTTATCTGAACGGCATCCCGGCCGACTCCCGAGCGGCGGGCCCGAGCGTCTTCATGAGTCAGTCCGAGCTGACGGAGGCGGTATTGACCAAGGTCCGCAAGCTGCAGCAGCTCGCCGATGAGCGCGGCCAGAAGCTGTCCCAGATGGCGCTCGCCTGGGTGCTGCGCAAGGAGACGGTCACCTCGGCCTTGATCGGCGCCAGCAAGACGAGCCAGATCGATGACGCCGTTGGCGCTCTGGCCAAGCTCGCCTTCACGGAGGAAGAGCTGTCGCGGATCGATGCGATCCTTGCTGGATAGTAGGAATCGAGCGGATTAATGAGTCGATGCGACTCTCGCAGGACATTAGGAATTTAGCGGAATGATCCGCAAGGACAAAGGACCGTTGCCGGAGCTGATCCGGGACGGTCCTTTGCCACATTCTCCTACAAAGCGCCCCGTCCTCCGCCTCTTACCCCGTCGGCTGCCGCTTCCCTACACATTCCAGCCTTTGGTATACTGGTAACAATCGATTCACAATGCCAAGGGAGTGTTGCGCGCGTGGCTGTTCATCCGCTAAGAGTGGTATACAAGAAACGAAACAGCATCGAGCTGGAGCTGCTCGTCGTCCGGCCGCCCGACTGGGACGCGAGCGACCGGATGCCGGCGCTCGTCTGGATCCATGGCGGCGGCTGGCGCGGCGGTCACCCGGAGATGTTCCTGCCGCATGCCGAGTACTTCTCCAGACGGGGAGCGGTCGCGATCTCCATCGCCTACCGTCTCATCGAGCCGGAGCCGGCTAAGGATGGCGAGGTGACGGTCGAGACATGTCTGGAGGACTGCAAATCGGCGATCCGCTACATCCGCGAGCATGCCGGGGAGCTCGGCATCGACCCGACCCGGATCGCGGCGATCGGCGACTCGGCGGGCGGTCATCTGGCGGCGAGCACGGCGATGGTAGCCGACTGCGACAACCCGCATGAGGATGCGAGTATCTCGTCTGCGCCCGATGCCGTCGTCAATCTGAACGGTGTCACCGATCTGACGATCTGCTTCCCGAATATTCCGATCCGGTACGACCAGGTGACGGGGGACGAGGCGCAGCGTTACCTGAACCGCTATCAGCAAGCGCGATGCCTCTCGCCAGTCTTCCAGGTGCGTGCCGGTCTGCCGCCGATGCTGCATCTGCACGGCTTGCTCGACCGGACCGTGGAGCCGCATCAGTCGATCCGGTTGCATGAGGCGCTGCTGGCGAGCGGCAACCGCTCGGAGCTGGTGCTCTACCCGGACACCAAGCATGCTTTCATTCTCTATGATTACACGGCTACCGACGCCGAGATCGAGCGGGCGATTCTGGATATCGACCAGTTTTTCATCCGACTCGGCTGGCTGGAGGTTGTCTACTAACTTCGCTTGATCGCAGACAGGAGGCACATTATGCGTCAGAACAAATACGACGATCCGTCCTTCTATACGAAATATAGTGAGATGGGAAGGTCTCGACAAGGGCTGGCTGGCGCGGGTGAATGGCATGTGCTGAGGCGAATGCTGCCAGAACTGGCCGGGAAGCGGGTGCTGGACCTTGGCTGCGGTTACGGCTGGCACTGCCGCTATGCGAGGGAGCAAGGTGCGCGGGCAGTCGTCGGCATCGACCTGTCGGAGCGTATGCTGGAGCGGGCGCGCGAGCTGACGGCGGATGAGGGCATCGCGTATCGTCAGATGGCGATCGAGGATCTCGACTTCGCAGCGGGCAGCTTCGATGTGGCGATCAGCTCGCTGGCGATCCATTATGTCGAGCGATTCGATCAGCTCTGCCGACGCGTCCGCGAGACGCTGACGCCGGGCGGCAGCTTCGTCCTTTCGGTCGAGCATCCGATCTTCACCGCGCGGGCTGCGCAGGACTGGCACTACGATGACGCCGGTCGGCGACTGCATTGGCCGGTCGACGACTACCAGCAGGAGGGTCTGCGGCAGACGCGCTTCCTCAGCGAGGAGGTGACCAAGGTGCATCGGACGTTATCCACGTACCTCGGCACCTTGCTGGCGTCGGGGTTCGCGCTCCAGCAGGTGGCGGAGCCGGAGCCTGCGCCCGAGCTGGCGGATGCGCCAGACTACGCGGACGAGCTGCGTCGTCCGATGTTCCTCATCCTGGTTGCAGTCGCGATCTAGCGACATTCGACATGTCACGGACCGATGAGCAGATGTCCCGCTCCAGGCCGTGGTTGTCGTCTAGCAGGATTAGTCTAGCAGGATCAGTCTAGCCTTCATCAGCGCTAGTCCTGCAATAGCACCTTCCGCTTGATCGCCCGCTTGTCCAGCTTGCCAGCGGCAGTTCGATCGAGGGCGGCCACGAGCTCGAGGCGCGTCGGCTGCTTGTACTCCGCGAGGTAGGGGGCGCAGAAGCGCCTCAGCTCCTCCAGCTCGAGCCGCGAGTGCTCGCGGAGCACGACAACGGCGACGACCTGCTCGCTGTCATCCGGCAAGAGAGCTCCGACGACGGCCGCCTCCTGCACGGCAGGATGCATCGCCAGCACCGCCTCCACCTGGGCGCTATACACATTCGAGCCGCCTACGATCAGGAAGTCTTTTTTTCGATCATACACATACAAGTAGCCCTCCTCGTCCATTGTCCCCAGATCCCCGGTGTGCAGCCAGCCGCCGCGGAGCGCCTTTTGCGTTTCCTCCGGATTGTTCCAGTAGCCCAGCATGATCTGATCGCTTTTACATATGATTTCGCCGACCTCGCCAGGCCGCACCGGCTGGCCCGCGTCATCGACGATTCGCACCTCAAAGGGCGTCTGGCCCCACTGGTCCAGATGCGACGGATGGCCTACCGAGGACAAGCGATGCCGTTTGCCCTCCGCAAAGCACGAGTCAACGGACAAGAAGCTGATAAACTGACCGCTCTCGGTCTGGGAATAGACGACGGTTAGTCGGGCGTCGGGGAAGACCTCGCGTGCTTTGGCATACGTCGTCTCGCTGATCGGCATCCCGCCGCAAGAGATACTCTCGATCGACCGCAGCTGCCGGATGCGCTTCGCGTCCAGATGGACGAGATCATGCAGCAGGAGGCCGACGGTGCCGAGCAGCTTCAACTGCTCGCGTTCGATGATGTCCGCCACCTCCTCGGCCTGCAGCGGATACGAGCTGGCGTAGATGAGGCATCCGCCCTCATACAAGGTCGTCCATAGGATGAATTGCCCGGTCAGGTGAGCCTGGTTCGGGACGAGCGATTTTTTGGCCGGGTAGTGGCCGCCGCCGCGCGAGGGGCTCATGAACGCCCACTGGCTGATGGCGCGATGCGAATGCATGACACCCTTGGAGCGGCCCGTCGTGCCTCCGGTGTAGACCATGATCGCCAGATCGTCGGGCTCGGCGGTATGCCAGTCTGTCAGCTCGGGTGAGGCGGCGATGAATTGCTCAAGCGAAGGGCCATCTGTCCGTGTTGCGCAGCTGATCAGGCAAGGGATGGCGAGCGTAGATACGATGGAGCTTAGCCTGGACTCGTCTGCATCGTAGATGACGGCGTACGGAGCGGCATCGTCGAGGATAAGCGTCAGCTCGAGCGGCGACAGCTCGGGGAAGAGCGCGACGGGCACGGCCCCGATCGCGATCGCGTCGCATTCGGCGATCGCCAGGAACGGGCTGGGGTGCCCGAGCAGCGCGACGCGATCGCCAGGCTGCAGTCCGAGGACGCGATAGCTATAGGCGACACGGTTGACGGCGGCGAGCAGTTGCTGGTAGGTGATATGATCGTCGCCATGCTTCATGGCGACATGCTCCGGTTGCAGCGCGGTGACATGAGGCAGGATACGGGAGAGCAGCATAGGATCAGCTCCTTCACGAGATTATATCCATCTATTCGCATAATTTTTCTGTGCTATAACACATCTCACTTCATTGTAGCCTTATCTCTGCCCTACATCCAATAACAATTCCTTATGACGAGTCGAGACTCGCGCTTATCTTCCATCGCTTTCCCGCGTTACCCGTTTGCCACTCCCCGCCATCGGTCTTATAATGAAAGAACTTGCGCTGCACGAAGGGTTAAGCGCTTACGAGAAGGGGAAGGATGCGTGTGCTCAGGAGAAGTCTGCTCATCAAGATGATTTTGTTCGGTTGTATACTCAGTGTGCTGCCCGTCGCCATCGTCGGGTCTTTCTCATATGTCCGGTCTGCCAAGCAGGTGCAGGAGCATGTCCAGCAGGGCGAGGTGGAGCTGCTGCGGCAGATCAATGCCAACGTCGAGCAAGGGCTCAAGACGGTCGATCATACGCTGGGCAAGCTCGCTGACACCCAGGTGATGGACGATGCGCTCTACAGCGAGCTGGGGCCATACCAGTTCCAGCTATACAATAAGCTGCGCGGCGAGATCCTGCATCTGCAGTCGTTCGACACCAAGGTGGAGGAGGTCATCCTCGTCAACGCGCGTCAGGGCTGGATGGTCCGCAACTCCGGCATCAAGCGGCTCGTCGAGCATCCCGATCGGGAGCAGTATCTGTCGTATCTGGAGCTGGAGCATCCGGTCTCCTGGGTGCTGCTGCAGAAATCCAACTTTGCCGATACGATCTCCAGCCGCAGCTGCCCCTATATGGTCAGCCTCGTCCGCAAGCTGCCGACGATCCCGGCGGACAAGTACGGGCTGGCGATGGCCAACATCCCCGCCTGCAGCCTCGCCGAGATGATCTCGGGCGGCGAGGAGCCGGGCGAGGTGCTCGTCGTCGACAAGAGCGGGCAGATCGTCGCTCATCCCGATACGACGCAGATCGGCAGCCGCCTGTCCGCGCATGAGGTGCTCGGCGAGCGCGAGCTGACCTTCGACGAGTCGTCGGGACAGCAGCAGATCGAGCATGACGGCCGGGGCTATACGCTCACCTACTACAAGTCCGGCTTCAACGACTGGATCTATCTGTCGCTCGTCTCCATCGAGCAGCTGACGCACGAGTCGCGTCAGATCGGCTGGCTCACTCTGATGGTGTGCCTGGGCATCATCGGCCTGTCGATCCTCAGCGTCGGCCTGGTCAGCCGCAATCTTTATACGCCGCTGCATCGGCTCGTCCAGACGATCCAGCGTCTGCCGCAGACGCGGGCCGAGCGGCCGCGCAGCGAGGTGCAGCTCATCGAGGAGCATATCCGCCAGCTGTTCCAGTCCAACTCGCAGCTGCAGCATGAGGTGCAGGACCATGCCGAGCAGGTCAGCAGCCTCTTCCTGCATCGGCTGTTCAGCGGCGAGCTGCGGCAGACCGAGATCGGCGAGAAGCTGGCCTACTTCGGCTTCGCCGAGCAAGTCGCCGCCTGGAGGACGATGCGGGTGCTGGCGATCCAGGTCGATACGCTCGGCAATACCGGGTACGAGCCCAAGGATATGGAGCTGCTCGTCTATGCGACGCGCAACATCACGGAGGAAGTGATCGCGCCGGAGCTGCGGCTGCCCGCTGTCCTGCTCGGCCGCTCGCTAGTCGTCTTGACCGGACTGCAAGTGGCAGACGAGCACGAGGCGGAGGAGGCGCTGCATGAGATGACGAGCCGACTCCAGCGACTGGTGAGCGATTATCTGAAGCTGACCGTCAGCATCGGCATCAGCCTGCCGCTGGGCGAGGTGCATCAGGCGGCGCGCGCCTATCGCGAGGCCCAGGAGGCGCTCAAGCATCGGATCCGGCTCGGCAAGGGCGTCATCATCCCGTACAGCAGCCTGGGTGCGGGCAAGCCATCGATGCTCTACGAATACCCGGTGCGCACCGAGCATGAGCTGATCGACGCGATCAAGAGCGCCGACGAGCCAGAGGCGCTGCGGGGGCTGGAGCGTTGGATGGAGGAGGCGCTGCCGCCCGCCCGCGCGCCGGAGGAATACCAGATCTCGCTCGTCCGCCTGCTCAATCGGTTGCTCATCACCGGCCACGAGGCCGGCGTCACGCTGCGCGCGCCGGGCGCGGGCCAGCCGGCGCTCTACGAGGAGCTGCTGGCGCTCCATGTGAGCGAGGAGATCGCCGAATGGCTCCGCTCGATGCTCGTCCTGCCGCTGCTCCGCCACTTCGGCGAGCGCAGCCGCTCGCAGGATCACAAGCTGTCGGAGCGGATTATCGACTTGATCCAGCATCATTACGACGCCGAGTTTACGCTCGAGGATTGTGCGGCGAAGCTTCATTATAATGCCAGTTACCTGAGCAGCGTCTTCAAAAAGGAGACTGGCTACGCCTTCAGCGACTACCTGGCGAGCTATCGATTGCAGATGGCCAAGCAATGGCTCACCGAGACGGAGATGACGGTCAAGGAGATCGCCGAGCGGCTGCGCTACACCAATTCGCATAACTTCATTCGCGCCTTCCGCAAGCAGGAGGGCATGACGCCGGGCCAATACCGCAGCCAATATTCGTCATGGCAGGGATAATCATTTCATGAGAAAGCCGCGCGGGGCAAGGGTTCCAGCCAAATGAGTATGGTCGATACGGTGCTGCCCGGGCTATGATGAGGCCGCAAGACATTACCGAATCGAAGGAGTTGGGGGCAAGTGAAGCGTACCTGGACGATCGGTGTGCTGGCGGCGGCGATGCTGCTCGGCGCATGCAGCAATGGCGGGGGCGGCACGACAGGCACGACAGGAGGCAATGGCGGCAGTCCTGCAGAGACCGGAGGAGAGACGAAGACGCCGGCCAAGATCAGTATGATGACGCCGCTCCATGTGGCGGAGATTCCCGATGCGCGTATCGAGGAGATGATCGAGGAGAAGCTGAATGTCGATCTGGACATTCAATGGATTCCCGCTTCGACATTCCCGGATCGGATGAACGCCGCCTTCGCGACCGGCTCGCTGACCGACGTCGTTAACATTTCGATGACCGGGGCTAACCGCGAGGCGATCCGCGACGGGCAATTTTGGGAGATCGAGCCTTACCTGGGCGACTACCCGAATCTGCAGAAGCTGAACTCTGATGTGCTGAACAATACCCGTATCGACGGCAAGCTGTACGCATTGTATCAGGGACGGCCGCTGTCGAGGCAAGGGCTCATCTACCGCAAGGACTGG